>Ga0137403_10007591_pt1 | contig 12213 bp, 10 predicted proteins | sample CZOMad2_1_16fung_FD_122057 | JGI IMG/M metagenome (GOLD analysis project Ga0137403, IMG submission 122057) | Vadose zone soil fungal communities from Angelo Coast Range Reserve, California, USA - CZOMad2_1_16fungal (Hybrid Assembly) | ecosystem: Environmental > Terrestrial > Soil > Vadose zone...
CATGGGGCTTCTTGCCCTCATAGGTACGGATTTCTCCCGGCGCCGTGGTCGCCGAGGCCGAGACACCTTTGGCCCCGCCGAGGAAATCCGGATGCACGATGCGGCCCATATGCCAGAGCTGGGCGAAGAAACGGCCACCGGCCTTGTGCACGGCGGCGACGATCGGCTTCCACGCTGCCGTCTGCTCCTCCGTCCACAGGCCCGGCGCGAAGGCCCAGCCGAGACCCTGGCGGCGGATATTTCCCAGCTCAATTGCCGCACCCGCGAAAGGCCTTTCCCGATGAGACCGCTGCGCACCCCTTCATCCTTGAATAAGAGCATCAGCTGACCGGCCAGTGATACCGGATCCTCCGGCAGGGCGTATAAAACCGTGTCGCCGGCCATCTCCGGCAGGCAAGCCGCAACGGTAGTGATAACCGGAACCCCGGCCTTCCAGGCATTCAGGATGGACAATCCCGGGCCTTCCCCACCGAATGGAGCTACGAAAGCATAAGAAGCAGCCACGAGCCGGTGCAGCTCCTGTTCCGGGAAATCATCATAAATATGGACATCGGGTCGATATTTATACGTATCCAGCTTGCGGTCGGGAAAGACAATACCCCCGCCCGGTCCCGTCCGCGCGAGGACAAGCTGCATATTGGAACGCTGTCTTTTCTTGAATCCCGAAAAGGCTTTCAACAGATCGACCAGTCCGGCAGGCCGCGTATCCGTTACGATCACTAAAAAATATTCTTTCCCCAGGGCGTAGCCGCTTTTCAAACCCTCTCTTTCTTCCGCCGGCATCTGGCCATACCTCGAATCCGGCGCCCCGTTCACCACCACAATTTTATCCAGGGCTTCCATGTGGCCCCTTCCCTGACTCCGCTCCAGAAAGTCTTTGTCTTTCTCTGAAAAACTAAAGATAGCTCCCGCTTCCCGGAGGGTCCGGGCCATCCTTTTCCGGTAGATCCCGGCATAGCCTTTTTTCCCCGTCCATTTTGCAGGATCGGCCATTCCGGGCATCCATACGCATTGGGGCTTGTCCGTATAAGCGGTGCTGAGGCCTCCTGTGGTCATGAGCAGGTCCGGCTTGTATTTTTTCGCTATTCCGGGGATCTGCCAGTCATACCAGATCCTCCATCCGGCGTTGCCGGGAAACGCTGACCGGACCAGCAGCCGATGCCTGGAAATACCGGGCAACATGCTTTCCCGCCAGGATCTGTCCACCAGGATCAGCCATTCGACTCCCTGCTGGTCCGCCAGAGCGTTGACACAGGAAATAATAATATGATCTCTGTCTCCACCCCGGGGGTCGTTTATAAGTGGTCTGCAATCCAGTAAAATGCGCATATTTATAAGGGCCCAAAGGTAGTTCCGGCACAACCTAAAAAAAAATGAAGCCTTAATGTATTATAAATCAATTATTTAATAATGCCGACTACGTAGTTTCCAGTAGTAAAAATGTGGTTTTTACCGTGTAGGTAAGTTAAGTAAAACTGCCTTGTCTTCCTTCCTGGCATTATATAACTTTGTTTCTTAATCCGACAACCTTCTTTTAATCCGACTTTCTAAAATCAGTGCCTATGAAACGTGTGTACCCATCCTTGCTTGCTGTATGTATATGCATGACGGCAATCGCTCCAGGCGCCTCTTTCGCACAATGCGGCTTCTGTGCCGGCGGTGCTCCCGCTACCGCTTCCGTTCAAACGGTTGCAATAGGACCCAGCCTCTCCTCATCCACTACGGTGAGTTTTACTAAGTTCTATGATCCTACCGGTCTGACCGCCCTGAACTGTTTTTCATTTGAGGATACGATATCCGCGGTCTCCACTTCATATGCACATAACGACGATCCGTTTACGACTATTTATAATTTTACATCGACGGTGAACTACACTATAAAAGGTCCTCCGAACACAGTGGGGGGAGCACCCACCATTAACAAGTCGGGCTCCAAGAGCATCGATTATGGTCCGGATACCCTGTTGGGAAACGGCCTTCATCCGGGTGACAGCGTTACAAACGGTCCCGACACTTTCTTCAATAAGAATACAAGTGCCTCTAACAACAATTTCCTTGTAGGCGGCTATACCGGGCCAGTCGGCACTGCAGACGTCACCATTTCCTTCGGCGGCGGAGGGATAGCATCCGGAGGGTCGAACTACGGTTATACGATCAAAACAAACTATTGGGGCGTCTTTAAGCTGACCTACTATATCTGCCCGGCCGTAGCGCTGGCCACCTCCATCAGGAACTTCACGGCTGTTCAGAACGGCGATGCGATATTATTACAATGGATAACGGACAACGAACAAAACAATTCTACTTATGAAATCCAAGTCAGCACAGACGGGAAAAATTTCAGCCCACTCGGAGAGGCAGAAAGCGACCCTGCTACAACAGGTTCTTCTGCAAAATACCAATATCAATACCACCCTGATCAGGCTAATCTGGGCAAATACTGGTTCCGCGTCAAGGAAGTTAATGCAGCCGGAAAAGTAAGCTATTCAGCCATCCTGATGGTCAGGCCGGGCGGATCGGGGGACGAGCCCATCAGTTACCAGGCTTATCCCAATCCAGCCACCAACAGCTTGATCTTCCAGTTCAATAGCAATCAGACCGGTCGTTATATACTGGAGCTGGTCAATACGGCAGGACAGATCGTTCAGCAAAAGGCCGTGACACTCACGGGCACCAGCCAGATCCGGCTAGACCTGAGCCCGCATCCGCCCAAGGGGCTTTATTACCTGCGCACACAGGATCTGACGCATGGATTGCATTATACGACCAAAGTACTTATAAAATAAGTGGGTGGCTCAGACCGCCCCCCGCTGAAAAAGATATTAAGACTGAGAAAATAGCCTGTGAAAAAACCAATAAATCCCCGAAAAGCCTTCCGTCAAACGGAGGTTTTTCCTTTTTGGCGGGCTGGGAGTTGCAGGTTGCGAGTTGCGGTTAGGGATGTCCGGCCAGCCTCCCTGGCGCCGCCCAGGCAGGATAATTTGTCCGTTGAGCTTTTTACTGTAATTTCGTGAATATGATGAATATCGAAAGTATGGAATACAATACCACGCGGAATCACCTCATCATGCGTGAGTATGGACGGCACATTCAAAAAATGATCGAATACCTGCTGACCATCGAGGATAAAGATAAGCGGCAACGCAATGCCTATGCGGTGATAGAGCTGATGGGATTCCTCAATCCTCATCTTAAGAACGTCGAGGATTTCCGTCATAAATTATGGGATCACCTTTTCCTGATCTCGGACTTTCAGCTCGAAGTGGCTTCACCCTATCCGATCCCGACCCGGGAAACGCTGAGGGCCAGACCCAAACCCCTCAAATACCCCAAGCGCTATCCTAAGTTCTCCCACCTGGGAAAAAACCTGGAGATCGTTATCAATAAGGCGCTGGCCGAAGAAAATCCGGATAAAAGGAATGGCTTTGCCAACGCGGTGGCCTATTATATGAAGCTCGCCTATAACAACTGGCATAAAGAGACCGTGCATGACGACGCCATCCAGAGCGAGCTGTCGAGCCTCACCGGCGGCCAGCTGGAATTTACGAATACCCCTTATGTGAAAAGCTTCCGTCCCAATGAGAACAGGGAACGGGACAACAGGGATCGTGGCGGATACGGGGATTATCGTAATAAACGTAATCAGAAATTCCAGCCCAGGGGCGGCAACGGTGGTCGCAATGACCGGAATGATCGTAATGACCGGAACAACGATCGCGGCGGCAAATTCAAGAAGAAAAGATTCTGATACGCTTCGGCTGTAATATCTTCAGCTTGTAATAATTTAGCGGCGATAACAACAGGAACCAGCATTTCCCTGTAGTTATCGCCTTTTCATTTAATAAAAATCAATATCGTGCATTCATTCGAAGTCACCGGCGGCGTCAAGCTAAAAGGAGAGATCATTCCGCAGGGCGCAAAAAACGAGGCCCTGCAGATCATCAGCGCCGTATTGCTCACACCGGAAAAGATCACGATCACCAATATCCCGGATATACTGGACGTGAACCTGCTGATCGAATTATTAGGTGAAATGGGCGTGAAGATCGACCGCCAATCCCGTGATACCTGTATCTTCCAGGCCGATGACGTCAATATCGACTACCTGCGCAGCGAAGCCTACCGCAGCAAGAGCGGGAAGCTGAGGGGTTCCGTGATGCTGGCCGGCCCCATGCTGGCCCGGTTCCGCAAAGCATTCATTTCGAAGCCCGGCGGCGATAAGATCGGCAGGCGCAGACTGGATACGCATATCATCGGTTTCGAAAAACTCGGGGTACAGTTCACCTACCATCCGGAAGAAGGTCTGTTCCACCTGCAAGCTCCCCGGCTCAAGGGAGTCTGGCTGCTGCTCGACGAGCCTTCCGTGACTGGCACGGCCAATATCATCATGGCCGCAGTAATGGCGGAAGGGACTACCACTATCTATAACGCGGCTTGCGAACCGTATATCCAGCAACTATGCAAAATGCTGGTCCGGATGGGAGCCAGGATCAATGGCATCGGCAGCAACCTGCTGACCATCGAGGGGGTCGGGCGGCTCGGGGGCACCGAGCATCGCCTCCTGCCGGACATGATCGAAATAGGTTCATTCATCGGCCTGGCCGCCATGACGCAAAGCGAGATCACCATCAAGAATGCCGGGCTGGAACACCTGGGGGTGATCCCGGATAAATTCCGGCAGCTGGGCATCCGGATGGAATTCCGGAAGGATGATATTCATATTCCCGAGCAGGATGTCTACGAGATCCAGAACTTCCTGGACGGCTCGGTGCTGACCATCTATGACCATCCCTGGCCCGGATTTACTCCCGACCTGCTGAGCATTGTCCTGGTCGTCGCCACACAGGCCAGGGGCTCCGTCCTCATCCATCAGAAAATGTTCGAAAGCCGCCTGTTCTTCGTGGACAAGCTGATCGATATGGGAGCACAGATCATTTTATGCGATCCGCACCGGGCGGCGGTGATCGGAATGGCGCGGCAACACAAGCTAAGGGGCATCACGATGAGCAGCCCGGATATACGGGCGGGTGTGGCCCTGCTGATCGCGGCCCTGAGCGCGGAAGGAAAGAGCGTCATTCAGAATATCGAACAGATCGACAGGGGATACCAGCAGATAGACGAACGGCTGCGCAAACTGGGCGCTCAAATCAGCAGAATATGAATGAACGGCATCGGATCATCATCATCACGGCTCCTTCGGGTGCGGGAAAAACTTCCATCACCCGCTACCTGCTGAATAAATATCCGCAGTTGTCCTTCTCCGTTTCGGCAGCGACGCGCCCCCCCCGTTCCCATGAAAAGAACGGCGTGGATTATTATTTTTTATCCCTGGATGATTTCAAGCAAAAGATCGTGAACGGCGAATTCGCCGAATGGGAAATGGTCTATGAAGGGAAGTACTATGGCACGCTTAAAAGCGAGCTGGAGCGGGTCTGGAATTCCGGGCGGACCCCTCTGCTGGATATCGAAGTGAAGGGCGCGATCCATATCCAGGAGCAATATCCAGCGTCCGTCCTCTCGATATTCATCGAGCCTCCCTCCGTGGACGAGCTGAAACGTCGCCTCGAAATGAGGGGGACGGAGACGGATGAGACCCTTCTCGCCAGGGTCAATAAGGCGGCCTATGAGATCTCCTTCAAGCATCATTTCGACAAAATAATCGTCAATAACGAGCTGGAGGCCGCCTGCCGGCAAGCAGATGCCATTGTTAAGGAGTTCTTAGGGCTATGAATTCCCGATTTTTCCGATTAAATTCGTCCCGGCGAGCCTGTGGCTCACCGGCCGAAGGCCCATCATTAGACCGTGCACCGGGAAGTGGGTTATTTTCGGAGTACCCCTTCCCGGTGCACTGTGCATGATCAATACTTATACCCTTGTCTGGATCGTTGTAGCTTGGCTTATGATCGCTTTTTTTGCGGGGATCGAAGTTGCGTTCGTAAGCGCCAATAAGCTGGCCATCGAGCTGAAGAAAAAGCAGGGACTTCGCAGTGGCGTCATCCTTTCCCATTTCATGGAATATCCCGCCCAATTCATCGGCACTACCCTGGTCGGCTATAATATCTGCCTGGTCATCTTCGGCCTGATGGTAGGCGAAACCTTTGCACCCCTCTGGAACTGGCTTATCCTGAAGATCCATAATCCCAGCAGCTATGTAAATATCATACGCTTGATATCGGAGACCCTTGTCGCCTCCATCTTTATCCTCATTTTCGGGGAATTCATACCAAAGGCCCTGTTCAGGGCCAAGAGCGATTCCTTGCTGTCCTTCTTTGCCAGGACAATGGAATTGTTCAATCGGTTCTTTTATCCCATCGCCAATTTTTTCGTGGCCATATCGCAATGGGTGCTGAAATATGTTTTCAATGTCCGGATGGACGATCGCAAAGGGCCTTTCTCCCAGGCCGATATAGAACATTTTTACCACCAGCCAAAAGGGGACAACGAAGAAGAGTCAAAAGACCTGAACAAGGATCTTTTCGAAGCCGCCCTTTCACTGCCCAAGGTCAAAGTGCGGGAATGCCTGGTGCCACGCAAGGAGATCGAAGGGGTCGATCTTAACATGCCGATCGAAGAGGTGAGGAAAAAGTTCGTAGAGACCAAGCTAAGCAAGCTGGTGGTCTATGACGGCAATCTCGATCATATCGCGGGATATGTTCATCAGCTCGATCTTTTCAAAAAGCCCCCGCTGATCAAGTCAATCCTGTTGCCCATCCCAGCCGTACCGGAAAGCATGAGCGCTACCGACCTGATCAATAAGTTCAGCCGGGACAGGAAAAGCATCGCCTGGGTGGTGGATGAATTCGGTGGCACGGCCGGCATCGTGACCATGGAAGACCTGCTGGAAGAGATCTTCGGGGAGATCCGTGACGAATACGATACCGAGGAGTTCGAAGAGAAGAAATTGTCGAATGATGAATTCATTTTCTCCGGTAGGCTGGAGCTGGATTATATCAATGAAAAATATGAACTGGAGTTGCCGGAAAATGAATCCGAGACCCTCTCGGGATATATTATCAACCAGCACGAGACCATCCCTTTTCTTAAGGACCGCATCATTATCGGCGATTACGAGTTCGAAATACTCCAGGTGAGCGATACGCGCATCGAAATGGTCCGGCTGAAAGTGCTGAAATAAGGGCGCTCATTCGGGGGGCGCCCGTTAACCAATGTTAACCCGTGGTTAAACAGCCCCGATTTCTTTTTATCTTCCTCCACCTTCCCCAAATTTGTTGTGTCAAAGGCATCCGACCCGCGCCACCAGCTATTTTCATCGTCAATCCTTTTGAGGGGGATTTTTTTTCATAGGTCAGTTAGGAGTAAACAATGCACTTCGCAAGGAGTGCTTGTTTTTTTTGCGGCAGGTTGGTTGCTGCGGCAGGACCCGGGGAGAGGGTTCTTACAATTACTCCGCGTGCTTCTTGCGGATCTCTCTTTTCATTTCAGCTCTTTCGATATCCTGTTTGTAATCCTTTATTTTATCGTCATTCTGGCTGACTAAAATAGCCTTCTCGAAATAATAGACCGCCTTTTCGAAATTCTGCCTCAGCTCCTCCATCAAGGCATAACGGCCATAGACCCAGGACTTGTCGATCGTACGGGTCTTCAGACATTTTTCCAGGTGAGCCTCCAGCTCTCCGAAGCGTTCCATGTCCATCAGCAGGGCTGCGGTGTGAAAATAGGAGTGGGGGTACATGGGATCGCACTTGATGGCGGCGAGGAAATGATTTTCCGCCTTGGCATAATCATCGAACTGCGTCTTATAGAGCCATCCCATCGAATTATGGGCAGGAGCGCTATCCGGCTCTTCATATAAGATGCTCTCGTATTTCTTAAATGCCTCGGCGTAGTTATTATTCTTAATATCGGCTTCGGCCTCCAGGTACAGCTCTTCAGAATTTGCATTCATGAGTTAGTAGAGTTTGACGGATTTACCAGCCCAGCACCCATGCGAAAATAAGTGGGGCGACTATCGTGGCATCGCTTTCAACAATAAATTTGGGCGTATGGATATCCAGCTTGCCCCAGGTGATCTTCTCATTGGGGACGGCGCCGGAATAAGATCCATAGGAGGTCGTTGAATCCGATATCTGGCAAAAATAGCTCCAGAACGGAACATCATGCCATTCCAGATCCTGGTACATCATGGGAACGACGCAAATGGGGAAATCACCGGCGATCCCGCCACCGATCTGAAAAAATCCTACCCCTTTGCCAGCGGAATTCTTACGGTACCAGTCCGAGAGCCAGACCATGTATTCGATGCCGCTCTTCATCGTGGTGGCCTTTATCTCCCCCTTGATCACATAAGAGGCAAAAATATTGCCCATCGTGCTGTCCTCCCAGCCTGGAACGATGATGGGCAGGTTCCTTTCGGCCGCGGCGATCATCCAGCTATGCTTGGGGTCGATCTCGTAATCCTTCTCCATGACCTTGCTGAGCAGCAATTTATACATAAACTCATGGGGCAGGTAACGTTCTCCCTTCGCATCGGCATCCTTCCAGATCTTTACGATATTATGCTGGATCCTCCGGAAGGCCTCTTCTTCGGGGATACAGGTATCGGTGACCCTGTTCAGCCCCTTTTCGAGCAATTCCCATTCCTGCTGCGGAGTCAGATCACGGTACTGAGGAATTCGTTTGTAGTGCGAATGAGCAACGAGGTTCATAATGTCCTCTTCGAGATTGGCCCCGGTGCAACTGATGATATCTATTTTATTCTGCCGGATCATCTCGGCAAGAGAAATGCCCAGCTCGCCCGTACTCATTGCGCCGGCCAGGGTCACCATCATTTTTCCTCCTTCCAGCAAGTGCGTTTCATATCCTTTTGCAGCATCCACCAGGGCGGCCGCGTTAAAATGCCGGTAATGATGTTCTATAAACTGCGAGACGGGACCTTTGTGCATGATTATCGTGTTTTGCCCGGTTATCCGGATTGGGTGGCAAAATTATGATTTTTTTCGCCAGTTATGAAAAGGGCCGGCAAATATCAGTGGCCCTGCTCCAGCACCGCCATGACCAGTTCTTTATAGCTCCTGCCGATGGGGATCGACTTATTATTTATTTCGATGTCGGTGGCGGTAAATGCGCTGATCTTATCTTTCGATATTATAAATGAACGGTGTACCCTCAGGAAATTATTCCGGGACAGTAACTCTTCGATCTCGCTTAGCTGAAATTTGGTAAGAATACCTTTTTCTCTGGTAGTGATCCTTACATATTCCCGCAGGCTCTCGATATACAGGATCTCATCCAGGAATATCTTTACTTTCTTTTTTCCGACATTGAAGAAGAAATAACCTCTTTCATGAGTCGCGGCGGGAGCAGCGACCGAAAGATCGTCCGCCTGCTGCCTCAGCTTATTCACCGCTTTTAAGAACCTGTTGAACCGTATCGGTTTCAGCAGGTAATCGATCACATTCAGTTCAAAGGCCTGCAATGCATATTCCTTATAGGCCGAGGTGATGATCACGTGGGGAGGGTTCTTCAGCGATTCCAGGAACTCGAATCCTTTCAGCTTAGGTAAATGGATGTCCAGAAAGATCAGGTCGATCTTCCTCGTCTGCAACAGCTCCATCGCGTAGATGGCGTCGGCACAAACTGCCCCCAGTTCCAGGAAAGGAACTTGTTTCACATAGTCCGTCAATACTTCGGCGGCCAGGGGCTCGTCCTCTACGATGATGCAGCTATATTTCGACATGGCTATTTAAATTAATGGAGAGATCTATGGTGAAGATATCGGCGACATTCTTAACGTCAAGCGCATATTCCTTATAGGTCAGCTCCAGTCGCCGCCTCACATTCACCAGGCCGATATTATTTTTACATGGAGCGCTGTCATTGATGTCTTTTGTATTCTCGACCATAAAATTGAGGCATCCGTTCTTCGCCCTGATATGAATATTGATGAAGGATTTGAACCGAGTCTCGCTCACGCCATATTTAAACGCATTCTCTATAAATGGCAATAACAGCATCGGCCTGATCTGGTATGAATCGTTGTCGATCTCCCTTTCGAAGCTGACCGAAAGCCGTTCGTTATATCGTATCGTTTCCAGCTCAAGGTAGTCTTCCAATACTTTAATCTCGGCGGCCAGGGAAATAAAATCACCGCCGGATTCATACAGCATAAACCGCAGTAATTCCGATAACCTCATGACCACCTCGGGCGTGTCCTCCGATTTCTTCCTGGCCAATGCATATATATTGTTAAGGGTGTTCATCAGGAAATGAGGATTGATCTGGTTGCGGAGAAATTTCAATTCCGTCTCCAGCTTTTCTTTGACCAGGTTCTTCTCCCTTTCCTTTCCGACCAGTTGTATGCGGACGAATTTGATGGCAACTGCCAGGCCCGCGATAAACCCGATATCGATCATAGCCACCAATACGGTGCGGATATCCAGTGGTGGCGCGTCCTGCGCTGTCTTATAGATGTGGGGAGAGACAATATAAAAACTAACGGCCCAGTAAAGAATTATGGAAAAGGCGAATACCAGGAGAATTTCGGTCACGATCTTATACAACGGGCTTTTCCCGGATAAGATCTGTTTAATGGAGACCGCCAGCACAAAATAGGTCAGCAAGAGTTTGGACGCAAGGCCTACCAGGGATGCCTGTGCAGCGATCCATAGCAGATGACCATCGCTTTCCACGTGCAGCGAAGGGCCCGACCAGGTGATCGACAGGAGAATTTCCTGCAGATAGTACACTGTCCAGAAGGCAATATGCAAAAATATCCTTCGCATGAAATCCAAAAATCGTAAAAATAAACCTCCGTGCTTAAAAAAAGAATGAGCGACGCCTTTATCCCCATAAACAGCCATTACCGGATAACAGGCGGCGAGTGTCCGGGGCAGCGCTTGATCTGTATTTTTGAGCAGGTCATGCATAGACCGGCTATTTTTCAGCAAATGCCCGATCTTATATTTACTATTGCTGATCTTGGTAAAATCATGGGTGATCCCTCCGATATGAACTATTTACTTCCAGAGCACATAGAAACGGAGCGGTTGATCTTAAGGATCTTCCAGGAAGAGGACTGGAAGGACCTGCACCACTATTATTCAGATGAAAAATGCACGAAATACACTATTCAGCGGGTACTGACGGAAGGAGAGACCTGGCGTCAGATGGTGGGCATGGTCGGGCATTGGCAATTGCGCAAGTTTGGAATGTATGCGCTGATCCTTAAGGGGAGCGGGCGTTTGATCGGCTTTGCCGGCCTGACTTATCCGAATGACTGGCCCGGACCGGAATTACAATGGAGCCTGATCCGTGCCTACTGGGGCAAGGGGTATGCCAGCGAGGCTGTCATGGCCATCAAGGCCAGGATAGCGCAGTACCTTCCTGAGCTTTCTCTCATAAGCATTATTCATCCCTGCAATGCCAATTCACAAAAACTAGCCGATAATATCGGGGCTTTCTATGAGCAGGAATGGCTTTTCAAAGGAGAGACCTGGTTCCTCTACCGGCACCGGAGGATGTGCTGCCCACCTGGACGGCATGATCTTTAGCTTTAATATTGGTCAGGGCGACTCCGGCCAGCACCATGGTCAATGCCAGGATCTGCATGGTACCTACCTGCTCTTTGGCCATGATCCATCCGATGAGAACGGCTACCAGCGGATTGACATAAGTATGTGTGCTCACAATGGCCGCGGGCTTTACCGTGACCAGCCAGGTGAAAGCCATAAAAGCGATCAGCGAACCCATCACGACAAGGAACGCCAGCCCACCCCAGGCGTTTGCCGAAACATTACCCGGCGTAAAGGAGCTCCATTCCCCCGAAAAGATCGCAATGACGAAACAAGCAACGGCCGCGGCTATATGCTTTACAGCAGCCCCGGCAATATGCGAGTCCTCCTCCGTCTTATAATTCCTTGCATACAGGGTGCCGGCTACCCAGAACAAGGTGCTCGTCAGTACCAGGATCGTTCCTTTCAGCACATCACCCGGGTGAGTAAGATGAGCCTGGTCCTGCGAGGAAAAATGCGAAAATACGAGGATGCCCGAAAAGCCCAGCAGCAGACCGCCGGTGATCCATTTGTCGTTCAGGAAAGATCTCCGGCTCTTCTTATCGAACAATAAGAACAGCAGGGGCTCCGTCGCGATCACAACGGCGGCATGCCCGGAATTGATATACTGTTCCCCCAGCACGACGAGACCCGAGCCTCCTACCAGCATCAGCAGGCCGCTGAAGGTCAGCGTGTAGGCGTT
>Ga0137403_10007592_pt1 | contig 12212 bp, 21 predicted proteins | sample CZOMad2_1_16fung_FD_122057 | JGI IMG/M metagenome (GOLD analysis project Ga0137403, IMG submission 122057) | Vadose zone soil fungal communities from Angelo Coast Range Reserve, California, USA - CZOMad2_1_16fungal (Hybrid Assembly) | ecosystem: Environmental > Terrestrial > Soil > Vadose zone...
AGGCCGGCGCCGCGATGGCGGCCGACCGCGTCGATTTCGTCGATGAAGATGATGCAGGGCGCGTTCTTCTTGGCCTGTTCGAACATATCCCTGACACGAGAGGCGCCGACGCCGACGAACATCTCGACGAAGTCCGAACCCGAGATCGTGAAGAACGGAACGTTGGCCTCGCCCGCTACCGCGCGCGCGATCAGCGTCTTGCCGGTGCCGGGGGGGCCGACCAGCAGCACGCCGCGCGGAATCCGTCCGCCGAGCCGTTGATACTTGCCGGGGTCGCGCAGAAACTCGACGATCTCCTGCAGATCCTGTTTGGCTTCATCGACGCCGGCGACATCCTCGAACGTCACCCGGCCATGCGCCTCGGTCAGCATCTTGGCGCGCGACTTGCCGAAGCCCATCGCCTTGCCGGCGCCGCCCTGCATCTGCCGGGACAGGAAGATCCATACCCCGATCAGCGCGATGAACGGCAACCATGAGACCAAGAGCGACACGAACCACGGCACGTTGTCGCCGGGCGGCTTGGCGGTGATCGAGACCTTGCCGTCATAGAGGCGCTTCACCAGCGTCGGATCGTTCGGCGCATAGGTCTGGAAAGAGGAGCCGTTAGTGAAGGTGCCGTGGATTTCTGGCCCCTGGATCACGACGTCGCGGACACGGTTCTGGTCGACTTCGCTCAGGAGCTGCGAGAACGAGATATCCTGCGATGTTGTTGTGATCTGGCCCTCTGAGGAAACGTAATGAATCCTGGACGTCTGGATCACTACGTCGCCCACCTTATTCTGATCAACTTCGGTGAGAAGCTGCGACAACGAAGTGTCCTGTGACCCCGGGCGCTGGCCCTCCGGCAGATTGGTATGGATCTCGGGCGTTTGATTGACCACGTTGCGCATGTGGCCTTGTCCGTTTTCCTCGAGAAGCTGCGAGAATGAAATGTCCCGCGACCTCGTGCGCTGCGTCTGAGACAGTGAGAACGATATCAATAGCAACAGGACGATCACTAGCCACATGGCTAGGCGCCGTAGATTGATGTTCATGCCGCCCACCCTCACGCCACCATCGGACCCGGGGGCCGTTGGATTTTGCTTGCGACCGTGATGACAAGGACCAATGTCTAACCCTTTGTGCCTTCTGTGAGTCCGCTGGTGTTCCTCTGCATTTATAAACTCTCTGACAATCAGATCACTTCTCAAACCAAACAAAGCCCAATTAATTTTGGCAAATTGCCTCGAAGCGGATTGTACGTTCCGCTAAATGTTCGTTGCTTAGATGCAGTGAGAACTCCAGATTCGATGCGTGGAAAAGCACGCGCAAGAGCCTGGCCGCATTGATCCGATCGGCAGTCAGGTATTGGCTGAATGTTGCATTAGCGTGCGCCAAAGCCGTCACTTGAAAATAATTGGGGACGTTAGAAGGCTCAACCGGCCGAGCAGTCGTTTTCCATAGCCCAAGGCGACTCATGGCCGGATCGAGGTAACCGCGCCGGAGTTGCATTGAGAATGACGATCGGTTTTCCAACGGAGTTGGAGGTGTCGCACCGGCGCGCCTGAAGAGCTTTGGAAAGATTTCTCGGATTTTATAACACCTCACTCCTCAGGTAGGCCGGCGAGTCCGGGCCGCGCCATCTGTGACCGATATTGCCCAACGGGACATTTCAGTTTGGACCAACTGACGGATTGGTCGTCACCGGCGCTCGTCACTATTCGCTTCATAAAGATTTGGCGAAATTTGGCAGGCTTCATTCGGTGTCATCCGCAATGAGGTGTACCAATTTCCTGTCAATGCCAGTCAGGCGATCAGACCGATCGAACTGCAGCATGGATCAGGAGGTTATCATGGCTGAAAAGTTCGACAAGTCCTGCAGCGATCTCCGCACCAAGATCGATGATGCAGGCAAGCATCTCAAAGGTCTTCAGGCCAGCGCCACGAACGCGGGTCAAAAGGCCAGGGATGATGCGAAAGCATACCTTGCCGCGCTTGACGCCATTGAAGCGGTGATCGCGCGGATCGACGCGGATGCGGTCCAGTCGCCGCCAGCAAGACGGGCTGAAAGGCCTGACAGGAAATCAAACTCATCTTCCAACAAGTGCCAACAAAGGAGCTTACAATGAAACGGAAAGTTTTGACTGCGATTGCGGCCGCCTCTGTCTTGTTGACCGGGGCAACAACGTCCATCAGCCAGCAAGTCGTCGGGTCCACTCAACTCGGAGTCGCGGTCGCCGAACTCCGCGACGTTACCACGGGATGGAGCGCCAAACGTCAAGTCCTGGGAAAGACGGTCTTTAACGACAGTGGTGACGGCATCGGCAAGGTCGATGACATCATCGTGGCACCCGACAAAGCGGTCTCATACGCGATCATCGGCGCCGGCGGATTCCTGGGCGTGGGCCGACACGATGTCGCGATACCCGTGAGCCAGATCAAGCAGCAGAGCGATGGAAAGTTTATCCTGGCCGGTGCGACCAAGGATGCCCTCAAGGCGATGCCGCCCTTCGAGTACGCGAACTGAGAGTCGATTCATCAAACATCGTGTCAAAGCTGCCAGCACCCCATGTGCTGGCAGCCGCAACCACTTCAATTTCAAGAGGAGAGGAAAATGACTGACAGGCTAATCGTGGCGACCTTCAGGGACACCAATGCAGCCTATGACGCCGCCAGCGCCATCAAGAATCTGAAAGATTCCGGCCTTACCGAATTCAAGCTGAAGGCGGGGGTCATGGTCCAAAAAGACGACCGCGGAAACGTGTCGTTGATCGAAGATCGCAACCGTCCGCTCGTCGGGACGGCCGTGGGTACCGCTGCCGGCGCGTTGATCGGTTTGCTCGGAGGTGCACCGGGCGTGGCGGTCGGGGCGGCCATCGGGGCGACGACAGGACTCAGCGGCGATGCCGTCATGGCGGCCCTCGATTCAGACTTCGTCGACAGTGTAACCGACGGGATGCGTCCGGGAATGACGGCCATCGTCGTTGAAGCCGATGAGGGCAGCACCCGGGCAGTCGATGATATCGTAGCCCTTGGCAATGGCACGGTTTATCGGCAGGCGGCATAACGGAGCTGGTCAAGCAACCCTCGGCGGACATGTTGTCCGCCAGGGCTAACTGTCGCGGGTTAGCGCTAACTCCACATCGACGGTGATGCTATGGCCAAAACGTTAACCACCCATGGTGTGCAACCGAGGAACTATCAAGTCCATGACACCTAACACAGGCCCACGCGGCGGTTGCTGGTTTCCGTTCGGGCTCATCATCCTGCTCGCGATCTGGGCGCTCACGTGATCGACGCCCGCACGCCTTGGTACGACATCGATCGCTGGCCCCGCTGGCTCCTCATCGCCTATTACATCACATTCCCGGTGAGCGGTCCGACGCTGTTCGCGCTGATGCTGCTCGGATGCATGTTCGTGAGCCTCGTCCTGATGCTGGGGATATGCATCTCTGCGTTTCTCCCCGCGAGGTGGCAACGATGGTTGATCCCCTAAGCAGCGCTGCCGAAGCGGCGAAGATGATGACGCTCGTGTTGAACACGCACATGAAGCTGAAGGCCGGAATGGTCGAGCGCAAGATCACGGCCGCCAAGGCCAAATGCCCGAAGTGCAAGGGCGCAAAATCGCTGCACGGCCGACTCATAGTAGGCAAGGCGGCCGGGCGTCATCGCAAGAGTGGTGGCGCTTTCCGCATGTGGTGCGACAACTGCGACGACGTGAGGATGATGGAAATGAGCAGCCGCCTCAACACCGATCCGCTCTATACCACCGCTGGCATTCTCCGCCGAGACCTCGGACAACGTCTCTGCCGTTTTGTCGAGCTATTGAACAATCTCAACACGGCCAGCGGCCCGGACTTCAAGGGGTGCGATTGGCAGACAACCGATCAGGTCGAGATCGAGCGGTTTCTGCGTGATCCGCTGAACGGGAAGCCGTTTTGCAATCGTATGATGTACGGCGTTTGCAAGGCTTGTCGCAACTCTGGACCCCTGAAAATGATGGCGAAATATTCTGCTTAGCCTGCCCGTCGTTTTGGTGATACTGCTTTTTAGCGGGCCGTTTGAAAAGGCGATTGACCGGCATTGGCCTCGATCGACTAAGACTGAAACCGACACATATTAGTCTGGCGCCATTCATCGTTTCCGTTCAAGAACCCATTCTCAAGTACTGGCGCTCTTCATCCCTCTCATTATGAATTCAGGGGGGCTAACTAGGGTCCAGGCTCATTAAATCCACCATACAAGAGCGGCGATCAGACAGACAGATGCCAAGTAGTTTCGAGCCAGTACTGTCATAACGTGTTGCTATTCGGCGGAAGTCCTTCAGCCTGTTGAATGCAGCTTCGATGCGCCAGCGAAGCTTATAGAGGCGCTTACTGAAGCGGAACGGTTGCTTCCTGTTGCTGCGGTTTGGAATGACCGGCCTGGTTCCGCGTTCATCCAGTTCCTCGCGCAATTCGGCGCTGTCGTAAGCCTTGTCGCCAAGCATACGCTTCGCCGACTTTACCCTGCGGATCAAGCGTTCTGCGACCGGGCAGTCGTGCGCTTCACCTCCGGTCAACAGAATAGCGATCAGGCGTCCTTTAGCATCTGCGAGTGCGTGGATCTTCGTGTTACGCCCTCCGCGCGAGCGGCCAACAGCCTGCTTCTGCTCCCCCCTTTTCCGCCCGATGCCGAGCGGTGCGCTTTGACGTGTGTGGAGTCGATCATCTGCGTGTCTGTGGATCGACCGTTCCCGGCAAGCTCGGAACAGGTTTTCCCAGATGCCACGCCGCGCCCAGCGCACGAAGCGGTTATAGATCGTCGTCGGTGGACCATAAGCTTCCGGGCAATCGCACCAGCGGCAGCCGCACCTGAGCACGTGCACGATCCCGCTGATGACACGTCGGTCATCGGCACGCTCGACACCACGCACATCCTTCGGCAAATGCGGCTCAATCCGTGCCCATTGCTCGTCGCTTAGCCAGAACAGCTTTCTGCTCATCAATTCTTCCCCAATACGAATCAATATCGTATTGCCAAATCGGGAAGATTAATGAGTTCTAACCCTAATACCGGATGCTTATGGATCGGTGGCGAGTCGCACTTACGGGAATGGATGCGCACGGGCTCGGGGCGACAAGCGGCACATGGATGACGCACGTAGATGCCTAGCCCCGCGTCGTGCCATCGCGATCGTTAATCTAATGTCGCGCGCTGCAAGCCATGGGTTGATCACGCCGCGTGCCCCTTCGAAGGCCTCTTTTTCACGCTTGATCCTTCTTCGAACTCAGCCCTTTTATGATTGACGTGACAGCAGGAATGAGAAGGCTCTGCACAGCGGCATCCAAGGGATTCTGAACAAATCCTGCAATAGTATCCTTGGCATCTCGAATTTCTTGACCGAACGCATCGATAGTGACCTTTAGATCGCGGGCGTTCGCTTGAATCGCTTCAATGGCTGTCTTGCGAGCGTCCAACGCCAGCTCTATCTCGGGACCCGGTTGAGAATTTCTGGCCACCAGGATTACAATTGCGGCGAGAACGAAATCGGCCATCGCGACGACCACAGCCGCCCAAACAGGCCCCAAAGATGCCTGCAATACATAGAACCCCGCCACATTTGTCATCCCGAGCCCGAATACCGCGATCAGGCCTGCAAATACAAAGAGGCCGAACTGGCACGCCAGGACCTTAAGCCAGATTTTTCCAATCAGAGAATCGGCTTTCTGAAGATGGTGAAGGTCCCGAACAAAATCGTCGATCATGTCATGACTCCTAGCGTCGTCCAAGCAGACGGCCTATCAATATCCCCACGACCATGCCGCCTATCACGTTCGCGGGATGTGCTGATACATTCTTCTCGGCTTCCTCCACGAATTCCGTGATCGCATCGACAAACTTGCCAAGCGTCCCACGCAGCTGCTGTTCTTCGGCTGTATCTTCTAGGTGAGTGGCTGGCGCGGCTGTCCCTCCACTTACAGAAACAGGATCTGCGGGCGGTGATGGGTGCTCTCGTTGCGAAGCTGAAAGCTCCTCCTGGAGAGACTTCAGTTCGCGCGATACTAGGGCATCTGCGGACATAACATTCTCCTATTCAAGCAGGCCTCTTCATGCCTAGCGAGCGAGGCGAAATTGGATGCCGCCGCACGCCCCGCGTATTTTGACCGCCTTGGGCGGCAGGGCGTGCGGCTGCCGATAGCGTCACATGTCTGGCCTGAAGGAAGTCAGGCGCGATGCAGGGCTTCTCCTTCAAACCCGTAAGCGCATCGATTACTTGACCACCTGGACGATCCGGTGCGTGTTCGGATCGACCAGAACGGTATGGTTGTTCACCACTGTGTAGTATAGTGGCGTGCGATAGTTGGCCGGCACCTCGTAAACGGTGACGCCCGAGGGCAGCTCGGCGCCGACTACGACATCGGAGCTATAGACATAAGCGGGAGTGTTCCGCGCCACGACATAGTCGGCGAAAGCCGCTGAGTTGATGGCGCCGATGGTTCCGCCAACAACGGCGCCGACGGGGCCGCCTAGTACCGCTCCGGTGGCCGTGCCGAGAGCGACCTGGGCGTTAGCGGCAACTGGAAGCATGAGGGCGCCAAGAACGACGCCAACTGTAAGCATTCGATTTTTCATAGCATTCTCCTTTAGGTCAGCCGGTGGCCTTGGGGACACCGCGCGCCTTTCAGTAAACTATCAGCAAGTCGCGTGTCGGGCCGAGTGAAGGCTTCTAAAGGTCAGCAAAGATTTCCAAAACGAAGAGTTTGGCGAGGCCTGTCGAAAAGAATTGATCGCTCTCAAATAAAAACAGGGCAACGCGAGACGCTTTCGCATCGATTGGGGCACGGACCAGGTTGCGTCGCGATGCGTCTGACCTCGACGATCATTTAATGCTTCAACCACGTCATCCGAAGCTGCGCTGCAAGAATCTTGATTTTCGCACGAGTCGAAATCATGGCGCTTTCCGGACCTTGGGGTTGGCGCGGCCGCGATCCTTTCCCCGGTGCTGCGCGCCCGTGATTGCGCCACCACGTAAAGACCGCGTCGATAACGGGCTTGAGTGCCAGGGCGGCGGGGGCGATTGCATACTCCACTCGCGGTGGCACCTCGGCGAATATCTTACGGCGAATCAGCCCGTCGGATTCGAGCTCGCGAAGCTGTGTGGTCAGCATGTGCTGGGTGATGCCGGGAACCGCGCGCCTGAGTTCTCCGAAGCGGTGGCCGCGCTGATTGAGCAGCCAGAGAATTGTCAGCTTCCACTTACCGGTGATCGTCGAGATTGAGCTGTAGGAGAGTGCTGACCAAGAGGACAATTCAATGAATACCGAAGTCATCGTCCATCCGAAGCTACAGCACCTGTCTGACCACCGCCAACCTGGAAACCATGATCGATTGGTACCGTAAAGTGTGGGCATGACGGTCAACCATCGCTCGGCAGCGCCAGCCAGCGCGCAGAAAGGTTCGCCGTTTTCCGCGGTATGGCTCAGCAACGACGAGGTCAACCATCGCATCGCTTTCGTTGAATTGCCGGGGCCTCACAGTCGATCTCCATAAGTCGCGCCACTCGCACCTGCAGTGCACCGTGCACATCTTCGAGATCATCGCCAGGTCGAGTGCAATGACAGCGAATCCTGCCAGGAGACGGATCGAGCATTAACCCGTTCTGCTCGATATAGGCCAACAGATGAGAACGATCACAAGGGCAGGGGATATTGCTTAGCGGAATGGGAGTTAATATCAGCCGCGTGCTCCACATCATAACGGCGATGCTGACAGCGCGCTTGGTCGCCTCCGGCGGGGTGATGGCGCGCTGGACGACGGCGCCAAGGTGCCGCGTGGGCATTGGGCGCGCAGCAATCCAGCGTGGAAAGACCGGAGCGGGGCGGCCGGCGATCATCCTGGAACGCCGGGATCAGGAGCAAAAGTCTGCCTACCAAGGAAATTCCTGGTGCGGCAGCGACAGGGCCGAACGACTGCTTGTGCAGATTGCCCATCAGCCAATCCAAGGTGAAGTGACCGGCCGGTGCCTCGTCGTGTAACTTATGCAAAGATAAAAGAGGTGGGATGAACGTTCCAGCGTCGGGTCGGCTTCGCGTCAACTCGGACATCCTAATTTCCGGCATACTGGCCGGGAGAGGGAACGACCTATCGAATATTCAAACCCACGGTGTGTTCATCCGCACTCAAAAGCTATGAAGTCGGTTCCTTATGTCTGGCCCAAACCGAACCGCGTGTGCATGACGAGCCGGCGGCTCGCGGAACCGGGCAGAAGCCGCGACGTCTGCGTCGCTCAGCCTCTGCCCGGGAAGATCTCCGCACTGCTATTAAGACGAGCCCGGGCCTCGAAGTACCCGCGCCAGATCTAACGCTCGATCGCCAATGCCGAACTTTACCACAAGGGATAGCTGCTCGGGATGTACTCGTATGGGTAGAGATAGCTGTTCGGGATGTAATAGTCGTCGAACCACACATCGTCTTCCAGATCGCTCTTGGTGCGCCGATAAACAATTCCACCGAGGCTACGCATCCGCGTGTCGATCGGCGATGTCCAGTCTTCGCTCACGTCGGCAATGACGGCAGATTGACCAGCGCCAAGAACGAACCGCGTCTCGCCGGCCGCTTGATCGCGGGTATCTGCGCGGCCCAGATCCGCAGCAACGCCAACCGCGCCTCCCGTTGCAGCACCGATTGCTGCTCCCCCAGCGGCGCCAACCGCTGCGCCCGCCGGTCCCGCAAGCAGGCCCAGCAAGGCGCCAACGCCCACACCGACGGCGGTAGCCAAGGCAGGGTGCGTCTCCTTGGTATCGACCTGGAAATTACCCAGGGCGTCACGATGGACCACCGCGGTTCCGTGTACAGTGACTTCTGCGGCGTCGTCGAGTTGCCAGAGCGCGTGCAGGCCTTCGTAAGCTTTGCTTGTGTCATCAAAGATCACAGCGATGTAATTGTGCATGGAACTCTCCTATTTGGGGTTTTTTGTGGATGTAGCCGAACGCTTTGCAGCAACGGCTTCGCTGACCTTCTGAGCGGAAGCACGCGCGTCGGCGAGGGCTTTCTGGACCGAGGTCTGGAATGCTTGGCCGGAACTCTTCAGACTCTCGGTGATGTGCTTCTGCGTCGCTTCGAGATGAGTGACGGCGTCCGCAAGATGATTCTTTGCGGCCTCGTGCTGGAGAGCCTTTGGCAGACTCCGTGGCTGCCTTGGCCTTCTGCGCAAAAGCCTCAAGATCGGCCTTCGTGGCTCCGCCGCGCTTTGCTACAGCGTCGCTGATTGCTCCATGCAGCTCTTGCGTGGCTGCTCGAATGTGGTCGAGCGAGTCTTTGACATTTGTATCCATTTTTCCCATGACGTGTTCTCCAGTTGGGGATGAGTTGTAGACACGTCCCATGGTTATGCTGCCAATTTCAACGGGCCCAGTGAAGCCTTCCAAATCTCGGCAAAACATTCTTAAGAGAGCCTTCCGAAGAACTTAGTGCACGACATGTGAGAACAGCGGGCGACCGTCATGGGGTGTTCGTCGCGCGGCACTCGCAGGTCTGAGTTTTCAGCTGGTTGGCCCGCGGCCAAAGACCTCTTAGGAAAGGTTTGCCGGAGTTTGGCGAACTTTACTGGCTTCACCATCCCGCGGCACTTAGGATTCGCGCATGTCGATGAGGAACCAGCCGTCGCGCCTTGGACCGTGAGATAGGAGGCCAGAGTGCAGAAGAAGTCCACGATCTTAATCGTCGGTGACGAAGAACCGGTCCGCGAAGGCACGATGGACCAAATCAAAGCGACGCGTTTCATCGCGGAGGGCTTTCGAGCACGCCGGGGATTTTTTGAAATCCAGCTTCATAACGGCGATGCCGACGACGCGCTTGGTCACCTCCGGGGGGGGACAGCGCGGGTGAAAACTCTTCTCAAGATATCTCAGCATTGGGATGACGCGTTTCACGACGACGCCTAGTCGCCGAGCAGGCAAGGGACGGGCGGGAATCCAGCGTGGAAAAATAGGAGCTGGGCGGCCGGCGATCATTTGGAGCGCCGGGATCAAGAGCAATAGTCCACCTACGATGGAAATTGCTGGTGCGGCGACGATGGCCAGCACAAGCATGATGAGTTCGAACGACTGCTTGTGCAGACTGCCCATCAGCCAACCCAAAGTGAAGTGATCTGCCAGGGCCTCGTCGTGTAACTCCAGCAAGGTACCAGAGGCGGGGATAAATGTTCCCGCATCGGGTCGGATTTGGTTCAACTTGGACATCCTGATCTCTGGCATTATTCACCGGGAGACGGTGTGTTCATCCACGCTCACAAGTTATGAGCTCGGCTCCTTATATCTGGCCTAAAATCCTAGGTACCGCGGGATGGCGAGGCCCAGTAAAGTTCGCCAAACCCCGCAAATTTTTCCTAACAGGTCTTTGGCCGCGGACTCCTGGTCGTCAGTAATGAAATTGATCGCGCTGATCTAAGCTTCCGACGTGCAAGCCAAGCTTCGACCAAGGCGTACTCGTCCTCCTTAACCGCTGCTGCGTTCATTTGTTTGCTTCCTTTTCGAGATCATGCTTTTCGATTGCTCGTTCAATTTCTCGTTCACGATGATCGTCAGTGGATATGTAGCGTCCGGTCTTCTCGTCGAAAGTGGACGCGCGCTCTCCGCATCCGGACAGAACAATGTGGACAGCAAGGACCAAAAACCACTTCATGGCAAACTCCTTTCAGTCGTCGCCAACTCTTCCACTTGGGGATATTGTCTTTCGTCCGAGACGTTCGAGGAAGTGAGAGGAGCAGCAACAGCGACAGCCGTTACACGCATTCTTGGCGACGGCGACGGCGCGGCCGAGCAACTCCGCCAACCAAGTCTCAATAAATCCGGCTTTACGGTCGGTACTCAAGGAACATTGACGCCTCGGCCAAGCCCCGGCTGTCAATCGGGAGTGCGGCGCCAATCGTCGGGTGTCGTGCGCCATCCGCTCGAACATGTAGGCTACCTCGCAAAGCCTCTCGATCTCGTGCGTCTTTTCTGTCATCGCGGCCGCAAAGCGAATGTTCCCGGTATGCGGACTGCACAGTTTGCTTTGCTGGTCAGTCATTGAATTCCCATCGCAGTCGCTATGGTTTGCATGTCGACGATGATGATGGCCATGTCTTGGATCTTCTTTCCCGGATTCAGCGCCATGTGGTGATCGACAGGTCCTTTTTTAGACCATCTGAGATGCTTTTTAGTAAGCGTCGGGACTGCTTTTTCCCGGCGACCCGAAACACACCACTATAGCCGTGACGCTCGCTGATTTGGCTCGTATCGACGACCCCCAACCTGAACGACAGGACGACATCGTCGGCGAGCCACTCGATCCAACTCTGCGGGTTGCAACTCGGGAGGCCCGTGCCCGTCATCCATTTTGTTCGCGCGAGATCTTCGACTTCCAATTGGAGCTCTGCTTCTACGACCGACACGCGAATTTCTCCCGCACCTATCAACAACGGATCCATCGAGTTGTCGGCAAGCACCATAAATGGGAATTGCCTAAACAGCTGAGTAAAGTTGGATAAATCCGGGCGAATCTTTCCAAAATAGGCCGCTCAGCCCAAGTCGCCCTATCGGCCGAACACGAAGGTGGCCAGTGTCAAAGACCGCATCGACTAGGTGCAATCTGCGGCGTTCGCGACAAGCGTGAAGCAGGATCCTCTCCCGACTGTCGAACGCACCTCGATGCGCGATAACTTATGTTTGTCGACCGGAGACGGTTACACCATCCTCGCCGACGACATCGTGAGCTTAAGGTGCTGTCAGCGGTGCACCACAATTCGTGGCCATGCGAAGTATTTCACGCTCGCGATAAGGGTATGCTCGTGAAGGGGCGGGGAGCCTCGAACTGGTCGTCGTGACCTCGCAACATGGAAATCCCTGAGGAAGGAAATTCCTGAAGGAAGACAGACGAGGGGTGGTACGATGGCTGACCAGTCGCCGCCGGCTCCACCCCCTCAAAACTCATCTCAGCCAAATCGAGAGCATCGACAAACGCGTCGATCACGCGAACAGGGTTGCTCTCGTCAATGAAATCATAAGCGGACATTTGCCGAGCCGGAAGGCATGTCTCGATCGTGCCAACGCACTAAATCGCTGCGCGATAGCCCGCTGCGCGGGTAGCCCAACCGCGAGTGCGGCAACTGGAGGCAAGATCGTCAGAGGCTGTGCGGCTTGTCTGCGAACATGGTGGTCGCGGATAGAACGGTCCGCAATTCCGCGCCCAAGATGCGGGAGGCTGCATCT
>Ga0137403_10007594_pt1 | contig 12211 bp, 15 predicted proteins | sample CZOMad2_1_16fung_FD_122057 | JGI IMG/M metagenome (GOLD analysis project Ga0137403, IMG submission 122057) | Vadose zone soil fungal communities from Angelo Coast Range Reserve, California, USA - CZOMad2_1_16fungal (Hybrid Assembly) | ecosystem: Environmental > Terrestrial > Soil > Vadose zone...
ACGACCGCGATCCTGTCCGATGACGCCATGAGAGTCTCCGCCTTTCGATGGGATGTCGGCCACCGCGATGGTACACCGGTCGACCGATTCCCTGGCACGGGCGTTGCCGCCTCTCCCTGGGCCCCGAGCCCGGAGCAGGTCAGCATGGCTTCGTTGAAGACAGTGCTCGCGGTGACCGCCGTGGGCGTGCTCGTGGCGACGCCCGGGTTCGCTCAGACGGGCGGAACGGGCGCGCCGACAACGCCGGCGCCGGGCGGCAGCACGCCCTCGGGCATCGGCGGCACGTCGGGCGGCGCGACATCGACGCCGCGGCCGCAGGGCGGCACCGCGCCGAGCACGACGCCCGGCTCGAGCACTATCCAGCGCTGACTCACGGTCGTCATCTCGTCAACGTGAGGGTCGCGCCTTTGAGTCCATCTCCGGAGGCCGGTGATCGTGTTCGCCGTCGGGCGAGCCGAACATCAGGACCCCGGACATGAAGAGCAGCAGGCCGAGGAGAACGAGCCCGCTGCCCGCCACGAGGAGACGCATGATGCGCGGGGTGAGAGTCGGCTCGTCGGGAATCCAGGGCTCCTCGACGCCGCAGGAGGGACACATCGTCGCGTCCGTGCCGACGGGCATCGCACAGAGCCGACAGGAAACGATGACGTCGCGTGCCTTCTTGAAGTCTTCGCTCAATTCAGGACTTGAAGAACGGAAACGCGATCAGGCCGACGATACCCGCCGCGGCCACGAGGATCGGTTCCGGAACCTTGAACCGCCAGAGCACGCCGAGACTGACGAGCGCCACGGCAGCCGTCGGCACGTCGTAGATCGCGCGCCGGGCCAGGAGGATGACGGCACCGGCGATGGCGCCGGTGGCCGCTGACGTCGCGCCCAGGACGAACGCTTTCAGCAGGGCGTTGTCGCGGTTCCGGCTGAACCAGGGCGCCGGGATGATCGTGAAGAGGTAGACGGGCAGGAAGATCCCGATGGCGGCGGCCAGGGCGCCCAGGAACCCGGCCGCGAGGAAGCCGATGAAGGCCACCGTGATGACGACCGGGCCCGGCGTGATCATCGCCACGGCGACGGCGTCGATGAATTGCTGCTCGTTGAGCCAGCCGAACTGCTGGACGACGCCCTGATGGAGGAAGGGCACGATCGCCAGCCCGCTGCCGAACACGAACGCGCCGGCCTTCGTGAAGAAGACGAGGATCTGAAACAGCACCTGCTCGCCGCCGACCTTGAGATTGACGAACCAGCGCTCGATCAGCCAGACGACGGCGACCACGGCCACTCCGCCGAGCCCCGCTGCCACAGCCTGCGCGCGAGTCGGCCGTGCGCGGGCGAAGAGTGTGACGAGGCCGGCGATGACGAAGAACTCGGCCAGTTCCGCTTCCGCCCACATGGTCACGATCGCGAGGACGCCGAACACCGCCCACAACAGCGGATCACGCTTGTTGGTCGAGCGCGCCAGCTTGTAGGCGGCAATGGCGATGATCGCGATCACCGCGGCGCCGATGCCGTAGAAGAGCGCCTGCATCCACCACAGGCCGCCGAAGCGCTTGTAGGCGATCGAGATCCCGATGACCATGAGGAACGACGGCAGGATGAACGCGAGACCCACAGCCGTCGCTCCGAGCACGCCGCGCTGGAAGTAGCCAAGGGCGATCGCGAGCTGCGCGGCGAGCGGGCCCGGCATGATCTGAGCGAGCGCGACGCCGAGCCGAAACTCGTCCTCGTCGACCCAGCGCCGCCGCTCCACGAGGTCGCGGTGCATGAAGCCCACCAGCGCAACGGGCCCACCGAAGCCGAGGGTGCCGAGATACAGGAAATACCGGACGAGCTCGGAGAGCCTCGCGCGGGTCGTGGTCGTCACTGGCGATGATGAGGGCACCCGGACCTCCTCGACGTAACGGTTGACGCCTAATGTAGCAGAGGTTACGCTGAGCACAAGAGATGCGCTGGTTGACGCTCCTGACGAGCTTGCCTCCCACGCCAACCCGGCATCGCGTCGGCGTTTGGCGAAAGCTGCAGCGGATGGGTGCCGTGCGCCTGCGGGGTGCGGGCTGGATCCTGCCCGAGACGCCGGAGACGACGGAACTCTTCCAGTGGCTCGTCCAGGAGATCCAGTCCTTCCGCGGCGAGGCGACGCTCCTTCGCGTCGATCGGGTCGAGACCATGACCGACGAGAAGATCGCCACCCTCTTCCACAAGGCGCGCGCGCCCGAGTACCAGGCGGTGACGCAAGGGTGTCGGGAGATCCTCCGACACCTCGATCGGTACCAGGGGAACCACCGCCGCTCGATCCCGCAACTCCGCGGCAAGCTCGACGGCCTCAAGCGCGAGCTGGACCGGGTGCAGGCCATAGATTATTTGAAAGCGCCGCTCGGCGCGCGCGCGCGCACGCTGTGGGAGACGACGGCCAAGCGCCTGCGCGCGGCCGAGACGCGCCCACGCGCCAGGAGCGGACGCCACCGGACGTCGCTGCCGCCCCGCGGCAGCACGTGGGTGACGCGCCCGCGGCCCCACATCGACCGCATCGCTTCCGCCTGGCTCATCAAGCGTTTCTGCGATCCGGAGGCGAAGTTCGCCTTTGCCGATGCGGCTGATGCCGCGCGGAAGGGGATCCCGTTCGATGTCCTCGGGGCCGACTTCGGGCATCATGGCGAGGACTGCACGTTCGAGACCCTGGTCAGGCGCTTCGGGATCAAGGATCGGCGCGTCAAGGTCATCGCCGAGATCGTTCACGAGGCGGACCTCCACGACGGCAAGTTCACCCGCAACGAGGCCACCGGCGTCGACCTCGCGATCAACGGCCTGGTCGAGGCCACCCCGGACGACGATGAGCTGCTCGCTCGCGGCATGGGGATTTTCGAAGGCCTCTACGTCGTGTTGAAGCAGAAAACGTAGCACTTCCCTCACGTCGAAACCTCGGAGAAGACCATGAGAAGGACAACGATCGCCGTGGCATTTCTGGTGGCGTGGTTCTTCGCCGCGCCGACAGGCTGGGCGCAGACGCCCGCCGACAAAGAGCACGCCGAGCTGGCCAAGGCGCTGAAGGACGCCAAGGTCTCGCTGCAGCGTGGGCTGACCGCGAGCGCCAAGGAAGGTAAGCCTATCTCCGCGAAGTACGAGATGGACAAGGGCAAGCTCCAGCTCTCCGTCTACACCATGAAGGGCGACAAGTTCTCCGAAGTCATCGTGGACCACAAGACCGGCAAGGTCGCCAAGGCGGAGCCGATCACCCATGACGAGGACCTCACGGCGGCGAAGGCCCAGAGCGAGGCGATGGCTAAGGCCAAGCGCTCCCTCGACGCGGCGGCCTCCGAGGCGGTGAGGGAGAACAAGGGGTATCGCGTCGTCAGCGTCATGCCGGCGCTGAAGGACGGCCATCCGGTGGCGGACGTGACGCTCGCGAAGGGCAGCGACTGGAAGACGGTGTCCGAGAAGCTCGATTGAAGAGGAGGAGGACCGGTATGACATCCGGGATGTTGAAGCAGGCATGCATGCTCATCGGGTTCCTTGTGATCATCGGCGTTGCGGCAGCGACGCACGCGGCCGATCCCGACTGGAAGGCGGTGGAGCAGGCGCTGGGCAAGAGCGGGCAGCTGCAGGCGGGCGACGTCTTCCGCGTCGGGATGCCGCGCACCGATCTCTCGGTCACGGTGAAGGGCGTGCCCGTCAAGGCCGGCTTCGCGCTCGGATCGTACGCCGCGTTCAAGCAGGTCGGTGAGCAGGCCATGGTCATGGGCGATCTCGTGCTCCTCGACCAGGAAGTGCCGGCCGTGACGTCCGGCCTGCTGAGCGGCGGGCTCGACGTGACCGCGGTGCACAACCACCTCAACGAGATGTCGCCCCACGTGATGTACGTGCACTACGAGGGCCATGGCGACGCCGTGCAGCTCGCGAAGTCCCTGCGCCAGGCGCTGTCGGCCAGCGGCACGCCGCTCGGCGGCCCCGCGGCGCCGGCCGCCGCGGGCGGTCCCGTCCTGGACACGAAGCAGATCGAGCAGGCGCTCGGCCGTCCGGGCCGGGACATCGGCGCCGGCGTGTTCCAGGTCACGGTGGCGCGCGCGGAGGCGATCACGGCCATGGGCCACCCGCTCCTGCCCGCGATGGGCATCGCGACGGTGATGAACTTCCAGCCGACGGGCGAGGGCAGGGCCGCAATCACCGGTGACTTCGTGCTGCTCGACAAGGAGGTCAATCCGGTCGCGCGCACGCTGCGGCAGCACGGCATCGACGTGACCGCGCTCCACAACCACGGCCTGCAAGATACCCCCCGGCTGTTCTACATGCACTTCTGGGCGACCGACGACGCCGTCACGCTCGCGCGTGGCTTGAGGGCGGCGCTCGACCAGACCAACAGCGCGAGGTAGCCGTGCTCGACCTCGTCGGGTACGTGGATCTGCCGCCGCACGCGGGCCCGGGCGGCTTCGATCACGCCGCCGTGCACCGCCGCACGCGGCGTGTCTTCGTGGCGCACACCGCCAATGACACGGTCGACGTGATCGACGCCGCCGCGGGTCGCCTCGTGGCGACCATCGAGGGGCTGCCGGCCGTGGCCGGAGCGCTCGTCAGCGACGAGCGCGACCTGGTGTTCACGTCGAACCGCGGCGAGAACACCGTCGGCGTCGCCGCCGTCGCGGCGCCCCATGCCGTCGCCCGGACCGCGGTCGGCGTGCGCCCCAACGGCCTCGCGTACGATCCGCGACGGCACCGGCTGTTCGTGGCCAACGTCGGCGATCCCGCGGTGCCGGGCTCGTTCACCGTGTCCGTGGTGGACGTCGCGAGCATGACCATGATCGCGGAGGTGCCGGTCCCCGGCCGGACGCGCTGGACCGTATACGATCCGGTGGCCGAGGTCTGTCACGTCAACATCGCGGACCCGCCGCTGATCGTCGTGCTCGACGCGCGCGATCCCGTGGCCGCGCGTCGCCGCGTCGAGATCCCGAGCGCGGGGCCTCACGGCCTGGACCTCGACGTCGACGGGCGCCGGCTGTTCTGCGCCTGCGATGGGGGCCGGCTGATCGAGGTCCACGCCGACCGCGGCGAGGTGCTTCGTGACGCCGACCTGCAGGGGGTGCCCGACGTCGTCTTCTTCAACCCCGCGCTGCAGCACCTGTACGTCGCCGTGGGCGACCCGGGGATCGTCGAGGTGTTCGACACGCGCAGCCTCTGCCGCGTGCAGACGCTGAGCACCGAGAAGGGCGCGCACACGCTCGCGTTCGACGCGCCCGCGAACCTGGTCTACGCATTCCTGCCCGCCTCGCATCGCGCGGCGGTCTACGTCGATCGATCCTGACCCGGCGGAACCATCGCCGAGACCTCGAGGAGGCCGACCATGAAATGGGTGACACGTGAAAAGGCGCGCGTGGATCGCATCGCCTGTCCCTGGCTGATCGCCCGGTTCATCGATCCCGCGCCGGAGTTCCTGTTCGTCCCCGACCGTGAGGTGCCGGCGGTCGCGAAGCGCGAGAGCGCCGTGGCGTACGATGTGCCCAACGTCGAGCTCGGGCATCACGGCCCCCGCTGCTCGTTCGACGCCTTCGTCGAGCGCTACGAGCTGGACGACCCGGCGCTGGGCGCGCTGGCGCCCATCGTCCGCGGCGCCGACACCGACGCGCGCGGGCTCACGCCCGAGTCCGCCGGCCTCTATGCGGCCGCCTCGGGCTTCCGCGCGATCGCGCGGGACGATCACGACAACATGCGCCTGCAGTTCCCGCTCTACGACGCGCTCTACGCCCACTGCCGCGAGACGGCGCCCGCCGCGGCCGGCCGCCGCGTCCTCTTCGCGTGCCTGCACGGCGCCGCCAAGAGCGTCGTTGCCGCGGCGCACTTCCGCCGGCTCGCCGGCGCGCGCGGGCTCGCGGTCACCGCGGCGGCGGCGGGCACCGAGCCCGAGGCCGAGCTGACGCCGGGCGCGGCCAAGGGGCTCGCGGCCGATGGCCTGACCCCGACGATCCCGCGCCCGCGGCCGGTGACGCTCCACGACGTCGCCACCGCGGACCACATCGTGAGCTTCGGCTGCGACCTGGGGCCGTGGCTCCGCGCCGGCACCAAGGTGGAACGCTGGGACGTGCCCGCCATCAGCGACGGCTACGGCGCCGCTCGCGACGCGATCGTGGCGCGGCTGGAAGATCTATGCGTGCGGCTGTCATCGGCGTGACCCTCAGCCTCATGCTCACACACGGCGTCGGGGCGGACACGACGTGGACGACGGGGGGAACCGGCAAGGGCACGGCGCGCTGGACCCAGGACGGCGCGAGCCTCGCCTACCGCGGCGGCGCGGCCTTCGGCTGGGCGGTGACCGGCGAGCCGCTGCACGACGGGTTCGTGGAGGTCCGCTTCCGCCCGCGCGAGGGGCGTGAGGATCGCGCGGGCGGGGTCGTATGGCGCTGGCGCGACGCGAACAACTACTACATCGCGCGCGCCAACGCGCTGGAGGACAACGTCGTCGCCTACAAGATGGTGGGCGGCCGGCGCTCCGATCTCAAGCCCGCCGGCGCCGACGCGCGCGCCTACGGCGTCAAGACGAAGGTGGCGAGCGACGCCTGGCACACCCTGCGCGTGGAGTTCGCGGGGCCGGAGTTCACGGTGCACTTCGACGGTGGCCGGCTGTTCGCCGTCCGTGACGACACGTTCAAGGAGCCGGGCCGGGTGGGCGTCTGGTCGAAGGCCGACAGCGTGACCGAATTCGACGGGTTCAGCGCGGGGCCGCCGCGTCGCTGACGCGAGGTATCATCGGCCGACAAGGAGGCGGCCATGAGCCAGGACAAGGTGGAAACGATCCGATCGTCGAGCTCGGGCGTGCTGGGGCGCGCGCGCAACGCCACGCGCGGGGTGACGGTGGCGTTCGACTCGTCGTCGCGACCGCAGGCGGACGCGTTCACCAACAGCGAAGCCTTCCTCGCCGCGGTGTCGTCGTGCGGCGTGACCCTGGTCGAGATGCACGCGAAGGAGACGGGCGTGCCGCTCGCCGGCATGGACGTCACGATCGAGGGCACGCGCACGGCCGCGGAGCCCAACCGGTTCGCGCGCGTGAGCATGAGCTTCGAGTTGGCCGGCGTGAGCCAGACGCAGGCCGAGTCGCTCGTCGAGACGTATCGCCAGCGGTGACCGCTCTACCGTACGGTCGCGGGCGCGACCGACGTGAAGGTGCAGGTCAAGGCGGTCACCGGGCGGCGTGGCTAAGGCCGGCTCCAAGGTCTACGTCGTCACCGAGCCCGAGCGCATCCGAGGGATCTACGACTCCTGGCCGGCCTGCGCGGCGGCCGTGAAGGGGGTCTCCGGGGCGCGCTACCAGGCTGTCGGCAGCCGCGAGCAGGCCGAGGCCATGCTGCGCGGCGAGGGGACCGCGCTCGAGCCCGGGCGCTACGCGTTCGTCGACGGCAACCACCTCGGCGGCGTCGGCGTCGTCCTGGTGGAGCGCGCGGCGGACGGCGAGCCCGAGATCGTCGAGGCGCTGGGACTCACCGTGCACCAGGTCTTCGCGGGCGCCGGGCTGCCGTCGCTCTCGACGCCGCGCGCGATCACGGCGGCGCTCAACCGCCTGCGCAACGTGCTCGCCGAGCTCGCGGCGTTGCACCTGGCGCTGCGGCTCTTCCCGGAGGGCACCGCGGTGACCGTCGTCCACGACTACGAGGGTGTGGGCGCGTGGCTCGAGGGCCGGTGGCGCGCGAAGGATCCGCTCGTCGCCGAGATCGTGGCGGCGTGCCGCGCGCTGATCGGCCGGCGCCGCCTCGCGGTGCGGTTCCGCCGCCAGCGCGGTCACGCCGCCTCCTGGGCGGGGCGCGACGACTTCGCCCACTTCAACGCGCGCGCCGACGCGCTGGCCACCGAGGCCGCCGCCGAAGCCTGAGCGCCGGGCGTATTCTGTCCATCATGAAGACCCGCACCGAAGAGGACGCGCTCGGCGAGGTCGAGGTCCCCGCCGACCATCTCTGGGGCGCGCAGACCCAGCGCTCGCTGGACAACTTCCCGATCGGCCGGGGCCGCTTCCGCTGGGGGCGGCCCGTCATCCGCGCGTTCGGCATCGTCAAGAAGTGCGCGGCGCTCGCCAATCGCGCGCTGGGCCAGCTGCCGCCGGACAAGGCCGAGCTCATCGTGCGGGCCGCCGACGAGGTCATCGCGGGCCGGTGGGACGACGAGTTTCCGCTCGTCGTGTTCCAGACGGGCTCGGGCACACAGTCGAACATGAACGCCAACGAGGTCATCGCCAACCGTGCCATCCAGCTCGCGGGGGGCGTGATCGCACGCTCAAAGCCGATCCATCCCAACGACGACGTGAACCGCGGCCAGTCCTCCAACGACGTGTTCCCCACGGTCATGCACGTGGCGACCGTACAGGCGATCAGCGAGGCGCTGCTGCCCGCCGTCACCGCGCTGCGCAACACGCTCGACGGCAAGGCGCGCGCGTACGCCGGGATCGTCATGATCGGGCGCACGCATCTTCAAGACGCGACGCCGCTGACGCTCGGCCAGATGATCTCCGGCTGGGTGGCCCAGCTCGACGAGACGATGGCCGGCGTGCGGGCGACGCTGCCGGGCCTCTACGCGCTGGCGCTGGGCGGGACCGCCGTCGGCACGGGACTGAATGCGCATCCCGAGTTCGGCGCGCGCGCGGCGGCGGAGATCGCCCGCGAGACCGGCCACCCGTTCGTGCCGGCGCCCAACAAGTTCGCGGCGCTCGCCGCTCACGACGCCATGGTGGCCGCCAGCGGCGCCCTGCGCACCCTGGCCGGCGCCCTCATGAAGATCGCCAACGACGTGCGATGGTATGCCTCGGGTCCGCGCGCGGGACTCGGCGAGCTGACGCTCCCCGAGAACGAGCCAGGCTCGTCGATCATGCCGGGCAAGATCAACCCGACGCAGGCGGAGGCGCTGACGATGGTGGCCGTCCATGTGTTCGGCAACGACCACGCGGTGGCCTTCGCCGGCTCGCAGGGCAATTTCCAGCTCAACGTCTACAAGCCGATCATCCTGCACGACGTGATCGAGTCGATCGAGCTGCTGGCCGAAGCGGTGCGCTCGTTCGAGGAGCGCTGCGCCCGCGGCCTCGCCCCCGACGAGCGGGTGATTGCCGAGCACGTCGAGCGCTCGCTCATGCTGGTGACGGCGCTGGTGCCGCACATCGGCTACGAGAAGGCCGCGCGGATCGCCCTGACCGCCCATCACGAGAATCTGTCGCTGCGCGAGGCGGCCCTGAAGCTCGGCGACGTCACCCCCGAGCAGTTCGATCGCTGGGTGCGCCCCGCGGACATGACGCGCCCGCTCGAGCGCGGTATTTAACCTCGCGTCAGCTCGATCGGACCCGACGGGCCCCAGCGAAAGCTCGAGTCTCCCATCCCGACGAGGCGGTTCGGCCCGTCGGGCCGCAGCGTCAGGCGCTGCTGGCCGCTTGGCGAGTCCGCCACGATCCGCAGCGTCAGCTGACCCTCGACGCCGCCGAACCAGCCGTGCGCGGGGACCGACGTCTGCTCCTTGTTGATCTCGGACGTGAGGATGCCGGACACGCCGGGACGCTCGTGGCCGAGCAGCTGGTAGTTGCCGACGTACAGCCCGGAGTAGCCCGCGCTGGCCTGCTGATCGGTGATCAGGAGCGCGGCCGGCGCTCCGCCCCACGTCCCGCGCCACGATCCGCGAATGTCGCTGAGGGTCGCGCCCGACCCCGGAGGCGGCGCCTGGGGCAGGGGTGTTCCGGCGGTGCAGGCGGCGGCGAGCAGGGCGAAGGCGGCCAGGACGATGAGTCGCATGACCGATTGTACGCACATCCGGTACGCGGCACGCGGAGTGCAAGGTCAGGGGGTATGGCCACGCTGACGGCGCTCTGCTGCGACGAAGCGACGGTCGTACTGTGCAGCCGACTCCGCAACCTGGGCTTCGAGGTGTCGTGGCTGTACATGGACGAGCTGCGCCACGGGCGGATCGAGCCCGAGGCGCTGGCCAGCAGCGATCCGCCTGACCTGATCCTCTACGACCTCGACGAGCCGGTGGACGAGAGCCTGCTGCTGCTGACGCTGTTTCGCGCGCTGCCGGGGATGGGCGGGGTGCCCGTGGTGCTGCTGCGCACGGCGCAGATGCCGCTGCCGCCGCTCGACGGGCCCGGCATCGTGGCCGTGCTCACGCGGCCGTGCGAGCCCGCCCTGGCCCGCACGATCATCGAGGCCGCGCTGCGCGACGGTGTCGACGGGCTCGACGAAGCGGCCTGAGCGCGCTCACTCCGTCCAGAAGCGCCACTCGATCCGCGTGACGCGCCCGTCGCGAAAAAAGAATTCCACCGAGTTCGGAAACCCGTCGGCGTCGAGGTAGACGGCGCGCTCGTCGGTCGTGTCCTGCGCCGCGCCCAGCACCGCCTCGACGCGCGTGCGCGGGGCGCCGACGTCGAGGCCGTGGGGCAGCGGCCGCCCCGCCGCGCGCACGATGACGGCCGCCACCCGCGCCGAGCGCGACACCGCGACCTCGAGGCCGGGCCAGGACAAGACGATCGTGCCCGCGCGCGGCCGCTCCTGCATCGGCGCCCCGAGCCGTCGCTCGAGCTCGGCGCGCGTGCGTCCGAACAGCGCGCGCGGCGCATCGATGTAGTCGTCGACGCGCGCGATGTCGGTGGGGCCCACGGCGGCGGCCGCGCCGGGCATGACCAGCAGCACCAGGGTCAGCAGGAGGGCGGCGCGCATGCGCAGAGTCTAGCGCGGCAGAAAAAGCTGCGGAATCCGGCGGGGCGCGGGCTATGGTGGGCGTGATGGCGCGCGGTCTCTTCCTTGCGGTGGTGCTGGTGCTCCTCGGCGCGGCCCCGGCCGTCGCGGGCGAGCCGACCGACCGGCTGCGCACCTTTGTCGATCGCGCCAACCGCGTCATCCTCGCTCCCGAGCCCGATCGTAGCGTCGAGGACCGGGTGGCCGCCGTCGGCGCGCTCGTCAACGAGATCTTCGACTTCGACGGCGCCGCCGCGCTGGCGCTCGGGCGCCACTGGGAGCCGCTGCCGCCGCCCGCGCGCGCGGCGTTCACGCGGCTCTACGCCGATGTCATCGAGCGCGCGTATCTCGCATGGGTCGGCTCCAAGGCGCGCCTCGGCGAGGGCGGCGTCACCATCCGCTGGCTCGGCGAGACGATCGACGGCGACGCGGCCACCGTGAGCAGCGCGCTGTTGACGCGGACCGGCGGTGAGTTCCCGATCGAGTACCGCATGGTGCGGGGCGAGAGCGACTGGCTCGTGCGCGACGTCGTCGTGGACGGGGTCAGCCTCGCGGCGAACTATCACGTGCAGTTCGAGCGCGTGCTGCAGATGGGGTCGTACGACGAGCTCGTCGATCGCCTCCGTGAAAAGGCGGGGCCGGTCGCCCGCGCGGCGGCGACCGCCGCCACCGCGAGCACGGTTCGGGCGATGGTGGCCGCGCCGGCGCCCGTCGGGCCACCGCCGGTCGTCGTGCCGCCGGCGGCTGCGGCTCCGCCGCGCGCCGCCGCCGTGATCGTTGCCGAGGTCCGCGGGCCGATGCCCGGCATGGTCGCGAGCGACGCGGCGCCGAGCGTGCTGGCGCCGCCGGCGCCGTTGCCATCCGCCGCGCCTTCACCCACGCCGGCCGCGCGCGCGTCGCGCGCGCGGCCGGCCGGGCCCGCACCGCTCGCCTTCGCCGCGCCGCCGGCCACGCCGCGCCCCGAGACGCCCACGGCACGGCCGATGACCGCGCGCACGCCGCCGGCGCCGCGCCACGAGTTCTGGGTGCAGGTGGGCGCCTTCCGCGACGCCGATGCGGCGGCGCGGCTGGTGCAGCGCCTGCGCCGCCACGCGGTGACGATCGCGCTGGGCGGTGACCGGCTGGCGCCGATGGCGCGCGTGCTCGTCGGGCCGTTCGCCGAGCGCCCGGCCGCCGTCTCCGCCGTGCGCGCGCTGCAGGCGAGCGGCCTCGCCGCCTTCATCGCCGACACGCTCGACTAGGACATGGGGGCCCCGAGATGGCCCCATACTAACAACGCCGCGCATCTCGGCTATCATCGGGCGCCGGTGAGCGCGCGCGTGACCGAGGAGCGCCACGGGTTGCCCGGGGCGCGTCCGAGCGATGGGGGGCGTGGGGGGCCATATCGGGGCCCCCCACGACGAGCGATGAGCGCGCGCGTGACCGAGGAGCGCCACGGGTTCCCCGGGGCGCTCCGAGCGATGGGGGGCGTGGGGGGCCATCTCGGGGCCCCCCACGACGAGCGATGAGCCCGGTGCGCGAGGTCGTGACCGTCT
>Ga0137403_10007595_pt1 | contig 12210 bp, 10 predicted proteins | sample CZOMad2_1_16fung_FD_122057 | JGI IMG/M metagenome (GOLD analysis project Ga0137403, IMG submission 122057) | Vadose zone soil fungal communities from Angelo Coast Range Reserve, California, USA - CZOMad2_1_16fungal (Hybrid Assembly) | ecosystem: Environmental > Terrestrial > Soil > Vadose zone...
CTTCCATCGCGTTTACGTTTTTCCGCTAGCATTGCCGCCATTACGCGAGCGTCGCGAAGATATCCCTTCGCTCATTGAACATTTCACTCGCCAAGTGTGCGATCAGAACAATTGGAAACCTATCCCTTTCGCACCTGAGGCCATCCGATCTCTGCAGGCGCACGGCTGGCCCGGAAACGTCCGCGAGCTACGCAATGTGGTTGAACGTTTACTCTTGTTGGCCGTCGACGGCGGGGTTACTCCAGAAAAGGTCGAATCCGCGCTGCCGCAACTTTCAAGCGAGCACCTGACCAGCACGGGCTCGGGACCGCTCGCCGATCGCGTCCAAGGTTTCGAGCGCGAAGTGATTCTGGCGGAACTCAAGCGCAATCACTACCACATCACTAACGCCTCGAAGGCACTCGGTCTGGAGCGCAGCCATTTTTACAAGAAAGCCGAGCAGCTCGGGATCGACGTGCCCGCACTGCGCCAGGAGTCGGACGCTGCCGGCGAATGAGCTGTCCCCCGTGGACGACCTTCCGTACTTTCCCCTGCTAGTATTTCGTTTTCAACCATGCCCCACACCGATGCCGTACAAGTTCGCCGTCTGACCGGGCAGGATGCGGATGCATTTTTCCGTCTCCGGCTCGAAGGCCTGGAGCTTGAGCCTGAAGCTTTTACTGAATCCGCGGCGGAGTTCCAGCGAAGCGGAATCGAGCAGGCGTTCCGGAATCTCGCGAAGTCTGACCACAACAATTTTGTCATGGGTGCCTTCGTCGGCGGCGAACTAGCCGCTCTCGCTGGCTTCTATCGCCACAAGCACGCCAAGACGGCACACAACGGGACTATCTGGGGAGTATATGTGAGCAAAGAACATCGCAAAAAAGGCTTGGGGCGAGCACTGCTTGCCGAAATCCTCCACCAGGCGGAATCGTCCCCTGGAATTGAGCAAATTTTTCTTAGGGTTGGCAGCGCGAACTCTGCCGCCAGCGCCTGTACGAGTCGTTGGGATTCCAGACCTGTGGGTCTGAGCCGCGAGCGCTTAAAATGGGCAATAGGTACGTAGACGAAGAAACGATGATGTTGCAGCTTGGGCACAGCAGGAGTTGAACTGCGCCTGGAGCGATTCAGTGTTTTCGCGGAAAGTGAAACGTCAGGCTAACGACAGTGCCAATTACGCTGCTGTCGCACTTGCTGAGACTTCGCTGGCGCGCTTAGGTTTGCATGCTTCCACCACGAACCGCCCATCTCCCGATTCGCTAAATGAGATATTCTCGAAACCGGCTCGGCATAAGGCAATTCTCAGCCTCGCTCCGTCTGGAACGATTCTGTCCTGCCGTTGAATGATCTCACAGTGCGGCCCATACAATGGAAAATGATTCCGTTCGCAATTACATAGAGCCGAAACAGCGTGGGAATAGGTTTTGGAAAACAATTGCGCAACTCAGTCATGGTGAAATTCCAGCGGTGAATGCTTATGGAGAGCCTGCCGCCCGGCAGCAACACCCGATGGGCTTCCGCAAACACTTTAACGATGTCCATATATGGCACGGAGCCGGTGGAGATTACGCGATCGAAGCTGGCAACGGCGAATGGCAGAGATTGACCGGCGGCTTGCCGATAGGTGCGGCCGGGAAAGCGCTCTCGCGCGGCAGCGACTCGCGCACCGTCAATATCCACTCCTGTCACCTCATCGCAGGGAACTACGTTCCACGCAAGTAGATCGCGTCCTTCACCGCAGCCCAGATCGAGGACTCGCATACGCACAACTTTCGAGAAGCGCTTGCTAATAACATACTCGCGAGGCAGATGCCAACTTTGTAGTATCGAGAAAGGTTCAGGCCACAAAATACTTTGCTGCCGGATGGTGCACCACGATTGCTGAGGTCGATTGCTCAGGCTCCAGGAGAAAGGTACTTGTCAGCCGCACGCCGACGTTTTCTTCGGGATGGAGCAACGCAAACAGCTTGGTCTGATCTTCCAGGTTCGGGCACGCGGGATATCCGAATGAGTAGCGCGATCCGCGATACTTTTGGTGAAACAGATCGCGGATGTGCGGCGAGTCATCGCCTGCGATGCCCAGTTCTTCGCGCATGAGTTTGTGGTGATATTCGGCCAGTGCCTCCGCCGTTTCCACGCTCAATCCATGTAGGTAGAGGTATCGTGTGTACTCGCCGCCTTCGAACAGCCGCTGCGTTTCCTGAGACACCTTCGCTCCCATGGTTACGAGCGAAAACCCGATCACATCCATCTTGCCGGAAGATTTCGGGGCAAAGAAATCTGAGATGCAAAGCTTCCGGCCTTCTCTCTGCCGAGGGAACGTAAATCTCACCAACTCCCTCTGTGGGCCTCTGTGCCCTCTGTGGTCAACCTTGTCTTGCTCAGGCTCATATACCACCACATCATTCCCGTCGCCCCGACACGGAAAATATCCCCAAACCACTTGCGGCTCGAAAATCCCGCTGCCAATTACTTCTTCTTCCAGCTGCTTTTTGATTGGCCGAAACTTCTGCTCCACCAGCCGCAGATAATCCTCCTGCGACGCTGTCTTCAACTGCCACTGATTCTTGAATAGCGCCGTGTCGTTTATGAAACGAAACAGTTCGCGCAAATCGTAATCTTTTTTCACCCGAACGCCCCAAAATGGAGGCTCGGGAATATTAGGCGCATCGCCGACCACCGGACTGCGCTCCGCAAAAACCGGGCCGGACTCTTCATCGACGGCCACCGCCTTCGCGTATTCCTTTACCTTGCGCCCTTCTTCCAGTCGGATTTCCTTCTTCCCGTCTGGCGAAGCCAGATCTTCCATGATATGCAGCCCGCCAAACGCATCGTCGGAATAGAACACGGCGTTCGAGTACTCCCGCCGCAAATCATCTTCCACATATTTGCGCGTCAGCGCCGCCCCGCCGCAAAGCACGGGGAAATCGAGCTTCTGCCGCTCCAAGTCTTGAATCACATACTTCATCTCCAGCGTGGACTTTACCAACAACCCGCTCAGCCCAATGGCATCGGCTTTGTGTTCCTGTGCGGCCTTGATGATCGCGTCCGCCGGCTGCTTGATGCCGAGGTTCACCACGCGAAAACCATTGTTCGTCAGAATGATGTCGACCAGATTCTTGCCGATGTCGTGGACGTCGCCTTTCACCGTCGCCAGAACGATGGTCGCTTTCTGCGATCCTGCTTTCTTCTCCATCTTCGGTTCGAGATAAGCGACCGCCTGCTTCATTACTCCTGCCGCATCGAGCACCGACGGGAGTTGCATTTTTCGCGATCCGAACAAGTCTCCGACGGTCTTCATTCCATCCAGAAGAACCGTGTTTATGAGATCGAGCGGCGTGTATTGCACGAGTGCTTCTTCAAGTAATGCTTCAAGGGACTTTTTCTGCGCGCCGTCGCCAACTGATTTCTCGCCGTTGATGATGGCGAATTTGAGTTTGTCTTCAACAGACAAAGTTTCGACATGTGCCGTGGTCGTGGCCTGAACCTTGCCTTTAGTTCCGGCAAAGTGCCGCATGTAAATTTGCAGCGGATCGCCAGCAGACTCATCGCGGTAAATCAGTTTGTGCGCAAGCTCAACTTCCTCATGAGGAATCTTGTACAAAGGATAGATTTTGGTGTAGTTCACAATGGCCATATCGAGGCCATGATCTACCGCTTCGTGCATAAAAACCGAATTCAATACACGTCGAGGGTAAACATCCAGCCCGAAAGAGATGTTGCTGACGCCGAGGATTGTTTTGACCTCGGGCAATTCTTTCTTGATCCGCTCGATCGCATTCAACGTTTCGATTCCGGCGGTCCGGTATTCTTCCTGGCCCGTTGTTATGGGCAATGTGAGTGCGTCAAAAATCAGATCAATCGGGCGAATGCCATATTTCTCCGTCGCCAAGTTGTAAATGCGTTTGGCGATGGCTACTTTCTTTTCTGCTGTAAGCGCCATTCCTTCTTCATCTATTGTCAATGCGATCACCGCCGCGCCGTAACGCTTCGCCATGGGAAGCACCTTTGACGTGCGCTTCTCGCCATCTTCCAAGTTGATCGAATTGATGATCGCCTTACCGGGAATTCGCTTCAGCGCCTCTTCCACAACATCGGCCTCGGTAGAATCCACCAGAATCGGCGCGGGCACACGAGTGGCAATCTTCTCAAGAATCGAAGTGATGTAGCCCTTTTCATCTTCGCCGACAATTGCGCAGCACAGATCGAGCATGTGCGAGCCGTCGTTTACCAGCCTCTTCGCGAGCGTCAGGATGTCGTCGTATTTCTTGCCCCGCACTAGATTGCGGAAGTGCTCCACGCGAGTCGTCGTGTTCATTTCTTCCGCGACGACGAGCGGTTTGGGATCAAGATCGAGGGGAACGGAAGTATAAGCGCTCGAAGCCGCAGCCGTGGGCTTCACTTCCCTCTTCGCCGGCTCGATTCCGCCGACCGCGTTCACCACAGCTTGCAGATGCTCAGGCGTCGTACCGCAGCATCCACCGACAATGCGAACTCCGTAATCCTGAACGAAATGTTTGTGGTAGGTCGCCAGTTCTTCCGGTTTCAGCTTGTAGACCGCGCGCCCCCCCTCGTTCTGCGGAAGCCCCGCGTTGGGAAGAACGGAGACGTGCTTGCTGGAATTCGCGCCAAGGAATCGAACTGCGTCGTTCATTTCAATTGGGCCGGTGGCGCAGTTCAGGCCGATGATATCTACATCAAATGGCTCGAGCGCGGTCAGCGCGGCACCGATTTCAGTCCCCAGCAGCATTGTGCCTGTCGCTTCAAGCGTTACTTGAACCGTAACCGGTATCCGCTTTCCGGCTTTTTGCATCGCCTCAAACACGCCGACCACGGCCGCTTTCGCCTGCAGCAGATCTTGAGAGGTTTCAATCAGCAACACATCCACGCCGCCCTCGATCAGAGCGCTGGCCTGTTCGAAATATCCTGCGACCATGTCGTCGAATCTGATATGGCCGAGCGAGGGGAGCTTGGTTGTAGGCCCGATAGAACCAGCTACAAATCTTGGTTGATCTTTCGTCGAGAACTGCTGCGCTACTTCTTTAGCGATTTTCGCAGCAGCGATGTTCAGTTCAGCAACTTTGTCCTGCAAATCGTATTCGGCAAGGACCACACGTGTCGCGCCAAATGTGTTGGTTTCGACAACATCACAGCCAACCGCGAAGAAACTCGTATGAATGTCCTTAATAATGTCCGGCCGGCTCAACGCCAACAGCTCGTTGCAGCCTTCCTTGCCCCAGAAATCGTCCACACTGGGATTGCGGAACTGAATGTTCGTCCCCATCGCGCCGTCGTAGATAACGACCCGCTCCCGCACGGCTTGGAGAAAGTCAGCCATCAGCCGTCAGCCCTCAGCGAAAGCGTTGTTGATCGTCGGTCGCTTGGCACCTGGTTGCCTCTTCTAATCTGTGTTCATCCGCGAAATCCGTGGCCCGAATTTGCTTTCCATGCACAAACGCCGGCCCTCGCAGGACCGGCGTCGTCAGTTCGTGAAATCTATTGAACTTCTTACTCTCCTGGCGCAACCACGGCTGGCGCACCGGCCGCAACTTCATCTTGATTGAACACCGCGTTTGCTCCTATATGTGCTGGCACGGGCGCCAGCATCTGCTCTTTGCGATAGACCAGATCGCTGGCATTAAACGCGGCAACCTCGAAGCCATGTCCGTGCGTGATTGCATCCGTGGGACACGCCTCGACACAATATCCGCAAAAAATGCAGCGGTTATAGTCAATGTTGTAAACCTTGGCGTAGCGCTCAGCGCCGCTCACCCGGTGCTCAGCCGTGTTCTCCGCCGCCTCGATATAAATGCAGTTCGAAGGGCAAGCTGCCGCGCAAAGAAAACAAGCCACGCACTTCTCCAGGCCGTTCTCGTCACGCTGCAAAACGTGCACTCCGCGATAGCGCTCCTGAAATTTTGCTCCCTTCAGCGGCCCGGGCCCGTCCGGATAATTCTCCACTACCGTCGGAGCAAGCATCTCCCGGAAAGTGATGCTCATGCCCTTAGCGATAGCAGCGATGTTTTTCAGGATCGGCATACCTTAATTAGTATAGCGAAACCATGCAGGGCCGCGCAGTTCCGACCAGTGATTGACCGTTTGCTCACGCTAAACGGTTACCGTTAACCATTGATCCGATCCTGAACAATTAAGTATGCCTTGATGCACAAGGCATTGGGCATTTGTGATAATGCCGCTGGCATTCCATCGTGGTCTGAACTACATTGTCCCGGCACTCGTTTACGGCTTCCGATTCTCGTGCGGTGGAGATTGATCGTCTGGAGCGTGTATGAAGCTGAACCCGTCTCTGGTCAAGAGCACCATAGTCGCCGCTCTCGGCGGCCTTCTCTTTGGGTTCGATACTGCCGTGATCTCCGGCACGACGGCTGCCCTCACGCAGAATTACCAGCTCTCACCGAAATTATTGGGGATCACGGTTGCCAGCGCCCTTTGGGGAACAGTGATTGGATCATTGCTGGCCGGATTTCCCGGTGAATGGATCGGCCGCCGCGACAGCCTCCGACTCATGGCAATTTTGTATTTGATCTCGGGATTAGGCTGCGCCGCCGCCTGGAGCTGGCCGTCCCTGGTTGGATTTCGTTTTCTGGGTGGACTTGGTATCGGCGGTTCGTCGGTATTAGGGCCGATGTATATCGCAGAAATTGCGCCTGCAAGATTGCGCGGACGCCTGGTAGGAGTTTTCCAGTTCAATGTAGTGTTCGGCATTCTCCTCGCCTATTTCTCGAATTACCTGATCGGGCTTCGGGGCTTCGGAGCGACAGAATGGCGCTGGGAATTAGGCGTGACCGCCATCCCCGCGGCACTCTTTTTTCTGATGCTGTTTGGCATCCCCCGGAGCCCACGGTGGCTGGCGAAAAAAGGGCGCATCACGGAAGCGAGAGGTGTTCTACAGATGATAGGCGAGGAAAACTTCGAGCAAGAGTTACAAGAAATCGTGGAATCGATTCGTGTCGAACAGCAGCAGGCCGGAGAAGCGTTATTCACTCGCACTCATCTGTTTCCGATCTTCCTAGCGGTAAGCGTTGCCATGTTCAATCAGCTTGCCGGAATCAACGCCATCCTTTATTACCTGAATGACATCTTTGCGCACGCCGGGTTCAGCAAAGTGTCCGGCAACCTGCAGGCCGTGGCTGTGGGTGGGACCAATTTGCTCTTCACTATTCTTGCTATGTCGGTTATCGACAGGATTGGACGCAAGACGCTGCTTCTCATTGGCTCCATTGGCACGGCCGTATGCTTGGCCGGAGTCGCCATAATCTTTTTCACCGCGCAGCATCAGGGATTCCTGCTCTGGCTTCTGATCGGCTACATCGCGTTCTTTGCTTTTTCACAAGGCGCCGTCATTTGGGTCTATCTGAGCGAGGTGTTTCCCAACAACGTTCGCGCCAAGGGACAGAGCTTGGGCAGCTTCACTCACTGGATCATGAATGCGCTCATCTCCGGCACATTCCCGCTTATGGCAGCCTCTTCCGGCGGCTATCCATTTATCTTCTTTTCTCTGATGATGATCGTCCAGTTCTTTGTGGTCCTGTTCGTGTATCCGGAAACCAAAGGCATTACGTTGGAGGAGATGCAGAAAAAGCTGGCGCTAAGCCAGGCCCACTAAAACTTAAGGCCGCCATGAAATCGCCACTCTCACTATTTGCATTATTGGCAGCTTCGTTTTTATTTTCTCGTTTGGCGTTCGCATCTGATTCGCAATCGCCAACTCCAAAAGCAAAGACCCGTCTGGCAATCGTCGGTCTCGACCACGATCACGTCTGGGAACTGCTGAAGTACATCGTAGCCGAACCTGAAGCTGAACTCGTAGCGATAGCCGATCCGCATCCGAACCTGGTGAACGAAGCCAAGTCCCAAGTTCCGAACACCGTGAAATTTTATTCCGATTACGTAAACATGCTTGACGAAGCCAAACCGGAGGCAGTGTTCGTCACCACCGCAAATGATCGCCATCTCGAAATTTTGCGCGAATGCGCCAAGCGCCACATTCACTACTCGACCGAAAAGCCCATGGCGACCAATGCCGCTGACGCACGCGAAATGCAACGGCTGGCGGATCAGGCAGGCATCAAACTGATGGTGAATTATTGGAATGCCTGGACCGCATCGACTCACGATTTGTTTCACCGCGTGAAATCGGGGGAGATTGGGCCGGTGCAGAAGATCATCGTGCAATATGGCCACCAAGGACCCAAAGAGATCGGCGTCTCCAAAGAATTTGCCGATTGGCTGTACGATCCTGTAAAGAACGGTGGCGGCGCCATCATGGATTTCGGATGCTACGGCGCCGAATGGGCGCTCTGGCTCAAGGGGCGTCCAACGCGAGTTTATGCGACAACGCGAAAGCTCAAAGCCGGGCAGCACAACAACGTGGATGACGACGCCACCATCGTTCTCGACTACCCCGATGCGACGGTGGTTGTAGAAGCCTCATGGGATTGGCCCTACAACATGGATCGGGTATACGTTTTCGGCCCGAAGGGCAGCCTGCTTGCAAGGCGTGGCGACTTATTCTTCCGCTCTGCCTCCGATCAGAAGACTCAACCTACACCCGAAGGCGAGCCCGTTACGCTCAGTACAGTCCCGCACGAGACGAGCAATCCTATAGCGTATTTCCTCGATTGCATACGCAACAACAAGCCGGTGGAGGATCCTCTTTCAAGCACGCTCAACGTGCAAGTCATGGAAATCCTGGATGCCGCCCGCGAATCCGCCCGCACCGGGAGGGCGGTAGAGTTGCGCTGAGAGGAATAAGTAATACTTGCAGAATCAGCGACGCAGCAGATCGAGCAGTGCGCGGTTCCAGGAATCTACGTCCCAGGACTGCACACGATGTTCGAAATGATGCTCGGCCTTGTGAGTATACAGGGTGAGTAGCCAGATCAGGACTGCGCAGTCATAGGCTGCGTTTGAAATTAAGGAGAGAATGTCATGCCCTGTAGCACCTAATTGAGCCCTTAACGTAAAGGCGGCGAGCTCGACGCTCGTGACAACCGCAAGACCTAGCGCAAGCCCCCACGTGCGATGTTGCCAACGAAGTCCCAAAGATGACGAAAATATGAAGAGAAGTAGTAGTAGGCCGCCTTGTACGAGCTCTACACTGCGCTCGATAGCGAATAATCCCGCAAGGAACCTATCAGAATCAGATCCGCTGCTTGAAGCCGCGACAACCACTGCAATCAGCAACAGGATCACGCTGCCCCAGCGCAAGAGGACAGAACCCAATCCCCGCACACCATCATATGGCCGGAAAACATGTGAAAAAAGCTCACAAATGACCCCAAATTTGAGCACCGCAAAAACAATCTCCAAACCCGCATAGGCATTCCGATAGAGGTCGCGATCGCCCAGCCGGTAGCAATAGAGTACGACGGGAACGCTCAACAGATGACTCAGTGTATAGGCAAAGAACAGCGGGTAGTCGCGATACAGGTGTCGAGCCCACATCCGGACCGCGATGGCAGATTGCAAGGCTGACGCCATGAGCCAGAGCGCGTAAGGAAATACAGCTAACATGATGGACTGACCGCGGGAAGAATAGCAGGTCTGGCAGCCAGTCCACAATTAGCCATGCACAGTCCTGTTTTAGCAAACGTTGGACAGACAGGTCGCAGACTTAGGCCAGGGCAAGCCGTCAGCCCATGCGCGGGTTGAAGCTGAAAACGTGCAGGCGAGAACTCCGAGAAGGGTGAGAACTTGAAACAGCTTTTTCACGGTGAAACCTCCGAAACGGGAAATTAGGTACGGAATTCACCGTCAAGCTAAATTCGCGAGTTATCACAAAGCAAACAACTTAAATTGCGTTCGGTGTTCGGAAAATGAAAAGGAAATGATCTTTCTCGTCCGTTTGCTCTGGTTTGTGAGCGCGGTTTGGGCGGGGTCTCGGCCAAACGCGAAGCTGGGCCGAGAGATCTGCGCAGAATTACAATCTCATAAAATGGCACAAAGCAAGAAATTTAATGCAATCCGTTGGGAATTCGGAAAATCGAAACCCCGACAATTTTGCGAACCTATCCCGATAGATTTGTCCAGACAATTACTTCCGTGCCACATACAGGAAGCGCAGCAGCCGCCGTTCGCTGCAGAGCTTGTGCACGCAATCCAGGAATCGCTGCAGGCCCTTGAAGTTGGCCTCTCCTTCAACCGCCATGAATTCCACTTTTCTTTTCTCCCGGGCATCGCGCCACAGCCTGGAGATTCCGGCAGCGGAGTCGGTCGTGTCACGAGCGCAAATCAACTTCAAACCTGCGCGTTCCAGCAATTTTTCGTTTTCACCGGGAGGGGAGAAAAAGTAATGACCGATGGCGCTACGCATCGCGATTTCCTCGTGCGAGACCATTCCGCCCACGATCAGCGCATCGCTAAACAGCAGTCGGCCACCCGCCTTCAACACGCGGAAAACTTCACGCAGCAGCCCGAGGCGCCCCGGCACATGACACAACACATCGTTCGAAAACACGGCATCGAAGCTCTCATCCGCGATTGGCAGAGGTTGCGAGGCATCACACTGTTGGAACCGGCAAAGCGCGCCCAGCTTCTTCTGCTCTGCTAGAGCGTTCGCATTTCGGATTCCTTGGGCGTTCAGGTCCAAGCCAACAATGTTGCAGCGGTAAGTCTCTGCCAGATGCAATGCGTAACCGCCCGAACCGCAACCAACCTCTAAAACTGAGCACGCGGAAGTGAGCCCCAGCAGGCGCGGGATCTCGTGAGACTCCTCTGTCGTCACCCAACTGGTTTGGCCGAAATCTTCTCCGTAGGTTTCAACCCGCACTTCGTGATAGAGGTCGCGCTCATAATTTCCGTATGCGGTGTTATAGAGATCCACTCCGGGAGAAGCCATAATGTTCTCCTCACTTGAACGCCTTCATTCTATCGGCAAATCCGCGCATGGAGGACGGGCGTCTCGCTCGTCTGTGCTGGGACAGCCGCCAAGCCTGCCCTGAGCATTGTCGAAGGGGCTGTCCTTTCGAGCACCGCTCGCCAGCGTTCGGGTAAGGGCACGGCTTCACAGGCTGCGGAAAAACGCAGCTCAGGAGCAAGGTTGTGAAGGCGATCAGGCTGCGATTCGCGGAGGGGTATGCGTGATGCAAGCAGCAGGAAAACTCCCAGCGTGACGTAAATGCTGAGCATCATCTGCAGGGTTTCTTCCTCACGCAGTTTCACCAGCCCGTAAACAGTAGCTACAAAGAGCAACCCCACTATCACCAACACGATCTTTAGCGCTCGTTCTCGAATCACTGTGCCCTCCTGCCAAAAACTAAAATAGGAAAAAGTGCACGTACACGCCGATCACCGATTCGGCAGAACGGACCGAGAGGAAGGTCATTCTACCGGAGAAAACGCGGCTTACCGGTGTAAAATGCGTCCGCCTTTAAGTTTGAATCGAGAACTACAACGAAAAAAACCGAGGAGAATGACATGCAACGATCACTGTTGATGATTGGGGTGGCGGTGGCGCTCTTGTTCGCGTGGTCCATCGGGCGGATGCAGGGACAAGCTGAAGGCGAAAAAGTCATCTTTGTTTCCGCCAAAGACGCAAAATTTAGTGTAAGTCCCAACGGTGCCAGCGGTGCCTCGATGGCCCCCATCTGGGGAGATGCAAATATGGGAGCGCACGGCACGTTCACTAAGTTCGTGCCGGGTTTCGACGCCGGAATGCACACTCACACGAACGATGTCTGGCTTGTCGTGATCAAGGGCGCCTATCTGTACAAGGACGACGCCGGTGAGAAGCGCGTGGGCCCGGGTGATTTCATACGTGTTCCCGGAGGGCACAAGCATTGGAGCGGCGGAGATAAGAAAGAAGGCGCGCTGTTCTACGAAGAGTCGTCCGGCAAATTTGATTTGATCCCAGCGAAGTAGCCCAAATTCTGGATTTCGAAAAGCCCCACTTCTCGCAGAAAAGGCGAGAAAACCTGTCCCTTCGACAGGCTCAGGGCAGGCTCTGAGCGCAGTCGAAGGATGGGCACCCTCGTGTTTGGGAATGTGGGAAAAGTGGCGCCACCCGCCACCCTGGTTTTTGGGAATTTGGAGAAGTGGGCGACCCGCCGAGCCTACGCTCCGGCTGCGGATGCCCGCTCTCCTAACTGCTTTGCCGGAGCCAGTACCATCATGGCTAGGCCAATGGCAATCAGGATAGCCGGGGCCGGCCACTCATCGCGTGAGCGTGCATCGCGGAATACCATGACCGTCATTACCGCTGCGTGAGCA
>Ga0137403_10007596_pt1 | contig 12209 bp, 9 predicted proteins | sample CZOMad2_1_16fung_FD_122057 | JGI IMG/M metagenome (GOLD analysis project Ga0137403, IMG submission 122057) | Vadose zone soil fungal communities from Angelo Coast Range Reserve, California, USA - CZOMad2_1_16fungal (Hybrid Assembly) | ecosystem: Environmental > Terrestrial > Soil > Vadose zone...
AAACGATGCACCATTGTCGCGATGCCGCAGAGCCGGCCGAGAAAATTCAGCGCGGTGCGTTCTCCGGTAAGAATTGCACGTGCTTTTCCTTCCAGGTGAAGGAGCACCGTTCCTTTGCTGACCAGATCGCCGTCGTGAACGCGAAGCTCAATCCGCATTTCAGGGTCGAGGGCGCGAAAAACTTTTTCGGCCATTGGTAGCCCCGCGCAGACGAGGGCCTCGCGGGCCAGAATGCGCGCCTTACCGGTTGCGCGCGAGGAAATCGTCGCCAAAACGGTCGCGTCTCCGGCGCCAATGTCTTCTTCCAGAGCCATCTGGACGAGCCGCTGAACGTATTCAGAATCCCAATTCATTGGAACGCCTCTCCGAGGGCCTAAGCGAGCGTTCAGTTCCCGGATTCTAACTCTTTTAGCCGTTCGATCAGTTTCTTAAGCTCAATCCGCCGTTCTTCTAACGTTGCCTGCAGTCCTTGAATGATTTTTTCTGGAGCGCGGCTGCGAAAAGTTTCATCGCCAAGTTGCCGCTCTTTGGATGCGATGTCCTTTGTCAGTCGCTCTTGTTCTTTCTTTAATCGCACTAACTCCGCCGCGACGTCGACGGTTGCTACGTATGGGATGCGCACGTCAAACAGCGCAGTAGACCGCAATCCACCGCCTGATTGCGAAAGCTTTGCGTCGGTAATTTTCAGTTCCGTGAGCAACGCGAGCCTCAGGATACCGTCGAGACTCGACGCGATAGTCTCACGAATCCGAGACTCTTCGCTTGAAAACTCCGCTGCGATCCGTTTTTTCGGATCGAGCTTCATGTCAGCGCGTATGGCCCGTACCGATTTGACGACTTCTTGAACGAGCTGAAATTCTTCAAGCGCTGCGGCATTGCGCCATTCACTCCGCTCCTCTGGATAACGCTCCAGCGCGATCGACTCCGCTCCGGCGCGTTGCGGCAACTGGTGCCAGAGCTCTTCGGTAAGAAATGGCATGACCGGATGCAGCAGCCGCAGCGCGGCTTCGAATGCGGCGAATAGGTTTTGCCAGGCGATGGTGGCGCGCTGGCGGTCGCTGTTGTTCAATTCTGGTTTGATCCATTCGATGTACCAGTCGCAGAAATCGTTCCAGAAAAATTGATAAATGTTTTGCACGGCTTCGTGAAAACGCTGCGTTTCGAAGGCGTCCTTAACCGCCTTCAGCGTGTCGGCAAGACGCGCGAAAAGCCATGCGTCGATCAGCGGCACCCGGCCGCCAAACTCATAAGGTGCCTTCTCGCGAATTTCCGGAGAAGCAATCTCTTCCAGCTTTGCGCCGCCCTCCTCAAATTTGTCCAGATTCACGAACAAAAAGCGCGCCGCATTCCAGATCTTGTTGGCAAAGGAACGCGCGCCGAGCAAACGATCTTCCGTAACGACGATATCGGTTCCCGGAGCGGCCATGGAAGTAAGACAGAAGCGCATCGCGTCCGTTCCGTATTTCTGGTTGAGCGCGACAGGATCGAGTCCGGTACCCTTCGATTTGGACATCTTTTCGCCGCTCGTGGTGCGCACGAGCGAATGCAAGTACACGGCGCGAAAAGGGACTTTCCCGGTGAAGTGCATGCCCATCATGATCATTCGCGCGACCCAGAAAAACAGAATGTCGTATGCGGTGATCAGCAGGCTCGTCGGATAGTACGTCTTAAAATCGGCCGTTTGTTGGGGCCATCCGAGCGTCGAGAACGGCCACAGCGCCGAGCTGAACCAGGTGTCTAGCACGTCGTCGTCTTGTTTGAGTTTCGCCGAGCCGCAGTGTGCGCATTTTGTGGGTGTCTCGCGCGCGACCGTGATTTCCTTGCAATTCTCGCAATGCCACGCAGGAATGCGATGTCCCCACCAGAGTTGCCGCGAAATCACCCAGTCGCGAATGTTGCGCATCCAGTGGAAGAACTCCTCGCGCCGGTTCTCCGGAAGCATGGAGATTTCGTTGCGCTCCACCGCCGCTACAGCCTTTTCAGCAAGCGGCTTCATTTTGCAAAACCACTGCGTAGAAGCGCGCGGTTCCACAACGGTCTTACAGCGCTCGCAAAAGCCCACCGACAGTTTGTGATCCGTGATTTTCTCGAGTAGTCCTTGAGCCTCTAAATCCTCGACAATTTTCTTTCGCGCTGCAAAGCGATCCAGTCCTCCGTAAGCGCCGGCGTTGCCGCTCATTTTGCCGTCCTCGGTCATCACATCAATCTCAGGCAAGTTGTGGCGGCCTCCCGCTTCGAAGTCGTTGGGGTCGTGCGCTGGGGTAATTTTCACGGCGCCCGTGCCGAACTCGCGGTCAACCATCGTGTCGGTGATCACCGGAATTTCACGATTCATAAGCGGCAAAATCAATTTCTTGCCAATCAGATGCTGATAGCGTTCGTCTTCTGGATGCACAGCCACTGCCGTGTCGCCCAACATCGTTTCCGGACGAGTTGTGGCTACGACGATGAATTCCGACCCGCCCGCAACGGGATAACGGATGTGCCAGAGGTGGCCCTGCCGCTCCTCATGACCCACTTCGAGGTCACTCAGCGCGGTCAAACAGCTCGGACACCAATTAATTAAATAATGTGCTCGATAGATCAGTCCTTCTTCATAAAGCCGCACGAAGACTTCTCGTACTACCCGAGAAAGTTCCGGCGAGAGCGTGAATTGTTCACGTGACCAGTCGCAGCTTTCTCCAATCTGCTTCATCTGCGCGATAATCTTGCCGCCGCTCTCGGCTTTCCATTCCCAAACCCGTTTTTCGAACTCCTCACGGCCCAGCTGGCGGTAGTCGATGCCTTGATCCGCGAGTTTTTTCACCACGACACGCTGAGTCGATATCCCTGCGTGATCCATTCCCGGCAGATAGAGCGTATTGAAACCGCGCATGCGGTGCCAACGAGTGAGAATGTCGATTTCCGTGTGGTTCAGCATGTGGCCGATGTGCAGCGAGCCGGTCACATTCGGCGGTGGGATGACAGTGGAAAAAACCGGACCAGGCGCGTTTGCGTCGGCGCGAAAAAGACTGTCTTTTATCCAGAATTCCGCCCAGCGCGGCTCAATCTGCTGAGGGTCGTACGCCTTCGCGATATCCCGGACCATGCCTGAAGATTCTCCTGATAGGAATGCGGATTCTAACGTGTCCAGTGCAATCCCTGACTATACGGGCAGGAAAGCAAAGACGTCAACGCGACGCGCTCGCGGCAGGGACAAGTGTTTTTCGATGGAAAGGGGAGCCGAAAGAAAGGCAACTAGCTCTTGTGTAGCTCGTCCTTGATCATTGCTTCCACAAGAGGCTTCAAGATTTCGCGGGTGACGGCCTGCAAAACCTCAGGATTCATCTTCGCGAGCACCTTCGCAACGATTTCATCCATGTCCGGCGCTGCAGCAGGCGCTGGACTGCTTGAAATAGGCGTTGCCCATGCTGCTGATTCGTGCAATTCGGGTTGCTGTTCCGCGACCGCTTGTGCCGCCTCTTCGTGGAGAATTTCCTGAGTCACAGGGGAAAGCAACGACGCTATTGTAGCTGCGGCCTCGATTGCGGGTTGCGGCGGCGCCTGCTCATCGGAAACTGGTTCGGGCGTTGATGGAGCCACCAGATGCTCCTCTGTCTGCGGCGGCTCGGGCGCTCGAGTCAGCAATCCGGAATCGAGGAACGCCTCGGTTGCCGAGGTCTCTTCGACCACGACCGCCGGTGCTGATTTCGCAGTATCCCACGTGGAAGTTAGTTGGCTCGCCCGTTGCATTTCAGCTTCCCACGGGCGTACTGCACCTGCCATCCAGGAATTCGCATCCGGTTTAGCTCCGACGATTTCTTGCTGAGTTACCGTGGCCGCCGGTTCCGAAAGTGGAGGGGGTGGCGGTACCTCGGGCAACTTCGGGACGGATGGAAGAGTGGACTCCCGTGCAACTTGCGGATTTTCAGGAATCACGGCTTCGATCGCCTTGGCCCAGTCTTCCTGGCCGCGTGAACCGGAGAGCGCAGAGACGTCCGCAGGATTGCGTGCCAACGCAGCGGCTTCTTCCTCAGTGATCGACAAATCGTTCTTCTCGATCGATGGAGCCCATCCGGCCGTGTGCGCTTTCTCCGAAGCGATTCCCGAAAATGCTGCTTCGCGCCAATCAGTCTGGCCTGCCGGCACTTCGTCCACGGTTTCTTGCAGGGAACTTACGCGCCAGCCGCCGTGATTCGAATCTTCCTCGGCTTCATCCTCTTCAGCCGCCGCCGAAGAACTTCCCCAATCTCTGTCCGGCGCTTCATGTGTGGTCGGCGAAATCGCAAGTACCGCATCGTCTTCTGAGGTGGACGAATCGAGCAAACTTCCGAAAGCGAGCGGCTGCGCGCCTTTGCCGATGGTGAACGGATTCGAGCGCGACGGAGGCGCAGGGGCGGCAAATTCCTCTTCTGGCGGTGTGGCAAAAGCGGGGAGCGGCGGCGGAGGGACAACTCGCGGCGAGGGCGCCGGTTCTGATTTTGCGGCAACGGGAATAGGAGGCGGCGGCGTTGGAACAGCTGGCGCGCCCAACACCACTCCAGCTCGCGTCAGTGCAGATTTCACCATGGAAATCAACGGGTCGGGCGGGACAAACGGCTTTTTCAGTACGCCATCCGCGCCGACGCGTTGCGCTTCCTGCTCGTCAAGAGGATCGAACGCGCCGACCAGCAAAATAACGGGGATGTGCGAAAGAGCTGGATTGTCCTTGACGAATTTGCAGACTTCGTAACCGTTCCGGACTGGCATGAAAATGTCGGCGAGGACGAGGTCGGGTTTTATATCGGAGATTTTGCGGACTGCCGCCTCACCATTACCCACAGCAACGACTTCAATCCCCTGATCCTTCAAGGCGAGGACCACCATCTTCTGGATATTGCTGTTGTCGTCCGCAACCAGGATCTTGGCCACCGAACTTCCTCCGATGCACCCACACACACGCCGGGCGGCCCTCCCAGACTGAAGGGGCCTCACTCGGTTATTGGAGCATTAGGGGTGGAACGCGTCAACGCAAACTGGCCAAAGGTGTGTCGGAAGGGAACACGTCCCACTGGGGCGCTAAATAGCGTCATCTTCGGTCGATCAGGCAATCCGGAATCTACCAGGGGATAATCTTCTTCAGGCCCTTTTTCTTTTTGCTGGTGGACTCTTTCTTTGGATCGGTGCTGCTGTCGTTTGCTGGTTTCGCGTTAGGGTCGGTCGCGCCTGGTGCCGCTGAAGCGTCGGGGTCTGCGGGTGGCGGATTTGCAGCTGCCGGGGCGTCGGTGTTTGCATTTGCATCCCCCGTGGCTGCCGGCGCTCCGCCTGCGGTATCACCACGTTCAACCGTTGAGCCGCCATTCGCGCCAGTTCCCGGTGTCGCGATTTCCACGACTGCCGTGTTACCAGGAGTGCTGCTTCCTCCGCCTGCGCCGATTTGCGTCTTGCCTCCGCCGGTCAACACGTCTGCCACACTCGTGTTGTCAGTCTCCGCTTCCATCTGTGGAGTTCCCACTCGAGAGGAATACCTTAGCTCGCGCTCAGGTCCGCTTTTGATCAAGCTCATCGGCTTGCTGAGCATTCCGGGACGGGGACGCGGTGCGTTAGCCTCAGCCTGCATCCATGCCAGCGCCTTTGGATCTGGCTGCGGCACTGGAACATGAAACGCTACAAGTTTACCTTTGGCATCGTCCACTCTCGGCGAAAGAGGATATTCCTTCACAATGCGCGAATAGTAGATTGACGCAACTTCCTTTTTTTCGCTCTTCTCGAAAATATCGCCGAGCATCCACAGTGCTTCGTCGGACCTGCTGTAGAGCGGATAACGCTTCGTTATGGAAAGTAATCTTCCAGCCGAAGCGCGTTTGTCGCCCTTCACATAGTAGTAGTAGCCGATGCGAAAATCGCCTTCGGCCAGAACTTCCTGAACATCTCTCAGATGCTGCTCAGCCTTGGGTACCAGCGGGTCTTTCGGATACTTCGCCAGGAAGGTCTGGAATTCTTCTTCCGCGGCTTTGGCTTCCGTCCGGTCGCGGTCGGGTTTCTCCATCTGCTTATAGTGAGTCATCGCGACTTGGATCTGCGCATACGGGGCTTCCGGCAGGAAGGGGAAGAAGACGATGAAGTCTTTGTAGCCGGCCACGGCCTGCGTGAGGTTGGCGCTGCCGCCTTCTTTATAGTAAGAGTCCGCAATGGCCAGTTTTGCTTTTGCCAGATACTCGCTGTCCGGATATGTATTGATGAGCGTTTGAAGATTCAGCCGCCCTACTTCGTGCCGGCCCTTCTTAATGTCAACAATAGCGCGGTCGTACAGAATTTTGTCCGGAGCGGCGGAATTGTCCTCCGCTGCCGCCGCATTCTTCTTCTTCTTCGAATGTTTGGACTGGGCTTCGGTGGCAACGCTGGAAAACAATACGGCAATTCCTAGCATGGCAAGCAGAGTTCGACGCAATCGTCACCTCTCTGGTAAATTCGGGCTTCAGGGTTTCAGGGCGTGCATTCACGCGCCCTGATGTGAAACAAGTTGTGCTTACAAAACCCCGAACTGATTCGTTGTGCGGCCAAGGGTCTCCGGGCGTCTAGCTACACGCCCTAACAAGCTCGACTCACACGCCCTGCGTTCACAACCGGACCGGACTTCTCGATGGCTCTTCGAGCTCGTATGCACTCGCCGCGACCAACCCTCAGTATAACCTGAACCAAAGGGCAGGTTTACGCAAAGTTGCCCTTAAGGTCAGGTCGACCCGTTAGTCAGACTCGCGTTCCTTGTGCCAGGTTGCCCACGGCGCAACGGCAATCACCTTGTTTTTGAATATCCTGTAACATGAAGTCGGCAAATTCTTCGTAACATACCAATAGTCGTCTCGGAGCCCCCGCAAACCGCAATGGATAAACGCAAATTTCTCTTCGCTTCTATTTCCGGTCTGATCGGCGATATTGCATGGGAAGTCCTAAAAGAAGGCCACGACGTTCGTTATTACATTGAAGCGGAAGGAGAACGCGACATTGCCGATGGCTTCGTGCCCAAATCCAAAGATTGGGAGCGTGACGCCAAGTGGGCCGATATCGTCGTATTCGACGATACTCTCGGCCAAGGTGCCAAAGCCCAAGCCCTGCGCGCCACTGGAAAACCGGTCATTGGCGGTTCGCCGTACACCGATAGCCTTGAGGACGATCGCTCCTTCGGCCAGGAAGAGCTCAAGAAAGCTGGCGTCAATATCATTCCTTACGAGGACTTCGACTCCTTCGATCCCGCTATCGAATTCGTCAAGAAAAATCCCGACCGCTACGTAATCAAACCCAGCGGCGAAGCGCAAAACGTCAAGCGCAGGCTTTTTGTCGGCGAAGAAGAAGACGGTGAAGACGTCGTACGTATGCTCGAAGCCTACAAAAAAGCATTCTCCGACGAAATCAAAGTTTTTCAATTGCAGCGCCGGGTTACCGGAGTAGAAGTCGCTGTCGGCGCATTCTTCAACGGCAAGAATTTCATCACACCGGTAAACATCAACTTCGAGCACAAAAAGCTTTTCCCCGGCAACATCGGCCCGCCTACCGGAGAGATGGGCACCTCCATGTTCTGGAGCGAGCCGAACCGCCTCTTCACGCAAACGCTTCTCAAAATGGAGTCGAAGCTGGCGCAGGAAGGCTACGTTGGCTACATCGACCTGAACTGCATCGTGAACAACAACGGCATCTATCCGCTAGAATTCACGTCGCGCTTCGGATATCCGACGATCAGCATCCAGCAGGAAGGATTGCTGACGCCGATCAGCGAGCTTTTCTGGGAACTTGCCAATGGCCTCGAACCGAAGTGGCGCACACGCACTGGATTTCAGATCGGCGTGCGCATCGTCGTTCCGCCATTTCCGTTTGACGACGATGCGACGTTCGAATCTTTTTCAAAAAATGCCGCAATCGTCTTCAAAAAACCCAATCAGGACGGCGTGCACATCGAAGACGTGAAGCAGCTCAACGGTCAGTGGCTCGTCGCGGGAACTTCCGGTGTTGTTCTCATTGTTGTCGGCACCGGCACCACCATGAAGCAAGCGCAAGCCCAGGTCTATTCCCGCATCCGTAACATTCTCATCCCCAACATGTACTACCGCACCGACATCGGCGACCGTTGGGTAGAAGACTCCGACAAACTTCACAACTGGGGCTACCTGCGTTAGTCGAGGGTTGCTAGCGTAAGGGCGCTGGCCATCGTCGATGTAGCGTCGGGCTTTTAGCCCGGCTCTTTTCTTGACTCGGGTAGCGACGGCTTTGCGCCTCCGTTGCTTTCATCCCCAATCGCTACTTCCAACTCCACGCCAGGAGTCCCGCTAAAGTTCCCAGCGCCGCCACGGAACCATAAACCGACGACGCAACCCTCCACGAAATCGTCTTGCCTACAACACTAAACGAGTACACGCTGTAAATCCCCAACGTGCAAACCAGCGCCACAACGTATGCGAGCGGAACACCCTTACTCCAAGCGACATAGGCGATCACCACATCAAACGCCATCGGCACCGGCAGAAACGTCCCGATCAATGCTACGGCGAGAATTCCCAAGAACGTGACATTTCCGAGCAACGCGGATTGCGGCACCACTTCCGCCACGAACGCTCCCAACACCGCCGCCACCAACATCAACGGCAGGCCCGCACGCAGCACGTACCAAAAGCTCTTGCCATACGTCTTCGCGATTCCCTCCAGCGCGTCGCGCCATGTTTCTCTGGCGGGAATCGTCAGCTCGCACGCGTCCGCGTTCAATTGCTTCTGCCCAATCCCCAGCAGCGGCGCTACTCCAAAAATCATCACAAACACTGTCGCCAGTTTCAGAATTCCAACCTGCGCCGGAAACAAAGAAAATGTCATCGCTAGCACCACCACGTTCAAGGTCGGGGAACTGAACATTGTCGCCAGCACCGATTCAGTGCTCATCCCAGAGGCGTAAAGGGCCCGTCCAATCGGTGCCACGCAATTCGCGCAAACGCCAAGCGGCATACCAGCGATCGCCCCCACCAGTGCATTTGCCGGAGCGAACCGTGTGCGCCTCGAGGCGATCGTGCCCATAAAAGTCAAAGCCGCCGCCGCGAAAAAGAAGCCAAACGTCATTCCGATGCGATTCGTGTTCAACCAGTTCACGCTCGTTTTCCAGACGCGCTTCGCTAGCGGCATCGTGCGGTCCACGGCATATACTTTGTCAAAGCTCAGCGTGCCCGCGACTTTGATCTGCGCGCCCGCGTGATATTTCTTCAGGAGCGACGGATAACGCGAATCCACCCAGAAGAAAGTCGCGATCCCCGCCATCAGCAGGATGGCAATCGCCCTCCGCTTCCATGTTCCCACGCGCTCGGCTGGAACTGCAGTCCCAACATTTGCGGCAAGTGTGGACATACATCCCCCTTTAAATCTTACAAACGGTTGCCGGGACTGTATGTGCGCAGAGGGGACGGGGAAATAGTCCAAAACCACTACTCGGCCCGCAAATGCCGCCCGCTCCATGTCTAATTTTGATCTTTTGCCTTTCGGCGCAGGTCATTCCGCATTAAAGTCTTACCGAACGAAGCAATGGGTGCAAAGTATCTAGCGATCCCTTCGAATCAAGGAGCACCATACATGGGAAAACGTGCCGTCTCTGCCGCTCTACTGCTTGCCGCCTTGCCTTTTGGGGCTCTCAACACTTCGTCTGCGCAAAAAACTGATCAAGTCGCCAAAGTCTCGCTCAAAGTCGGCGACACCGCGCCTGACTTCAGCTTGCTCAGCGATCAGTGGAAAACAGTCAAACTCAGCGATTTTCGCGGCAAGAAAAATGTCTTTCTCGCCGTCTATGTGCTCGCCTTCACAGGTGGTTGAACCAAACAACTCCAGGCGGTCCAGTCTGGAATCGACGGCGGCAAAATCGACACCTCGGATACGGAAGTTTTCGGCGTCAGCATGGATTCCCCCGCAGCCAACGCCGCCTTCGCCAAGCAAATCAATATCAAGTTTCCGCTGCTCAGCGACATGAATAAAAAGATGCTCAGCTCCTATGGCATCCTCAAGGGATACGACGTGCAGTCTGAATCCTACCAGTGGGCGCAGCGCGCCAACATCGTCATCGACAAAAACGGCATCGTCCAGCACATCGAAGAAGGCGACTCCGCAGTCAATCCCAACAACGCCCTCTCGGTCTGCACCGATCTGCACAAAAAGCAGTCCGCCAAATAGCCGGAGAGGAAATTCAGCCTTTCAGCGCTGCCTGTCGCTCCTGCAGGAATCGACGCACCGGCGCGTCGCGCTCCAGTCCAATCGCGATCTCGTACGCCTCGCGCGCTTCGCCGAGCGCACCGGTCTTCGCCAACAACACCGCGCGCGCCGCCCAATAGGGTTGATATTCCGCGAGCCGCTCGTCCGCTGCGACTTCCTGCATAACGACAAGTGCGGCTAGAGCGCCATGCAGCTCCGCAATCGCCAACGCTCGGTTGATCGCCACCACCGGAGAACCAGCCAGCGCGAACAGCGCGTCGTACAGTTGCACCACCTCTGCCCAGTTCGCCTGGCCCGTCCGGCACCGATCAACGTGCGCCGACTGCAACGCTCCTTCCAACTGATACCGGCCAATCGAATTCATTCCGCCCGCTCGCTGCAGCAGAGCTTCCGCCTCGTCAATCATCGCCGCGTCCCAGAGTGCCGGGTCCTGCTCGGCCAGCGGCACGTAATCTCCCCGCACGTTGCGCCGCGCGCCACGCCGCGCTTCCGCATGCAGCATCAGCGCCAGCAGACCCAGCGCCTCCGGCTCGCTCGGCAGCAACTCTGCGACCAGCCTGGCGAGAAACATCGCTTCTTCGGTCAGATCACGGCGCGCGGCATCCGTCCCACCAGGGTCGGTCCACCCTTCCGCGAATGCCGCGTAAATCGCGTCCAGCACCGTGTCGAGCCGGCCGGCAAGTTCCTCGCGCTCCGGCACGCTGAACGAAATCCCCGCCTGCCGGATCTTGTCCTTCGCACGCACAAGTCGCTTACCCATCGCTGCGGGCGACATCAGAAACGCCGACGCAATTTTCTTCGCATCAAGCCCCAGCACCGTCTGCAAAATCAACGGCGCACGGACGCTCGCATCTATGGCCGGATGCGCGCACACGAACATCAGAGCGAGTCGCTGATCCGGAATCCCGGGATTGAGAGTCACAGCCTCCAGCCCGAGCGCCAAAACTCGTAACTCTTCGCTGGCAATCTCATCCCGACGTCGTCCTCGGTGCATATCGATCGTCTTCCTGCGAGCCACTGTCAGCAGCCACGCTTCCGGGTTCGCTGGACACCCTTTCACCGGCCAATCTGTCAGCGCCGCAGCGAACGCCTCTGAAAGCGCGTCTTCGGCGGCAGCCACATCCCGCGTGCGTGCCGCCAGAAACGCAACGAGCTTGCCGTAGCTCCGGCGCGCCACAGCTTCCGCGGCAGCACGTGCTGCTATGCTTCGAGCGGTGCTTGCACCCTGGCGTGCCTGCCCTTCGCCCGTAGGCGGAGTCAGCAACTGCTCCTCGCCCGTCTCCGCCTTGTCGCTCCGCGAATGACCATCGCCGAAGCTCATCCGTTCTCCCCCACTCCGCGACTACGTCGCCATGCTCCACACTGGCCGCACTTCAACTGTGCCGTGGCCAGCGCCCGGGCAACGGGCGGCCCAGGAAATCGCCGCATCCAGATCGGCCACATCAATCAGGTAGTAGCCGCCGATCTGTTCCTTCGACTCAACATACGGACCATCCAGTACATGCGGCTTGCCGTTTGCCAGACGCACTGTTGTCGCCGCCGAAGTCGGCTGAAGCCGGTTCGAGCCCTTCAGGACGCCCGCCTTCTGCAAGGCTTCTGTGTAGGCTCTGTACGCAGCCATGCCTTGGTCCTGCTGCTCCTTCGTCAGCTGGTTCCAGCCGCCCTCTTCTGAATACAGCATCAATAGATATTGCATCGCAATCCTCCAACTTGAGTTTTAGGCAGCATCATGCCGCCATCGCGAGGGCGCCACAAATGACGTCCAATCATAATGACCCATAATGAGGCCCCTCACTACAATGACGCTTCAACCTTTGCCATTTGGACATCTCTGATTCTTCCCAGCACCATCTTTCCCGCACTTTGCATTCGCTACTTGCTCGCCGTTTCACTTTTCACCGTTTTGCACATTCGTCCACAGATTTGCACAACGTTTCAATTCGAATTTGATTGACGCCGCAAACCGCAAATATTATCTTGCGCACAGATTGAACCGGGAAGCTTAAGAACTTTACGGC
>Ga0137403_10007600_pt1 | contig 12202 bp, 10 predicted proteins | sample CZOMad2_1_16fung_FD_122057 | JGI IMG/M metagenome (GOLD analysis project Ga0137403, IMG submission 122057) | Vadose zone soil fungal communities from Angelo Coast Range Reserve, California, USA - CZOMad2_1_16fungal (Hybrid Assembly) | ecosystem: Environmental > Terrestrial > Soil > Vadose zone...
CGATGCTGCCGTGGGGCGATGGCCAGATCGGGGGGGAGCGATACGGGCAAGTGATCCGCTACTGGGAGCAGAATCCGCAGACCGTCTATAATGTCGTGCTCGTGCTGATTCCCGAGGAGGAGGCCCTGCCGGAAGTGGAACCAGGGAGCCAGCCCGGCGCGCCAACCCAGGGAGCGCTCGAGGCCGAGGCCAGAAAGCGGCCCGAGCCGCAGTCGGTGACGGTGCCCGGCTCCTATATCGCCGAGACCACGCGCGGCTATATCCACATGCCGCGCTGGGCGCTCCAGGAAATCGGCGGCGGGCGCCACCAGTGGGTACTCATCGGCGCCTGGTTCCAGCCCAAATAACGTGACCGACCTCGTCCAGGAGCGGATCGGGGACCTCCTCCTCGATCACGCTCCGGCACGAGGGGCCGCCCGCCCGCATCCGCTCCTCCTGGTTCACGGCATGAACGGCGGGAGCTGGTACCTCGAGAATTACTTGAAGGCCGCGGCCGCCGCCGGCTGGGACACCTGGGCCGTCAATCTCCGCGGCCACTGGGGCAGCCGTCCCGTCCCCGACCTCGGGCGGGTCTCGGTGCTCGACTATGTCGAGGACGTGCGCGACTGCCTTCGCGCGCTGGGCCCCGCGGCCGTGCTCGGCCATTCGATGGGCGGCCTGGTCGCCCAGAAGATCGCGGAAGAGGGCGCCGTCACGGCCGCGGTATTTCTCGCCAGCGCGCCGCCCCGCGGCATCATCGTGCTGCGCTGGGGTGTGCTCTCTCGCATGTGGAGGTATGCCGGGGCGATACTGGGGAGCCGTCCCTTCCAGCCGCGCCCGGACGATGCCGCCGCCCTCATCGCCAATGGCCTGTCCCGCGAGACCCAGGAACAGCTTTATCCAAGGCTAGTCCCGGAATCGGGCCGCGCCGCGCGCGAGCTGGCGCTGGGCTCGGTGGCGGTCGACGCGCGCCGGGTGCGGTGCCCGACTCTGGTGGTCGGGGCCGAGCACGATGCCATCACCCCCACCGCGATTCAGCGGAAGATCGCCGCCAAGTACGGCGCGACCTATCTGGAGGCGGCGGGCCACGCGCACATGCTGATGGTCGAGGACGGCTGGGACGGCCCTTTCAAGACCATTCTGGCCTGGCTCGACCAGGCCTCCGACCGCTAGCGCGCGGCGAGCGACTCCGCGGACCGCCGGATCTGGGCCGATGCGGCATCGCCCGCCGTCTTGCCGAACACCGAGCCCGACATGAGCCCGGAGCCCCCCGCGTAGTTGTGATAGAAGAGGCCGCCCACCAGCTCGCCTGCCGCGTAGAGGCCCGGGATGGGTAGATCGGCGGTGTCGAGCACTTCCGCCCGGGTGTTCACGCGGAGCCCGCCGAAGGTGAAGGTGATGCCGCAGGTCACCGCGAACCCCAGATAGGGCGGGGTGTCGATGGGGAGCGCCCAGTTGGACTTGGGCGGGGTGATGCCGCGCGTGGCCTTGCCGTCCAGCACGGCGGGGTTGAACTCGCCGGGCTGACAGGCGGCGTTGAATTCCCTCACGGTGCGGGCCAGGCCCTCGACATCGATGTCGAGCTGACGCGCGAGATCCTCGATGGTGTTGGCCTCGCCCTTGGTGACCTGGCGGATGCGGTATTCTTCGCGGAGAATCTCGACGGTTTTTTGGTCGAAGATCTGGAAGGCCAGCCGCTGCGGCTGGCGGATGATCTCGCGCCCGTACTTGGCATAGGTATAGTTTCGGAGGTCCGCGCCCTCGTCCACGAAGCGGGCGCCGTGCACGTTGACGATGAGGCCGAGCGGGTAGGAGTGCTTCTGGAACATGTCGCCGACTCGGCGATCGCCGAAGGCCGGCGCGCCCGCGTCCCAGGCCACCGCGTGGCAGGACGACCAGTGTCCGTAGGCCTGGGCACCGATGTCCAGCGCCATGCGGATGCCCTCGCCGGTATTGTGCCGGGTGCCGCGCACCTTGGCGAGGTCCCAGTCCGGGCCGAGGTAGCGCGTCCGCCACTCCGGATTCGCCTCGAAGCCGCCCGCCGCGATCACGACGGCACGGGCGGAGAGATCGCGAAGGCCGGCCGGCGTGCGCACCTGCACCCCCGTCACGCGCCCCGCCGCGTCCTGGATCAGGCGGTGCGCGGCATGCGAGTAGCGCACCTCCACGCCGGCGGCCTCCGCGCGGTCGAGGAGCATCTGGACCAGGCCCGGTCCGCCGCCCACCGCCTCCACGTTGAGTCCGCCCCAGAAACGGTGCTTTCCGCCCACCTGGTAGGATTGCCGGCCGTGCATGAGGATCCAGCGGATTCCACGCTCGCGCATCCACGCCACCGTGGCGCGGGAGCGACGAATCAGATGCTCGGAGAGGTCGGTATCGGTGAGCCCTTCGGTGACGCGGAGCAGATCGTCCCGGAACTGTGACTCGGGATAAGGCGGCACCTCGATGGTCGCCGCCTCCTCGTCGGAGAGATCGGTGAGGATGTCGCGGCGGAGGTCCGCCAGCCCCTCGTGAGCGAAGCGGAAGCCGCCGGCGGTGAAGAACGAATTGCCGCCGCGCTCGTGCTCCGGCGCCTTCTCGAGGACGAGGACGGAGGCGCCGCCCTCACGCGCGGCCAGCGCGGCGCAGAGCGCGGCATTGCCACAGCCGACCACGATGACGTCGGGACTCATGGGCTCAAGCGCTCCCGCGCTGGGCAACGAGGATGACGAGGCCAAGGGCGATCCGGTACCACCCGAAGCCGACGAAGGTGTGGGTCTGGACGAAGCGGAGCAGCCAGCGGACGGTGACGAGGGCCGCGAGGGCGGATACCACGGTGCCCAGTAGCACCAGGCCCCAGCTGGTGGCGACCGGGTCGGGATGGCGCATCGCGTGCAGCGCCTCGTAGCCACCGGCGGCGAGGAGCGTGGGGACTCCCACCAAGAAGGAGAACTCGGTCGCCGCGGGACGCGCGAGCCCCAAGGCGAGCGCGATCAGGATCGTCGCGCCGGAGCGCGAGGTGCCGGGAAAGACGGCGGCCACGATCTGCGCGAGCCCCACCGCCACCGCGATGGTCCAGCTGACGTCCTCCTGGAGCGGCCGGCCCCGGATGCCCCACTCGATGAGGAGGATGACGATGCCGCCGATCAGGGTGGCCCAGGCGACGGACGCGACATCCTTGGGCAGGACGAAGCCCAGACGCTTGGCGACGAGCCCGCCCGCGCCGGTGAGCGCGAACGCGGCGGCGAGCTTGAGGACGAAGCTCCGCGCCGCCGCCTCGTGACGCCGAGTGAAGAGCTCGCGGAGACGGCCCGCGAAGACCATCGCCACCGCCACCGCGGTGCCCGACTGGATCAGGACATTGAACAGGTCCGACTGGCGGGGGAGCCAGCCGGCGTTCTCCACGAGGAGGAGATGGCCGGTGGAGGACACGGGGAGAAACTCGGTGACGCCCTCGATGAGGCCCAGCGCCACCACCGCGAGCCAGTCGGGCACGCCGCAGCTACCCGGCGATCTGCTCTTCGCCCCCGTCCACGCCGATCACGTTGCCGGTGATCCAGTGGGTGTCGGGATGCGAGAGAACGACGATGGCACGGGCGACGTCGTCGGTGGTGGTGAGGCGCCCGTGGGGGTTGCGCTCGGCTGCCCGCTTGGAGAACTCCTCGTAGTTGGGAATCTTCTTGGCGGCGGGGGTCGCGGTCACGCCGGCCCGGATCGAATTCGCGGTGATGCCGCGCGGAGCCAGCTCGACCGCGAGCTGGCGGATATTGGACTCCAGCGCGGCCTTGGCCGCCGACACCGGGCCGTAGAAGGGCAGCACGCGCGCTCCGCCGGAGGAAGTCATCGCGAAGATGCGCCCGCCCTCACCCATGAGGCCCCGGCCCACCACTTCCTGGGTCCAGTAGATGAGGCTATGGGCCATGACGTCGAGGGTCATGTCCATCTGGGCCTTGGTCACCGCCTCCTTCATGGGATCGGCCACGAAGAGCTTGAGGGTGCCGAAGGCGAGGGAGTGCAGGAGCACGCGCAGCTGGCCCAGCGCCTCGCGCCCGCGGAGGATGCGCTCCATCTCGGTGGCGACCTCCGCCCGCTTCTCGTCGTCGGCGGCGTTGACGTTGAAGAAGTGGGCCTCGCGCCCCCCGGCGCGGATCTCCCCCACGATGCGCTCGACATTGGGCAGGGTGGCGCGGCGGTCGAGGTGCACGCCGAACACGTTGAGGCCGGCGCGGGCCAGCGCCAAGCTGGTGGCCTCGCCGAAGCCGGAGGACGCGCCGAGAACCAAGGCCCAGCCGGACAGCCGGACGGGCTCGACGGTGGGAGAGGCCATCTCGCCGGCCATTCTAACACCAAGGGCCGCCGTGCTACCATTGGGCGCGATGGCGAAGACCGCCGGCATCGTCCTCATCGGTAACGAAATCCTGTCCGGCAAGATCGCCGATGCCAATGCCGCGTACCTGTGCCGCGAGCTGCGCGCGCTGGGCGTGGAGGTGCGCCGCATCTCGATCATCCCCGACGAAGTGGACCTCATCGCGGCGGAGGTGCGCGAGCAGAGCGCCGCCCACGACGTGGTGTTCACCTCGGGCGGCGTGGGACCCACCCACGACGACGTGACCATGGAGGGCGTAGCGCGGGCGGTGGGGACCCGGGTGATCCGCCACCCCAGCCTGGTCGCCCTGCTCGAGCGTTACTACCAGGGACCGCTCAACGAGGCGCGGCTCCGCCTGGCCGAGGTGCCGGAGGGCGCCGAGCTCGTCGCCGACGGCTCGCTGATGTTCCCGGCCGTCACCGTGCGTAACGTCTACATCCTCCCCGGCGTCCCCGAGATCTTCCGCCAGAAGTTCGACGCCCTCCGCGAGCGGTTCCGGGAGACGCCGTTCCATCTGATCAGCGTCTTCGTGAACATCGGGGAGGGAACGCTCGCCGATCATCTGAACACGCTCGTGGCTCGCCATCCCGACCTTCTCCTCGGCTCATACCCGGAGTTTTCGAACCCCGAGTACAAGGTGAAGGTCACCTTCGAGTCCAAGGACCGGACCCTGGTGGAGCGCGCCGTGGAGGAGCTGCTCACCGCGCTGCCGCCGGGGGCCCTGGTGAGAGTGCAGCGCTAGCTCGCAGTGAGCCTCACCGCCAAGGTCGTGCTGGGCGTGGCCCTCGTCGCCGCCGCGCTCTTTCTCTCCGGTCTCGGCCGCGCTCCCTTCGTCGATCCACCCGAGGGCTTCCACGCGGTGATCGCGTGGGAGATGCTCCGCCACGGCGACTGGATCACGCCCCACATCAACGGAGTGCGATACTTCGACAAGCCGCCGCTGCTCTACTGGCTGATGGCGGCCGCCTTCCAGGCGTGGGGGCCCGGAGAGGCGGTGGCGCGGTTGGGCTCGGCGCTGCCGGCCCTGGGGATAGCCGCGTTGACCGCGTGGCTCGGCATGCGGCTCGGCGGGCCGCGGGTGGGATTGATCGCCGGCCTGGTGGTGGCCGCCAATCTCGAGCTCTTTCTCTTCGCTCGCCTGGTGAAGCCCGATCTCCTCCTGGTCTTCTGCATCCTGCTCGCGTTCGCGGGCTTTCTCGACGCCTACCTCAAGCGCGAGGCGGGCCGCGACGGGCGCTGGGGCATCCTGGTCTTCTTCGCCGCCCTGGGGGCCACGCTGCTGGCCAAGGACCTCCTGGGCGCGGTGGGTCCTCTGGTCACGGTGGCGATCTTTTTCGCCGTCACCCGCGAGCGAAACGTGGCGCGCCGCTGGATCCCGTGGGCGGGCGTGCTCCTCTTCCTCGCTATCGCGGTGCCCTGGTACGTCCTGATGGAGGCGCGCAACCCCGGATTCCTCTGGTACACGGTGGTGGACAATCACCTCCTCAACCTGACGCGTCACCGCGTGTTCCCCGACGAGGACGTGCCGCTGTCCGCGCTGGAGTTCCTCGGCGTGACGGCGATCGGGTTCATGCCCTGGTGCCTGGCGGTGCCCTGGGCGCTCTGGCGGCGGCTCCGTGGGCCCTGGCCGACGGCGGAGGCCCGCGCCTGGCTGCTGCTCGCGCTCTGGGCGGCGGGCTCGCTGGCCGTCTTCACGCTCTCGCCCTTCAAGCTGCCCCACTACGGGCTTCCCGCGTTTCCCGCGCTCGCCCTCCTGGTCGCCAAGCTCTGGGACGAGGTGCTGGAAGGTGTGCCGGGCGCGCCGTCTCCACCCACCCTGCTGGTGCCACCGCTCCTCTTGTTCGCCGCGGTCGCCATCGCCACCATCGCGGTGGGCAAGGGCTATATCGCGCTGCCGGCGGGAGCCTTGCCCAGCGCCGACGTCGCCGCGCGGAATGTGGCGGCACGGGGCGCGGACCTTCCCTTCATGTCGGGGGAGCAGCTGGTCCCGCTCTTCCGGGCCCTCTCGGCGATCTTCGGCCTGGGGGCGCTGGCCGCTGCCCTCGGGCTCGCGCTGCGCCGGCCGGCCATCGGCCTGGGCGCCCTGCTGGCCGCCATGCTCGCCTTCCTCCCGTTCTCCGCCGAGGGCTTCGCGCTCTTCGCCCGCAGCCGGTCGGTGCGGATGCTGAGCGATGCGGTGGCGCTGCGCGCCGCGCCCGGAGATCTCCTCGCCCACGAGGGCGCGCTGGAGAATAGCGGCTCGTGGCTCTTGACCCTCGACCCGCCGGGACGGCCGCCCGCCCGGGTGCCCCTGAAGGTGGTCAATGGGCTCGTCTCCAACCTCGCCTTCGGCGCCAGCTTCCCCGAGGCTCGGGACACGTTCTGGGACTTCGACCGGCTCGCGGCCGCGTGGCGGGGCGACCGCCGTATCTTTCTCGTCTCCGCATCCGACCCCGAGCGGAGCGTGACGCGCGGTCTCCCCCCGGACAGCGTGCACCTGCTTCTGGCCGCGGGCGGTCGTCGGCTCTACTCGAATCGGCCCTGACCGGGATACCATAGGGGCGTGAGCGGCGCGCCCTACCGTCTCAAGGACGATCCCTACTCGAGCCACTCGGTCATCCTCTCCCGGCTCGGCGCCGGGCGCGGCCGCCGGGCCCTCGACGTCGGCGCCGCCGACGGCTTCCTCGCCGCCGAGCTGACCGCGCGCGACTGGAAGGTCACCGCGCTCGAGCGCGATCCCGTCCAGGCCGCGCGAGCGGCGGCGCGCTGCGAGCGCGCCATCGTGGTGGATCTCGAGCGCGAGACGCCGGCGCTGGCGGGGCTCTACGACGCCGCCGTCTACGGCGACGTCATCGAGCACCTCTCGGATCCTCTCCGGGTGGTGCGCGACCTCAACCGGTACCTGGCGCCGGGGGCGGTGGTCATCGTCTCCGTGCCGAACGTGGCGCACCTCACCGTGCGGCTCTCGCTCCTCTTCGGGCGCTTCGACTACGGGGACCGCGGGATACTCGACCGCACCCACCTCACGTTCTTCACGCGCCGCACCTTCCTCGACTTCCTCGGCCGGGCCGGTCTGGCGGTGCGAGAGCTGGTGGTGACCCCGGCCCCGCTGCCGCTGGTGGTGCCCGAACGCTTCCATGGGCCCTGGCTGAGCGCGCTGCACCGGTTCTCGGCGGGGACGGCGCGCGCCTGGCCCGGCGGGCTCGCCTATCAGTTCGTGGCGGTCTGCGCGGATGCGCGGGCGCCGGAGCGCTAGATGAACTCGTCCGAGGCGGGGCCCAAGGCGGCGCCGAAGGCCCCCAAGGTGGTCGTCGTGATGCCGGCCTACAACGCGGGCCGGACGCTTCGCCTCACTTACGAGGAGCTGCCCAAGGAGTCGGTGAACCTGGTCATCCTGGTGGACGACGGTTCCACCGACGCGACCCTCGACATCGCGCGCGAGCTGGGTCTCGAGATCTTCGTCCACGATCGGAACTACGGCTACGGGGCCAACCAGAAGACCTGTTACACGGAGGCCCTGCGCGCGGGCGCCGACATCGTGGTGATGGTGCATCCCGACTACCAGTACGATCCGACCCTGGTGCCGAAGATCATCGAGCCCATCACCCAGGGGGACGCCGACCTCGTGCTCGGCTCGCGGCTCAAGGGCGGCTCGGCGGTGCAGCAGGGGATGCCGTGGTGGAAGTACGTGGCCAACCGCTTCCTCACCTGGGTGGAGAACCGCGCCTTCGGCCTCGCGATGTCCGAGTACCACACCGGGTACCGCGCTTTCAGTCGAGAAGTCCTGGAGGCGGTGAACTTCCGGATGAACTCGGACGGCTTTGTCTTCGATCAGGAGATCGTGTCGCAGACGGTGGCGGGGGACTTCCGGCTCGCGGAGATCGCCGTCCCCGTGCGGTACTTCCCCGAGGCCTCCTCCGCCTCATTCCTGGACTCGTGCGTCTACGGCACCAAGATTCTCTGGGTGGTCACCCGCTACTTGCTGCATCGCTCGGGCCTCAAGCGTTCCCGGCGTCTGGAGAGCATACGCCGCCGGTACACGCGCCTCGGCCCGGGCACCGAGGGCGCGGACCCCCGTTGAGGCCGCGCCCCGCGGCCGCGCGCGCATTCGACGTCGCCGCCGGCCTTCTCCTCGCGGGCATCCTCGCCGCGTTGATACGCCCGTGGGCCCGCCCGGAAGATCTCGTGGTGGCGCTGGTCCTGGTGGTGGGGCTCCGTCTGCTGCTCCGCCCTCCGCCCGTTCCCGCCTTCGAGCCCCGCCGGGTGGTCGCGATGGGTACGGTCGCCTACGCGCTGGCCTTCTCCTTCGTGACGGTGACCCGCCACTATACCTTTCTCACCCATGCGCTGGATCTCGGCTACTACGTGCAGCTCGTCTGGAACCTGGCCGGCGGGCGCGGACCGCGGGTGAGCCTGCCCGAGATGCACGCGTGGGGCGACCATTTCTCGCCCATCATGTACGGGCTGGTCCCCGCCTTCTGGGTGGCGCCCGGCGCGGTCACGCTGCTGATCTTCCAGTCCGCCGCGCTGGCGGCGGGCGCCCCCGCCGTGTTCCTCCTCGCCCGCCGGCGGCTCGGGGACGCCCGGCTGGCCGCGCTGTTCGCGCTGCTCTATCTGGCCAATCCCTCCCTTCATGGGATGAACGTGCGGGACTTCCACGCAGCCGCGCTCGCCGTCCCTCTGCTCCTCTGGGCCTTCGTGGCCGCGGAGACGCGGCGCGCCGTGCTCTTCGTGGGGCTCATCGTGCTGACCCTGGGCACGCGCGAGGACGCGGCCCTGGCCGTGATCGGAGTCGGGATCTGGCTCGCGCTGGGGCAGGGCCGCTGGCGCGCGGGCGCGGTCACCGCCGCGGGCGCCTTTGCCCTCCTCTACGTCGAGCTACGCTGGATCATCCCCGCGTTCCGCGGTGAGCCCTACTCGCATCTGGCGCGCTACGCCGGTCTGGGCCGCTCGCTCACCGAAGTCCTGGCCGGGATCATCCTCCACCCGCTCCGGGCCCTGCTCCGCGTGGCCACCGTATCGCGCCTCGTCTACCTCCTCGCGATGCTGGCGCCGCTGGGCTTCCTCCCCCTGGTCGGGCCGGGAGCGCTGGCGGGCGCGCTGCCCGCGCTGGCCCAGAACCTCTTGAGCTCGGATCCCGTCCTCTTCCACCCGCGCACGCCGTACCAGGCCTTCGTGCTGCCGTTCCTCGTGCTGGCCGCCATCACCGGCTATGCGCGCCTGCGGGCGGCACGCTCCGGCACGCCCGCGCGGGCGGCGCTGGCGCTCGCGGTGATGGCGAGCCTCGTCCTGTCTTCCCGGACCATCAATCAGTTCGCGATATACCGGTGGTGGCCGGATGCGGGCGACCGGGCCGCGTACCGCGTGCTCGCGCGCGTGCCCGCGGAGGCGGCGGTGTCGGCGCAGGATCCCTACGTGCCGCACCTCGCCCTGCGCTCGCGCGTCTTCGTGTTTCCCGTGGGAATCGAGGCCAGCGACCACCTGCTGCTGAACCTGGATTCCTTTCCCTGGCGCAATCTGCCCGGGGTAGGCATGGCGCGGGTGGGGGACACGGTGGAGATCGTGACGGAAAGCGGAGGACCGGTGTATCGCTACGCGGTGGCCGCCGAGGACGGCCCGCACCTACTCCTGCGCCGGCGCTGACTCCGGCGGCGCCGGCGGCAGGCTGTCCGAGACCACCACGCGATCCCGGCCCTCGCGCTTGGCCCGGTACAGGGCGACGTCGGCGGCGTGCAGGAGGGCATCCCCCGTCGCGGCGTGCTCGGGGTAGGCGGCGACGCCCAGCGAGACGGTCACGGGACCCAGGGGAGCTCCCCGGTGGACGATGCGGAGGCGATGGGCCGCCTCGCGCAGGTCCTCGGCGCGCCGCACCGCGTCCTTGGCCGCGGCGCCCGGCAGCACGATGGCGAACTCCTCGCCGCCCACCCGGCAGGGCACGTCCTCCACGCGAACCTGGCTGCGCAGGAGCCGCCCCAGCTCGGCCAGGAGCGCGTCCCCCGCGTCGTGCCCCTGGTCGTCGTTGAAGCGCTTGAAGTTGTCCACGTCGATCGTGATGACGGACAGGGGTAGGTTGTTGCGCTGGGCCCGGCGCAACTCGCGCTCCAGGGTCTCCTCCATGTAGCGCCGGTTGAACAGGCTGGTGAGATGGTCGCGCACCGACTGGGTGCGCAGCCGCTCGCGCAGGGCCAGGTTGGCGAGGGAGAGACCCAGCTTGTCCGCCGCCGCGCCGGCCACGCGCTGCGCTTCCGCGCTGAAGGCGGGGGTTCCGGGGGCGCGGGCGAGATAGAGCACGCCCACCGCCTCGCCCTGCGCCACCAGAGGGATGCAGAGATAGGCCCCGGGCAGGGGCGGCGCGAGGTGCGCGCAGACGAGCGCGTCCTCCCGTTCCTCCACCACGTGGATGCGCCCGCGGCGGAGCGCCCAGCAGTCGGCGGGCGCGAAGACCGTCTCGCCGCCGGCTCCGCCCTCGCCCCAGCTCACCACCGACTCCACGAGGTTGCGGGAGGAGTTGATCACGTGCAGCGCGCCCGCGCCACCGGGGAAGAGCCCGTCCAGCGCGCGTCGCACCACGCTGTACACCTCGGGCAGGGTGAGGCAGGCATCCAGCAGGTCGCCCATCTCCTTGAGCTGCTGCTCGGTCTGGAGCAGATGCACCAGGCGGTCGGACGCCTGCTTGCGGTCGGTGATGTCGATGATGGTGCCCTCGAAGTGCGGGTCGGCGGTGTCCGCCATGTAGACCGCGCTCATGAGGACCCACACGGTCTCGCCGCTCCGCCGCTTGAGCGGCACCTCCACGTCGGTGATGGCCTCGCCGCTCAACAGCCGCTGGAGGAACCGCCCCATCGCTTCCCGGTCGGTGTGGAGGTCGGCCGCGTTGCGGCCGCGGGCGTCGTCGGCATCGCGATAGCCCAGCATGCGCGCGAAGGCGGGATTGCACTCGAGCAGCACGCCTTCGCGAGTGGTGCGGAAGATGCCGGACTGGCTCCGGTCGAAGAGAAGGCGGTAGCGCTCCTCGGCCGCCTTGAGCTCGGACTCGGCGGCGCGGCGGCGGCTCAGGTCCATGCGGATGAGGAGCCCGGCGAACCCGATGAGGGCGATGGCGGAGAAGCAGCCCAGTCCCACGATGAGGACCGCATTGTGCCGGCTGGCCGCCGCAATGTCCGCGCGGTCGACGAGGAGGCGGTGCTCCTCCGTCTTCATGCGGAAGATCAGGGTGCGGATCTCGTCCATGGTCGACTGCCCCTGCTCGAGCAGGGCCTGCACGTCCAGGCCGCCTTGATTGTCGCGCTCCCGCTCGGCGATGCTCTGGGCCACCAGGGCCAGCTTGCGCGCGATGAGGGGCTCGAGGAGGTCCAGGCGCTGCCGCTGGGCGGGGTTGCCGTCGGTGAGACGGCGCGCGTTCGCGATCTCCTGGCGCACGCTGTCGCGCGCGGCCCGATAGGGCTCGAGGTAGTGGTCGGCCCCCGAGATGAGGAAGCCGCGCTCGCCGGTCTCCACGTCGATGACGCGCGCCAGGATGCTCTCCAGCGTCTGGAGCGTCTGGTAGGTCTCCTCCACGCGCTGCGCGTTCTGGGTGAGCTCGGCGAGGCTCTTGAAGGAGGCCCAGGCGACGAGGACGAGGAGGGCCAGGGCGATGGAGAAGCCGACCGCGATCTTGCGGCCGAGGGTGAAGCTCATGCTCGCGCCCTCGCCGCGGCGACACGCGCGAGGTAGCCGGCGCGGCTTTGCGCGTAGCACACCGCGGGGACGCCCGAGACCGCCACCGGGCCTTCGTGGACCAGCCCGATCTTCTCCAGCACCGCCCGCGAGCGGTGATTGTGGGGCCGCGCCACCGCCACCACGCGGTCCAGGCCCAGGGTCTCGAAGCCGTAGCTCAGCGCCCGGCCCGCCGCTTCCGAG
>Ga0137403_10007601_pt1 | contig 12201 bp, 16 predicted proteins | sample CZOMad2_1_16fung_FD_122057 | JGI IMG/M metagenome (GOLD analysis project Ga0137403, IMG submission 122057) | Vadose zone soil fungal communities from Angelo Coast Range Reserve, California, USA - CZOMad2_1_16fungal (Hybrid Assembly) | ecosystem: Environmental > Terrestrial > Soil > Vadose zone...
CAAGATCGCTGGAACTGGACACTCCGCAATCGCGTATCACAAGACAGGTTGTGGTGTGTACAGGAGGCAGGATATGAAAACCGCGATCGGCATAGCGGCGGTGTTGACTGTGGTGCTGTCAATTGCGCCGGTGAGTCTGACGTCGCAGACCTCGGGCAATCCGGCGGAGAAAGATTTTGTTTCCGGGGGCAGAATTGGAATCACGCTGGAGTCGGGCGATTACAACATCCGGGCGAGCGCGGACAACCGAATCCACGTGCGCTGGAATGAGGCCAGCAGGGCGCGCGTGAAGCTGACAACGAATGGCAAGTCGGCTGACCTGCGGGTGGAGAACACGCCGAACAATAATTTTCATGCCACTATTGAAGTGCCCGCACTTACTGACCTGCGCATACGGCTGACTGCGGGAGACATGAGCGTGGCGGGAATCAAAGGCGACAAAGATATTGAGGCCAATGCCGGTGACTTGAATATATCGGTTGGCAGCTCAAGTGATTGGGGTGATGTGGACGCGTCGGTGACCGCCGGAGACATACACGCACCTGCTTTTCAGGCTGCTAAAGGAGGATTGTTCCGGTCATTGAATTGGAAAGGCCCGGGCAAATATAGGCTGCATGTGCGCTTGAGGGCGGGAGACGTGAACCTGCGAAACTGAAGGACGACGAAGATTGTCGGATTGCTGATTTGTTGGCTCACGCCATACAGCAGCGGAGCCGGTCCCTCACCCACTCCACCCCAACCGCGCAACATCGGCGCGTTATGGGGGCCCCGGCTGCGGTCTCACCTATGGCTCGACCTCGGAGTTCGGGATGGCACTTCGAGGAGACGAGAGACTGAAATGCAGGCATGAATGAATGCCAGCTCCATCCCGCGAGGGAGATCGCTACAGATGTGAAATCAATTTGTTTGCGATGTCAGAGCCGCGCATGCGGGCTTCCGGCAAATACATGGTTTCAAGTTTGAACACGCTATCGCCTTTGAGCACATAGAACGCATGGCCAAAGGAGCCGATCATGGCGTGGTCGCCGACGCCATTGACTTCGTCAAAACCGGGGACCGCGGACAGGGTAGTGCGAAGCGGCCACCAGTTGCCGCTGCCAAAATTGCTGTTGACGCTGAAGGCGAAGACTCTGCCGCTGGGATCAGGCTGGCTGAGGCCCAGGCCTTTTACGATGCCTTCCATTTCTCTGGTGTGCTTCAGCAGCTCAAGAGGATTGTCACCCTTTGAATTTTTGACGTCGGGATACTGGGAAGCTTTTTCTGAGTCTCGGCGCGCCTGCTCTACGGCAAGCTTTTGCAGTTGGGCGAAGGCTGCGGAGTTGGTGTAATAGGCACAGCCAGGATCCCCGTTGTCCGTGATCTCTGCGCTGCGTTCCACGGTGACGCCGATCGCTCGTTGCAGTTCATCGGTGGAAAGCAGCCGGCACATGTTGCCTTGCGAAACTTCAGAGCCAAACGATCCGCCGGTAATAGAAGATACTTTGCTCTTGACCCAGTGGACGCCGTAGAGCACAGCGCCAAAGGCCGCAAGAACCATGACCAGAACGATTCCGCCGACGATGAGCAAAGCTTTGCCGCCGCCGGAAGATTTTGGCGGCTGCGCGATGGGAGGTTGCGCGTCGGGCGGCCGCACCTGGGATTGCTGAGGAATGCTTTGCTGCGCCAACGGCGGTTGGTTCGAAGTCGGCTGCGGGAAAGATGGTTGTGGTAAGGATGGTTTTGCTGATGCGGTCGGCGGAACGGCTGCGGCCGACTGAGGTTCGGGAGCAGGGAGCTGTGCAGGCGCAGAGGCTGATTGAGCGCGATGACCGCAACGTCCGCAAAACACGCCGGAAAGAGGCGCGCCGCAGTTGGTACAGAATTCCGCCATGGTGTGATCCTTGATATGCGAACTGAAGAGGGCTGCAATTGTAACCTGAGTGGAGAAGCGTGGGGCAAGAGAGGATTGGGCAGCTTCTTGCACCATGCACTTTGGCGCGATGGTGCAGGGCAATATTTACTCGGTCGGCCTTAGTCGGGAACTAGCCGGGGCTAAGGTGTAAGCCGTAAGGCATTGAAAATAAAGGGTCTGATTTCAGGGTTTTGAATGATGAGTTTGGCAATCGCAATGCACTAGTAGGGAGCGTGACGTTATGCGCAATCGGGGGTGAGCTGGCAAACCCTGTCACAAAGCGTGGCCCCGATGCTCGAACGACCCCGGTTCGGAGGATTTTACCCCAATGAAGAATTATCTATTGTCGTTATCGCTTGTGGCCGCCATGGCAGTACCCGCGGTCGCACAGCAGAATCAACAGACCACACCAGACCAATCGCAGGCGCAACAGACCCAGAGCAACGATCAGTCCGCAACCGGCAAAGATCCGTTGACCTACACACGCAAAGAGGGCTTCTGGGGACACCTGAACCCATTCGCCCGCAAGAAATATGTCAACCGGCAGCTGGATCCCGTTCGCGGCCGCGTGAATGAGCTCGACGAACTCACCGCGAAGAACGCCAAGATGATCGCTGACGTGGACGCGCGGGCCACCGAAGGTATCCGCAACGCGATGAGCAAGGCCAATGAAGCCGATACGCACGCACTGGACGCGGGCAATCGCGCCAACCAGGCCCAGCAGACCGCGCAGCAGGCGCACACGCGTATTGCAACTGTCGAAGATACGGTCAGCAAGATCGACCAGTATCAGCCCATCACGCAGGCTGAAATCCGCTTCCGCGCCGGACAGAGCGCCCTGAGCAAGAACGCGAAAGACGCTCTTGACCAGATGGCGACCTCGCTGAAGAACCAGAAAGGCTACATCGTGGAAGTGCAGGGCTTCTCGCCTGGCAACGGCACCACGGCCATTGAGAATTCTCGTGAAATGGCGCAGATGGTCGTCCGTTACCTGGTCCTGAATCATGAGATTCCTGTTTACCGCATTTACACAGTTGGCATGGGCAACGCTCCTATCCAGGCAGAAGACGGCAAGATTCACCGCCAGAAGGGTGGCAAAGTCGAGATCAGCCTGCTTAAGAACGGACTGGCTGACCTGAACGCCAGCAACAGCTCGGCTCCGGCCACCGGCAGCGGCGTCACCGCGACTCCAGCCAGCCAGCCGGCGACGCAGTCTGCACCCCAGACGGCCCCGGCAACTCCGCCAGCTTCTCAGCCGCCTACGACCGATCAGCCGGCCCAGAAGCCGCCGCAACAGTAAGTAAGATTTGTAACTTTCTCTAACCAAACGCACCCCTCCCGCCCAATGTGGCCGGAGGGGTTTTTTATTCGACTCGCAAAGCGCATTTGGCTTTATTAGATCTTTATCAATGATCAGCCCACTGGCTTCGCTTTCCCACATTGGCTTGCGGTTTGTCCGAATCCCGCTCTCCCTCAGGCACCCCTTGGCTCGAATCCGTACTCTAATAACGCAGAGAGACTTGCGAGCTGCACCGACGAAGTAGCTTCCCCTAAGGTTCATTCTCAGTCCAGGGCCGGCGTATTTACCGGCAGTCAAAGATTTATAACATTCAGGATGCGCAAGCATCCGTATGGGCTTGCCCAGCAAGCCCGGTAGACGAATTGAAACGAAAAGAGGAAATGACATGCGTAACATTACTGCATTAAAAGTGGCCGTTTTGGCCCTGGGTCTGGGTGGAGCTGCAATCACCTGTCAGGCGCAAGCGCCCGGCGGTTCTTACCAGCAAACCTGTAGAGACATTGGCGTTCGCGGTTCAACTCTGCATGCCACCTGCAAGGACGAAGGCGGCAACTGGCGGAACACTCAACTCTCTGACTTCCAGCGTTGCAGCGGAGAGATCCAGAACCTGAACGGAAACCTCAGTTGCACCGGCGGAAATAATGGCAACTACGGCGATCACCGCGACGACCACCATGACGCAGATCGCCGCGACCGGGATCGGGACCACGACCACGACAACGATCGTGATCGCAACGGAAATTACGGCAACGGATATAACGGTCCACGCGGCTCATTCTCCCAGACCTGCCAGAACATTCAGGTAAACGGCAATACGCTCCAGGCCAGCTGCCAGAAGAAAAATGGCAAGATGAAAAATACCTCCTTGCGCAACTACCAGGGCTGCCGGGACATCGAGAACGACAATGGCAAGCTGCGCTGTGCAAGATAAAAGATAAGTAGCAACGCCCCGCTCTACAGCTTCTTTTCCTAGAGCAATGGACTCGGCCACACCACAGAGCCAGTCAGGTCGCGACGCAAATCGCTTCCGCTGGCTCTTTGCAGTTTTAGTGCTGACTTCAGCCCCTGCCAGATCGCCTTGTTTTCCTCCATGCCCTCTATCCCTGTCATCCTGACCGAGTCCGAGCGAGGAACGAGTGAGGAAGAGTGGAAGGATCCAGAGTACGTACACACCGCTATGCTGCATCAGGGAGTTTTCTGGAGACTTTGTCAGGCTCCTGATCTCGGAATTCACAAAAGCGCGAACGCACTGAATCACCTTTTATTTCGGCCTTCCCCTCTGTCTTCCGACTCTCACCACCCCAGGCCCACAATCCTGCTCAGCTCCAGCACCTGCAAATGCGGTGGACAGCCTTTCCAGTTATGTTTCCAGCAGACAATCATGTCGCATTGCTGCGGGTCGTGCCCATGCTCCTGGAACGCGCGGCTTTCGTATTCAAACTCTATTCTTAGGTACTGCCACCGTCCTGGTTCCACTTCAATCTTGGCCAGGCAGTCGGGAAAGGCTGCCTGCACTGACTCAACCACGATCCCTAGTTGCGCTGCCACCATGCCAAACAGCAGCATCACTCCCATCTCATTCACCGGCGCATGCGCCATTCCCGGCACCCGCATCGGCGCGCCCAGCAGCGGACGGTCCGCCAACACTCGCCGCGGAAAGTTCGCTGCTGTAATCCACGGTAGCGCGCTTGGCGCCAGTTCAGCCAGAAACACCGCAAGCATGGTCGCGGTAACGCATTTCTTGCCCAGCAAGGGCGGCGGAAGCATCTGCCCTCTGGCCGGATTTTCTTCCCGGCCGCCTTGATCGGCAAGTTTCGTGTCTTGCGCCGTAGGCTCGGCCGCATTCATCGCACCCACTCTCATTAACTCTTGCTTCATGGCTTCCCTCAATCGCATCACCCGCTTGCCGCCGCCAGACCTTGGTATTGGCCCGTGCTTGATCTTTTCCAAAACGTCCGTCCAATCTCCCGTCAGTCCTCCGCTCGCCGCAAACCGGCAAAACTCCTTCGGCACTTCCACCCACCGCTGAAAACGGCTTCTGAACACGATGTAGCCATGGCTCCCTTCGCGCAAATACTCGCGTCGTGTCGGCACCCAGCCCACCTTGCGCGCAACCTCTGCCCAATCCGCCAGCAGCTCTGCGGACGTCAATCGTTGGCCTCTTTTGTTCGGCTCCAGCCCGGCCGCGCGCACCGCGCCCAGATAGGTTTTAAAAAGCCGGCTGGCATTGCGATCGTTAATTCCGCTCAGCCGCGTAAATTCTGTCGTTGTCGGCGTATGCCCCAGCTCTCGCGCCAGCGATTGTAGGGCAGCAATAATTTGCTCTTTCGTGATTGGCATGAAAGCCCCTTTGATAAAAGAACATCCAACATTCCAAAGTCATTCAGACAAGGCAGGTGGTGGGCAGTTTGGAAATCGATTTTCACCCACTACTAAAATTCGTCATCCTGAGGTCCGTAAACGAGCAAGCGTTTTCGGGCCCCATTCGCGCCCGGTTTTGGCGTGAATGGGGAGAGCTTGCGAGTAGGACTGAAGGACCTTGTGTTTAAGTACCTAATAAAGCGGTGCCGTTAAGATAAAGCGGCGCCAGTAAATCCGAACTGACCCACTAAACTGACAGGACTTGCGCGATCAGGTCGTCCGGCGCTCCACACGTTGGGGCCATCCACACGTAACAGGGCATGAGTTCACTCATGCCGTACCCTGAACAGCCCATGGTTCGACCCCTGAACACACTTCTCCCCGACTATTGAATCGCTTATTTGAAAAACAAGGTTGCAGGTCGCCTGGAAACTCGCCCGCAGCCACGCGGGCTGGTTATTTTATAGCACGAATAAAGAACGAAAGCAAGAGTTTTCTGCGCCAAAAATGCTTATTTTTTAGGTTCGCGCCTTTCGGTGGAAGAGCGGCGCTTCAGCGCCGCGAAAAAAGCAGTTCCTTTCCTTATGCCGCAGTTACCGGCTTAGGTCTTCAATCAATTCCAGCCAATTTGATTGTAGATAAGTCACGGTGCTGAGATCATCGTCAAGCCTAACCGTGTATTCGCCCTTGCTCGGTCCTTGGACCACAATCGTTCCAACGCGCTCTCTGAAATCAGCTGGCGCGGGCAAATCTGCTTTAACTCTGAATCGGTCACTAGTCGAGAATTTTGGCGGTCGGCCAATTGCTTTCGCTTGCATTGTCAGTCACCTCGCTTTCAATCATCGAACTCTAGCACAACGTTGTGCTCCTTTCGGTGTGCAACGCTAAGGATAACTATGCCGGTTATTTTGACGGGTCACCTTTTTTCTTGGGTGGTAGAATCCGCTGATGAAACACATCCGCGCCACAAGGCACTTGGTTCCCGTGACAACTTACCGGGGTCTCGGACACGACCAACCCAAGTTCCTCTCAAGGATCATGGACACGATGACGCGCCTCAGCAAAGCAAGGGATCTCGAGATGAGGACGTATAAGGCGATAACGGCAAAAAAGTAATGGAGCACAATGTCGCAAAATACAATTAGTTCCGCAGGGGAATTCCTGAGCGTTGTTCGCACGCTGCGTAAGAACTGGGGACTCTCAGAGGAGAAGGAGCTTTGGTTTCGAGCTGAGGACGAAAGCTTTCGCAATACGCTTCTTCAACCTCGTCTGTATCGTCCGCGTGAGGGTAAGCCAGCTAAACGGGTTGAGCAACTCCTAAAAATTGAGGGCGATCTTTACGATGAGTTTGAACGATGCGCCGCACAATTGTGCGATTTCAGGCCCGGAGAAGATTGGGAGTGGGAGTGGTACTTCTTGATGCAGCATCATGGTGTTCCTACCCGCTTACTCGATTGGACGGACGGGGGGCTTATAGCTCTCCATTTTGCGGTACGTGATAAATCAGCAGCCAAGGGTCATAAACCTCTGGTTTTCATACTCGACCCTTATTGGCTGAACGAGATATTGAAAAACCATTCAGATCGTTCTGATGCGAAACGACGCTGGCGAAAGCTCGATGATAAAAATCCATCTCCTAATTTTGATGAAGAGGATTGGGAGCGACTTTATCTCCCAGCTGAAGAAGACGATTTTAAAGAGAAGCTCTTGGACACACCCGCAATCCCTTTGCTTTGGGATTCACCGCATGTGACCCGTCGCATTGCAGCTCAGCGAAGCCGTTTTATGATTTTTGGCAGTGTACCGACGTGGTTATCTGACATGCTCAAAAGGAAAGACAAAAGTACACGACTAGAAGTAGTCTGCATTGAGCCGAGTGCCATTCCCGGAATCAGACATGAACTCAAAGACGCGGGCGTTACCGAATCGGTTATTTTTCCGGATCTTGATGGTCTGGGACGCGAGTTGAATCAGGCGTGGGAAACCCTTCCACAAGGAACAGGCCTTTAGGGACGTACCTTTGGAGCCATTGCCGCTATCTCCTTTAGTATCGATGTGATACTTGGTGCAACTTGATTGTCTGCCGCGAGCCCCAGCAAAGGCAGAAGGAACATCATTAGATCGATCATGCACCAATTCACAACCGGTAGAGTAGATGATTCAGCATCAGGTTTGCAGAATATCACCTCGATCCCTTGGGATGTCTTCCAATCGTAATAGTGCTGCAAGCAAGCAGAATTAGGATGAGAAAACTCACTGAGCAAACTGTACGTATCCTTAGCGTTAGCACGCCGGCGCTGTTCAACTTCGTGTTCCTCGTAAGCTTCGATCAGGTCACCAACTCTTACCGAGTTTGGAACATCAATCGGGACCGTAGTCGAGGTCGGAGCATACTTCGAACCGTGTTTTTTCGCCCAATAGTTTCCGGTTGCAACTTTGCTCAGCAAGTCCCAAGCGCCTTGCCAATCTTGCGCCTCCATGAGTTTTGTCAGCCGCCGCAAAGAATAGCAGGCGTGAGCGGTCCACTCGAATAAGTTCCGGCTGAGAATTTGGGCGGCTGTGATGTTCTCAGATTCGCTGAGTTTGACGAGAGCATCCAGAACGGTTCGAACATGGGAGATGAGAGCAAAGGCGTATACCTTGATACCCCATTGCACCAATTCTTTGGTGGGTGGCTCCTTCGGACCGACCAGGGGCCTTTTAAGTGCAGGCAGGGCGATGTTCCGCAACCGTTCGGCAACAATCGAAAGAACCGTAGCACCACGAACTTTGTGATTCATGTCTTTTGGCCGTAATCCGTTTTCTAAGCAACTTTAGCGCTTCTAATTCTCCGATGACGAGAAGCCGATTAAAAAACCAGCGGGTATGAACGTTGCATCTTCTAAATCTTCTTACGCGCTCCGCTGCGTTGCGCGCGGGTCTGCGGCGCGTGGAGGGTCTTTTTTTCGATTCTTTTCGCAGCCCTGAAGGGCTGCTCTTTCACCCTATCGCGGCACTCGTGCTTTGCCGTCATTCCTTCTGGGCGCGCTTGGGCGATTGCGGCGGGTGTTTCTGGACGTAGTCCCGGATAAACTCAATCAGAACATCTGTCATCTTCTTGCCTTGTGCGGCAGTAGAGGCTTTGAATGCATCGTGCAGGTTGGTTTCCACATTCAGGTTCATGCGCTTCCACCTTGGCTCTCTGGCCATTTCCGCCCACCTCCCTCGTCAGAGATGAGCTTATACGTTTATGAGTAATTTCGCATTGACGTAAAGAGTATATACTCATATACTTACATCTGCAACATGCTTTTGCCTTCACCGTCCATCGCTCGTTACCGTAAGAGGCCGCTCCTTGAAGAACAGTCGGCAAACAAAGCGCCACGGAAATCCCGCCGTGCCCCGAAGCAATCAAAAACGGGGTACTCGCGGCTGGTCGAATTCCCGGAGGTTAGGGGCCTGACGGTCGAGAAAGTTGAGCTCAGCATCGACTCAGACTTTCCCTGCATCTCCATCCGCTTCCAGGACAACACGGACCTGACCGTGGTGATTGATCCATGGCTAACGTTCCGGGCCGACTATTCCAGGTGGAAGGACGGAAATCAGAAGGTGCTCAAGCGCTGGCCGGTCTTCCGCAGCGATGGAATGTGAAGGGAGAATTCTTTTCAATTTTTGGGAATTACCCGATTTTGGCAATTATGGCAATCTCCCTCCACCCCTGCTCCACGATCAACTCCTGGCAGGTGATGCAATACCGGCTCCACGGTACCGCAGTTAATCGATTGGCGCTGATGTCCTGGCCACAATGGAGGCATTCGCCAAACGTGCCTTGCTGATCCGGCCCAGCGCGGCTTCCACCAGCAGCAGCAGGCCGCGTTCCTGTGCCTTTTGCCGGAAAGTCATTTCCTTTGACAGCGACGCAGTCGCGCGGTCGCCTTCGTCGCGCCCAACATCCTGGGCCACCCGCCCGATATAATTGCAGTGTGTATGTCCGACGCGCAGTAACCGTGATTGCTCTCAGTGCAGGGATGCTTGCGCAATCTGCGCCGGCATCATGTCCCGCTGAGCGCCCGGTGGACGACATCATCACCGAGGTACACAAGCAGCAATCGAACAAGAAACACCGCAATCCGAACCCATTTCCCGACGTCATTTGCATCTGGGGCTGGTGTCGCGACCATTCAAGCAAGCAGACGCCGCCAACCTTTCCAGAATCCACGCCACAAGCGAAGAATCCCAGCGAAAACGAGAACACGGGTTCCAGCAGGGCTCCAGTGGACAAGTGTAATGACGCGACGGAGATGGCGCTTAAGGCCGCTCACAACGTCGAAGTTGGCGATTACTCCTTCGCGACAAAAAACCATGACGGCGCATTGCTGCGCTACAAGGATGCGGTTGAAGAGAAGCCGGCAGATGCTGCCATTCATGTGCGGTTGGGACGAGTGTTCGAGAGACTAGGCCAGCTTCCGCAAGCGATGGAACAATACAAGGCAGCGCAAGAACTCGCAGCGCCAGCGAAGTGGTCAGATGAAGCTAAGGCGGCTGTACTTCGTCTTCAGCATCGTCAACCCTCGGGTAAGGATTGATAAATCGCTATTCACTCACAACCGTCGTTCGTAAAGGCTCATAAACCCAGGGCCTCCACTTGCTCCTCGGTTTCATAGCCGAGCCAGTGTGCAACCTCATGCCAGACCACCCGTTTCACTTCTGCCCGCAAATCTCCTTTTGAACACCGCAGAATGGGGCCACGAAAAACAAATATCAAGTCCGGCGCATACTTCAGCTGGGCGAATGACCGTTTCGTCCTGAATGTGCCGCTGTACAGCCCCAATAACTCAGTTCCATGGCGCCATTTCTCCCGGCTCGACATCTCCTCCAACACCTCCGGAGGAGGCTCGTCAAGCACTTGAATGCCGGGGAAATCTGGCAGGCGCCTGATCTTCTGGGGCAGGGTGCTGTATGCCCACTCTACAATCTGCTCAAAGCTTTCAGGATTTGTGGCTTCAGCCATGAGGCCAACTTTACCACCAGGACAAGCGGCGAGAGGTTGGCCGGGTGCCCATCCTTCGCGTTCTTTGCGAAGAGCGGGATTCGAAACTCTGCGCCTCACCGTTTTGATCAGCGCGCTCCGCTGCGCTGTGCGGGCCAGCGGGGCGAGGGACCAAACGCCGCGAGGAAAGATTCTTCTTCAATTTTGGCAATTACCCAATTTTGGCAATCCTGGCAATCTTCCTACCCTTGCTCCACGATCAACTCCTGGCAGGTGATGCAATACCGGCTCCATGGAACGGCGGTTAATCGATTTGCGCTGATGTCCTGGCCGCAATGGAGGCATTCGCCAAACGTGCCGTTGCTGATCCGGCCAAGTGCTGCTTCCACCAGCAGCAGCAGTCCCCGTTCCTGCGCCTTCTGCCGGAAAGTCATTTCCTTTGACATTGACGCAGTCGCGCGGTCCGCTTCGTCGCGCCCAAAATCCTGGGCCTCATTGTGTTCTTCCTGGGTGCGACTCAGGTTGCGGCGCAGTTCCTCGCGCTTCTTGCTAAGGAGTTCTTCAAATTTTGCAATCTTGGCTTTTTCCATGCGCAATCACTCAACAATCGAAATCCGGACGGCGTGCTATGCCCAGCGCGGACGCCTCTTCAATATCTTAATTGAGATTTAGCTTGTCCGCCGCCGACGGGGTCGCTGACTGGTCTGGAGCAGGCATTCACTCGGCTTCAAGTGTGGAAGCCCCGGACTTTAGAGCCGGGGAAAACCGTCCGATTTATTCCTTCGTCCCTGCGTTCAGATCGACATCCCTAATATTTGCCGGAGCCGCCGGAACTTTAACCGTCCGCGAAATTTCTTTTCCATCATGTTCAATCGAAACCGTATAAGTCCCCGCGGCCAGGTTGCGGAAAATATACGCGCCCGTCGGGCCGGTCTTCACTTCCAGCGAAACCTCTTTCAACCGGACAACTGCACCGGCCAGCGGAACAGTTTGCAGCGTTGTTTTGTCATAGACCAGAACCCGTCCGGCAATCGACCGCAGCGCTTTCACCTTAAATTCCGTGCTGGCGGGCTTGCCTGATTCCACGGCGACGGTTTGCGCCGCCAGGTCCTGCAACGCGTATCCAGGCGGATAAGAATCCGGTAGCGTTGCCAACGAATAATTACCTGGGAAAAGCCCGGTAAAGGAGAACTTGCCGTTCACGCCGGTCTGCACGCGGCGCGTAAATTTCTCGCCTTTCAACTCCACCGTGATTCCATTGATGCCGGCGCCCGCGTCGTTGAGCAGGAAGCCGAAGATCTGTCCTTTGGCGAAGTTGATGCCGAAATCAGCCGTGGCGTTCATGTCCACGGTGGCGGGCGAATCCGTGGTGTAGAAGAATGGCTCGTCGCTGTTGAGCTTTGCTTCTACCCGATGCACGCCGAACGGCACATGATGAAACGAATAATAGCCGCTGGAATCGGTGCGTGTGACGCGGTCTTCATCCAGACGCACTTCCACGCCGCCCATTGCCGGACGCTCCGCGCTGTAAAGTCCGGCGGAATCGTCATCACGGAAAATATGACCCTGGATCATGCCGTGTCGTCCCGGCAGCAGAAGTCCAGGCACCGAGAAAAATCTGTGCTGGATAGAAATGCTGAACAGCGGATGCGTCGACGCCACTCCATTATTGGTGGTCTG
>Ga0137403_10007603_pt1 | contig 12200 bp, 22 predicted proteins | sample CZOMad2_1_16fung_FD_122057 | JGI IMG/M metagenome (GOLD analysis project Ga0137403, IMG submission 122057) | Vadose zone soil fungal communities from Angelo Coast Range Reserve, California, USA - CZOMad2_1_16fungal (Hybrid Assembly) | ecosystem: Environmental > Terrestrial > Soil > Vadose zone...
CTTGCCGAGACCCATGTCGTCAGCCAGCAGTGCGCCCGCATACCCACGAACCCAGGTCTCCTGCATCCAATCGAGACCACTTTGCTGATGCTTCATTAGGCTTGGTCGAATCGCGGCTGGCAAACTTGATGGTGCACGCTTTCTCAGCGCGATCTTTCGTATAAAGCCAAGCTTGTCGAAATTCTCTTCAACTATCAATACGTGCTTTTCGTTGGAACGTTTTTCAGATGGTTCTATGGCATGCCCAGCTTTCTTTCCCGGGTCCGGTGTTGGTCCGATTGTCCCCAGCAGTTGAGAAAGCGATTGCTCGGCTTCGACTGTGGCGGGAATTCGAGTTTTCTCGTCACCGAACTCGACAAATTCCTTGCCACTTTCTCTTGCTTCCTTGATCCGTTCACGCAGTGGCGCAATGTCATCCGTCTTAAGCACGACATATTTACTTCCAACTCGGAGACCGAATTTTTCCGGCAGCCAATCATTGGGCTCCTTCTTGATCCAAAGGCCGCGGCGGCCCACATCGCGCTGATGCGCGAGGAGCTCGTCCGCCGCCGGCGCTGGCTGAGCGACGCGCAGTTCGTCGATCTGCTGGGCATCACCAACCTGATCCCCGGCCCGAACTCCACCGAGATGGCGATCCATCTCGGGTACACGCGGGCGGGGGCGTGGGGGCTCGTGCTGGGCGGCGTCTGCTTCATCGTGCCCGCGATGCTCAGCGTGATGGCGCTCGCCTGGGCGTACGTGCGCTGGGGGACGCTGCCCGCGGCGACGTGGCTGCTCTACGGCGTCAAGCCCGTGATCATCGCGATCGTGCTGCAGGCGATGTGGGCGCTCGCGCGCACCGCCGTGCGCGGCCCGCTGCTCGCCGTGGCGTTCGTGGCGGCGGCGGCGCTGGCGCTGGCCGGCGTCCACGAGCTGCTGGTCCTCTTCGGCGTCGGCGGCCTCACGGCCCTCGCCGTCGCGCGGAGCCGGCCGGTGGCGGCCATGCTTGGGGCGCTCGCGTGGGCGACGCCGGGCCGCGCGCTGGCGGCCGCGGCGGCCGCGGGCGGCGGTGTGGCGCTCGGCACGATGACGCTCGTGTTCCTCAAGATCGGCGCGGTGCTCTACGGCAGCGGCTACGTGCTGCTGGCGTTCCTGCGCGCGGACTTCGTCGAGCGGCTCGGCTGGCTCACGGATCGGCAGCTGCTCGACGCGGTCGCGGTGGGGCAGGTGACGCCGGGTCCCGTGTTCACGACCGCCACCTTCATCGGCTTCCTGCTGGCGGGATGGCCGGGCGCTCTGCTGGCGACGGTCGCCATCTTCGCGCCCTCGTTCGTGTTCGTGGCGGCGAGCCGGCCGTTGCTGCCGCGGTTGCGCGGCTCGCGCCGCGCGGCGGCGTTCCTCGACGGCGTCAACGTCGCGGCGCTCGGCCTCATGGCCGCCGTCACGTGGGAGCTCGGGCGCGCGGCGATCGTCGACGCGCTCACGGCCGCGCTGGCGCTCGTCTCCATCGTGCTGCTCGTGACCACGCACGTGAACTCCGTCTGGCTCCTCGCCGCGGCCGGAGTCCTCGGTCTCGCATGGCGGGCGCTCCAGGCGTGAGGTATAGTCCAGCGCCCAAGGAGGCGTTCATGAACCAGCGACGTCGCACCTTCCTCAAGACGTCCGTCCTCGGCACCGCCGCCGCCGCTGCGGGCCTGCGCCCGGGATTCGGTCCGGGCCACGCGTCCGCCGCGACCTCGAGCGAAGAGCTGCCGCGCGGACTGACGTTCGTCACGATCCGGAACAACGGTGAGGCGAGCCTCGGCATCAAGACCGACAAGGGCATCGTCGACGTGCGCGCGGCGGAGGCGGCCTTCAAGCTGCGGGCGCCGACGACCATCGACGCGGTGCTGCAGGGCCGCGGCGAGCTCAAGGCGCTCCCCCGGCTCGTCGAGCGCGCGGCCGGTCGCCCGAGCCTCGTGCTCGCCGAGGACGCCGTCAAGTTCGGCCCCTGCGTCACGAATCCCGAGAAGATCATCTGCGTGGGCCTGAACTATCGCAAGCACGCGGCGGAGACGGGCAACCCCGTGCCCAAGACGCCGATCCTCTTCAACAAGTACAACAACGCGCTCGCCGGCCACAAAAGCGTCATCCGGGTCTCCGAGGAGCCGACGGAGAAGGTGGACTACGAGGTCGAGCTGGTCATCGTGATGGGCCGCGTCGCGCGCAACGTGAGCGAGGCCGACGCCCTGTCGTACGTGTTCGGCTACTGCGTGGGCAACGACCTCTCCGCGCGCGATCTGCAGCAGCGCACGAGCCAGTGGATGATCGGCAAGAGCCTCGACGGCTTCGCTCCGATCGGGCCGTACCTCGTGACCGCCGACCAGATCTCCGATCCCAACGCGCTCGCGCTGGACACGAAGGTCAACGGCGAGGTGCGCCAGTCGTCCAACACCTCCGACATGGTCTACAACTGCAAGCAGCTCGTGGCCTACGCCTCGAAGATGTTCACGCTGCGGCCGGGCGACCTCGTCTTCACGGGCACGCCGGAGGGCGTCATCGCCGGCTATCCCAAGGACAAGCAGGTGTGGCTCAAGGCCGGCGACAAGCTCACGAATCGCATCGAGCGGCTGGGCGAGCTGGCGTTCACGCTCGGGTGAGCGGGCTCTTCCTCGGCCTGGGCTGTGTCTCGGCGTTCGTGGCGGTCGCCCTCGGCGCCTTCGGGGCGCACGCCCTGCGCGGCCGCCTCGTGCCCGACATGCTGATCGTGTTCGAGATCGGCGTGCGCTATCAGATGTATCACGCGCTCGCGCTGCTCGGCGTGGGCGGCGTCGCCGGGCGGCTGCCCGGCGGCGCCGTCGCCACCGCGGGCTGGCTGTTCGTCGCGGGCACCGTGCTCTTCTGCGGCAGCCTCTACGCGCTGGCGTTCACGGGACAGCGCTGGCTGGGCGCCGTGACGCCGCTCGGGGGCGCGGCCTTCCTGGCCGGCTGGGCGACGCTGGCGTGGGCGGCGTGGTCGCGGCTCTGACGCCGCGCCGCTGCGCGTGGGCGGCCGGCGCGCCCGCGATGATCCGCTACCACGACCGCGAGTGGGGCGTGCCGGTCCACGACGACCGCCGGCTCTTCGAGTTCCTCGTCCTCGAGGGCGCGCAAGCGGGACTCTCCTGGTCGACGATCCTCGCCAAGCGCGATGCCTATCGGCGCGCCTTCGCCCGGTTCGACGCGAAGGCCGTCGCGCGCTTCGGCTCCGCCCGCGTCGGCGCGCTGCTGCGCGACGAGGGCATCGTGCGCCACCGCGGCAAGATCGCCGCGACCGTGAGCAACGCGCGCGCGTTCCTCGAGATCCAGCGCGCGGAGGGCTCGTTCGATGCCTGGCTCTGGCGCCACGTCGGCGGGCGGCCGATCCAGAACCGCTGGCGGCAGCCGCGGCAGGTGCCGGCGGTGACCGACGTCGCACACGCGCTGAGCCGCGACCTCAAGGCGCGCGGCTTCGCCTTCGTGGGCCCGACCATCTGCTACGCGTTCATGCAGGCCACGGGGATGGTGAACGACCACCTCGTCGGCTGCTTCCGCCGCCGCGCCGTCGAGCGGCTCGCGGAGTCGTGATAGGCTCCGCGTATTCCGGCTCCCGGAGGACGCCAGCCATGCCGAACATCACGATCCAGTGGTACGCGGGCCGCACGCAGCAGCAGAAGCGCGAGCTGACGCAGGCCATCACCGAGGCCATGGTGAAGATCGGCAAGACCACCGCCGACCAGGTGCACATCGTCTTCCAGGACGTCGAGAAGGCGAACTGGGGCTACAACGGCAAGCTCGCGAGCGACTGAGGCTCACGCGGCCGCGCGCGCGGCCGCGGACTGCCGCAGGGCCAGGACGCCACGCTCGGGGCGGCCGCCGTCGAGCGTGACGCCGCCGAGGTAGCCCTCGATCACCGCGGGGTGCACAGGTGCGGAAATCCTTGGCCGTGAAATCCTTGCCCGCGATCTCGCGCAGGTAGGCGTTGACGTCCGCGGAGTCGATGGCCTGGCGCGTGCCGTCGTCGGCGACGTACTGGAAGAGCTCCTGCCCGGGCAGGTCCTGGCAGCGATTGGTGCGCGCGTATTCTTCGTTGCCGACGCGAATGAGCGTCGTCGTCTCGAGCAGCCGCACGACGGTGGCCAGCACCCTGGCGCGCGGCAGACCCGGCCGCGCGAGGTCCGCGCGCACGCGGGCGCGAATGCGGGGCAGGGCGCGCGCGAAGCCGAGCAGGCGCCTGTACTTCGTCTCGTCGCGCGCCTCGCGCCAGCGCGGGTGATAGCGGTACTGCTTGCGCCGCCGCGCGTCGCGGCCGACGGCCTGGATGTGGCCCGGCGGATGAGTCCCGCCCGCTTCGCCGACGCGACGGGATCCGTGACGGCGCGGCGCTGCGCGGTGCGCGGCATGACGATGTGACGAGGGCGCAAGCGCCGTGCCGCCAGGCGGCGGCGCGGGACTACCAGTGGACGGACTGGCCGGGGGAGAGGAGCGCGACGTGCTCCTCGATGCCGTCCGCGAGGGCGGCCTTCATCAGGCGCGCGGGCGGCTCGGCGAAGGGCTCGCGGTTCATGTCGAAGGTGCCGAAGTGGATCGGCACGAAGAGCCGGCCGCCGATGTCCTCGAAGAGCTGCAGGGCTTCCTCGGGATTCACGTGGTTGGGGTGGCCCTTCTCCCACGCGCTGTAGCCGCCGATGGGGATGGCGGCGAGGTCGAACGGGCCGAGCCGCTTGCCGATCTCGGCGAGCGACTTCGTGTAGCCCGTGTCGCCCGCGAAGAAGAAGCGCTTGCCGCCGCCCGACACCACCCACGACGACCACAGGCGCAGATTCTGATCGCGCAGGCCGCGGCCCGACGAGTGCTGGGCGGGCGTGCACGTGAACGTCAGCCCGCGAAACGGCTGGCTCTGCCACCAGTCCATCTCGACGACATTCGTGATCCCGAGGTCGCCCATCCAGGCCTTGAGGCCGAGGGGCACGAAGAACTTCGGATGGAAGGTGCGATCGAGCCGCACGACCGTGTCGGCGTCGAGGTGATCGTAGTGATCGTGTGAGATCACGACCGCGTGAATCGGCGGCAGGTCTCTGAAGCGCATACCGGGCGCGACGAGGCGGCGCGGGCCCGCGAAGCCGACCGGGCTCGCCCGGTCGCCCCAATGGGGATCCGTCAGGATGTTCACGCCGGCCAGCTGGACCAGCAGCGTCGAGTGCCCGACCCAGGTGACGGTGGGTGTCGTGCCGTTGGCGCGCAGCGCCGCGCCGTCGTTCGACAGCACGGCCGGCAGGCTCCCGCGCGCGGGCCAGCCCTCGAACAGCACGCGGTGCATCAAGCGATGCGCGCGCTCGACCATCGAGTAGCGATAGGTCGTGTCGAGGTTGCGGAAGCCCTGAGCCAGATGATGAGTAGGCGTGGTGGAGGCGGCCGTCTCGGCGCGCAGCGACGCCACACCGAGCACCAGGACGCTCACGACGCTCAACAGGACGGCGGCGAGCGCGACGGACTTACGGACGGAACAACCCTGCTCCAACAGCGACCACCATACCACGGGACGGGGTCGCTCGCCACGCCGGGGCCCGCGGGCAGGGGAGCGGCCGGTGGATCCCGGCCGCCTGCTCTCAGGCCTCCAGCACGCAGACCGCCTCAGCCGTCACCGTCTGGGGGGCGATCGTCTCCACGCAGAACAGGTGCACGGCCTCGCGATCGTGCAGGCGATAGCCCGCGGCGAGGTCACCGCCCACCGTCAGCACGAAGTCGCCGCCGCGCGTCGAGAACACCGCGCCGGCCCCCAGGATCACCGGCGAGCGATGCACCGCCCCCAGCACGTCGCGCAGCTGGCGCGCGGCCGGATAGCCGCTCTCGTCGGTCGCCTGCAGGTAGGCGTAGTAGCGCGCGGTCGAGAGCACGGCCTCGTAGGGGCCGGGGATGCCGCGCTCGTCGAGCGTCTCCACGGCGCGCACGAGGTCGGCCACGACCGCGCCCGGCCGGGTCCACTCCTGGGCCCGCACGCGAGCGCTCTCCTTGCCGGTCAGGTATCCGTTGCCGACGGGATCGCCGTAGAGCGCGAGACGATCCTCGGCGAGGGCGGCTTCGTGGGCGGCGGCCTCGGCGGGGTCCGTGTCGAGCACGGGAGCGCCGCGCTCGAAGACCTCGATCGACGACCACGGCAGGCTGAACTCCACGCGGATCTCCGAGAGCAGCACGACGTTGGGCACGCACACGACGGCGCGGCCGGGCGGCCCGCCGCACGGGGTCATCGTGCCCAACCGCGCAGCGATGTGATCCCAGCCGTGCGGGCCGTCGAAGGTCGCGATGCGGCGCGCGGCCAGCACGTGGCGCGCGGCCTGCGCGACGGCCGCGTCGATGGCCTGCCACACGCGGTCGGACATGGGCGCGGTGTGGCGACGCAGGTAGTCCATCATGAGCCTCCGCGGAGTGAGCCGATGCCGCGCGGGGCCCGGCTGCCGTTGGCGCGCTCGGCGGGCTCGGCGGCATCCTCGCGCTCGATGATCGAGCCCTCGGTGAACAGGTAGGTCTTGAGCTTCGCCGAAAAATCGGGATCGTGGCGGCGGATCCACTCGAGCACCATCGACGCGTGCTCGACTTCTTCCTCACGGTTGTGCTTGAGGATCTCGCGCAGCTCGGCGTCGTCGGTGGCCTCGACGCGCTGCTGATACCAGTCGATGGCTTCCAGCTCTTCCTGGAGGCTGACGATCGCCCGGTGCAGGTCCCGCGTCTTGGACGACAGGCGTGCCTCGGCCTCGTGCAAGGTGGTCGAACCCTGTGGCATCGGTTCCTCCTCGAGGCGTCGGCCCCTCGCGGCCAAGCCATCGGTCTGAAGTCATCATAAACCGGCTGTCGACGGCGGCTTGACAGCGGGCGGGGAAGACGGCTACGAGAGAGCGCATGGACAACGACGGCTGGGTGCGTGTGGCCACGGCGGGGGAGATTTCCCCCGGCGAGGGCCGGGTGGTGGAGGCCGGCGGCCGCGCGCTCGCCGTCTTCAACGTGGACGGCGTCTACTACGCGATCGACAACACGTGCAGCCATCGCGGCGGCCCGCTCGGCGAGGGTGATCTCGAGGGCACCGTGGTGGCCTGCCCCTGGCACGCCTGGCGCTGGGACGTGACCTCCGGCGCCAACGTCAACAATCCCGCGGTTCGTGTGGCCTGCTTTGCCGCGCGCGTGCAGGACGGCGCGGTCTTCGTCCAGCTGGGCCCCTGACAGACACCGGGCCCGCCACGATCGGCGGTATACTCGCGGCGTTTTCCATCCACCCGCTCCCAGGAGGTGCCGGATGCATCGTCTCATCACGGCAGCAATGGTCGGGATCGCGGTGCTGACGTTCGTGGTCACGGCCGACGCGTTCCAGTGCCCCAAGCTGGTGGCACAGATCAACGCGGCGGCGGGCAATCGGTTGGACGCGGCCGGCCACGACGCGCGGATGAAGGCGGCGGAGGCCGACCGGCTGCACAAGGACGGCAAGCACGCCGAGTCGGAGAAGGCGGCGAAGGAAGGACTCGACAAGCTCGGCATCAAGGCGTAACGACCGCGCCGGGCGGCCGGCGCCCCGACGGGGCGCCGGTGCCTGGGACTACCGCCGGATCAGCGAGGTGAGACGCTGCCGACCGGCGCGAAGGGCTTCTTCCGGCGATTCGTAGGCCATCCACTCGCGGGTCCAGCTGCTGTCGACGACCTCGTCTCGGTCCCGGTCCCGAATCTCCCAGCGCCAGAGGCACGGCTCAGTCATCAACTGGACCTCGACGCTGAGATGCTGCGAGCGATTCCTCTCCATGCCCCGTCCTCCTGCGTCGGCCAGGAAAAAGGTCGCAAGGCAGATGCCTGCATACACGTGCGCAAGGATAGCGTGAAGTCCACGTCGCCGCTAGCCTATCGCGCGACGCGGGCAGGCAAGGGTAACGTCGTTCCAGAATCTTCCCGGAAATCTCGGGAACCGGCTAGCATGGGAAACCGTGGAGGTTCCGTGGCCGGTCGTCGGCGGCGCGGTCCTCGCGGGGCTCGGGCTCGCCTGGGGGCGGCGGCGCTATCAGCGCTGCCCGCACTGCGGTCGGGTCACGCCGCGCGTCTACGTCGGCTGGAAGCGCTGCCGGCACTGTGGCCGGCAATACCGGAAGGGGCTGCGTCTGCGATGAGACGCCTGCTGGCGTTCTTCGGGCTCGGCGGCGGTCTGGCCGATGTCGACACGGCTCGGGGCGCGGACGCCTCGCCCACGACCATCGGGACCGGGATGACGATCAAGGGCGAGCTGCGCGGGGAGGGGACGCTGACGCTGCGGGGCCAGTTCGAGGGCGACATCGTGCTCGAGGGCACGCTGCACGTCGGCCCCGAGGCCCGCGTGGACGCCAACATCACCGCGCACGCCATCGTCATCGGCGGCGTCGTGCACGGTAACCTCTCGGCCGACACACTCGTGGAGATCTTGCCCACGGGGGCGTTGACGGGCACCGTCAAGAGCGGCAGCTTCACCGCCGCCGACGGCGCCAGCGTCAAAGGGGAGATCTGGGTGGAGCCGCCCATCGGCGTGCCGGAGGCGCGCCGGTGAACGTCGCGCTGCCGCCGGCGCGCACCCTGGTCGCCGCGGGCGCCCTCGCGCTCGTGGTCCTCGCGGCCGCCGCCGGTGGCTGGTACTGGTACGCCGGCCAGCAGCGGCGCGTCGCCGCCGCCTACGCCGAGGTGATGACGCGCGTGTACGCCGCGCAGAGCCCGCAGGCGCCGCCCGAGGCGCGCGCGCGCGCGCAGCAGGAGCTCGAGCAACTGCTCGCGCAGCATCCCTCGGCCGCGCCGGTGGCCGAGGCGGCCTACGAGCTGGGCAACCTCCGCTACGCCGCGCGCCAGTGGGCGCCCGCGCGCGGAGCCTACGAGATCGCGCTGGCGCGCGGCCACGGCCCGACCGTGCGCACGCTGGCGCGCACCTCGATCGGCTATACCTGGGAGGCCGAGCGCGACTGGGGCAAGGCCGTCGACGCCTTCCAGGCGGTGGCCCGCGACCTCGGGCCCAAGGACTTCCTGTTCGACGAGGTGCAGTTCGCGCTGGCGCGCGTGCAGGAGCTCGGCGGCCGGCCCGCCGAGGCCATCGCCACCTATCGGCGGGTCGTCAAGGACACGCCCAGCAGCGTGCGCGCGGACGAGGCCAAGCAGCACCTCATGCGCCTGGGGGCGCCGGCCCAGAAGTAGCGCCGCCGCCCACTTAAGGCGGCGTCGTTCGAGTGCGCTCTCAGCATCGGCGCCGCGACGGTCCGCTTCACGCGCGGGGTCATCGGCCGCCACGTCTCGTTGAAAACTCTTTCGCGTCCTGGGCGTACGCGTCCTGGGACCGTGACGGGCCGCCGGCGACTGCCGATAAGCCGTAGGCGCGCACGTTACGTCACCCGCGGTCCTCGACGGAGGACCGATGGCCGAGCTGCCCAGGCCCATCAACGTGCTCGAGCTGCAGGACGGGGAGAGCCGCAGCTTTCGGGTCGTCCGCTTCGAGACGGGCGAGGAGATCATCTTCCCCGCCCACGCCCCCGGCGGGAAACGTGTGCGTGTGCTGCGCCTGCACGTCTCCGCCGACGACAAGCCCGACTTCCCGCACTACTGGGACGTCACCAGCACGCGGCTCTACGCGCAGCTCCTCCCGCAGCTGCAGGTCGCCGGCCTGCTGTCGGCGAAGTGGACCGTGACCGCGCGGGGGATTCAGCCCAAGAAATACTTCACGGTCGAGCGGGTCCGATCGTAGAACACACCTATGGCAGACCAAATCCCTACGTCCAGGCGCCGCCTTCCGTACCTGATCCCGCGCCGTACTCGCGTCAACGACATCCTCTCGCTCCAGCGGACGATCATCGACACCCGCGACGCCCTGACGCGCGCCCGCCACGCTCACGAGCAGGCCGCGTCGTTGCTGCGTTCCGCCGAGCTGGCGATCGGCAGCGCCCAGGCCGCGCTCGAAATCATCGTCGCGATCTATAACCGGCTCGTCACCGAGTACGAGCCAGAGGAGTCAGTCAAAACATGGACCACACGACGTTCGCGAAGTGGATCAACGGATTAGGGCTGATCGACATCGCCCGGGTGTTCGACCAGCTCGGCCGCGAGCTGCAGAGCCGCGAGCTCTACAACCTCGCCTTCCGCGCCGACCTCGCCGCCGAGATGACGCGCGACAAGTACCTGGGGCCGCTCAGCCGCAGCACGCTCGATCGCATCAGGGCAGAGGTCGTCAAGGAGTCCCGCGTCGGCCACGGCCAGGACGGGGTGCAGTGATGCTGCCGCGTGAGTTTAGCTACTTCGTCGACTCGATCTGTATCCACTTCGGCGGCTCGCTGACCTCGTCTCGACGGACGGAGAAGCACAACGCCGCCGTGGGCGGCGTGCCGAACTCGCCGCATCTGCTCGGCCTCGGCGCTGACGTCGTGTACGACGAGGTGCCCGAGCTGCAGCGCGTCGTCGACCACGCCCGCTACCTCGGCCTGGTGGTGATCCGCGAGAAGGACCATGACCACTTTCAGCCGGCCGATTGGAAGCCGTCGTGATTGTGGAGCTGGTCGTCGAGGCCGAATACAACGAGCACGGCCTGCTCCGGATCGGCCTCAAACCCACGGCGCAGTCGCCGTGGGTGATCGTCATGCTGCTGGAGGCCGTCGTGCGGCAGATCGAAATGGCCATGCTCGTCCAGAAGCTCGATGAGCGCCGCGAGGCGCGCGGGCTGGCGTCGAAGCTCTTCCGCCCGCCGGGGAGCTGAGCCCGTGTGTTGGGATCTCACAACCGCCCAGGAGGAGAGTTTGTTATGGAGCCTATGGACAAAAAAGAGCTGGTTCTCAGGGCGCGCGCCCTTGAACGGCTCCTGGCGCGTCGGCGCCGGGCGATGAAGCAGCTCGCCGACCTCGACGTCGAGGTGCGCATGGCCAAGAAACTCCTCCGCGACTTGACCGAGCCCGATTCGACGGAACCGTATCAGCCGTCGAACGACCGGACCTGGCCGGACTGACCCTCGACGTGGCCCGCTCGCCGGCGCGGGAAATGTCCACGGTCAGGCTCGGCGTGGCGTGGTGGACGACGAGGCCCGGCACGCCGGCCCCGTCGTTCGCCCCGCCCCGCCGCGCCGTCCTCGCCGTCGTCGGCGCTGTATATCTATGCTTTTTTCCACTTACCAGCGCCGTGGCTTTTCACCACGAAGAGCCAGTCTTAACTACTTAGAGCCTACCAGTCACAAGGGACAAAAATGTCCTATCACTCTCTCGGGGCGGGCCGCCGCCCGGCGGCGACGCTGCGGCTCCTCGAGGGAGGCGACGGGCAGAAGATCGTGCGCGTCTACGCGCCGGTGCTCTACATCGCGTCGCTGTCGATGGGCACGGGGCCGCGCCTGCTCCTGGAGGTGTTCACGGAGGCCGCGTGGAAGAATCGGACGTTCTCGCCGTCGCAGGCGCGCCTGGCCGAGGTGGCCCATCGCGACGCGCGCACGATCCGCCGCTGGATCCGCGTGCTCGTCCAACGTGGGTACGTCGTAGTGCAACGCCGCGGGCGAGGGCGGACGAACCGGTATCGCCTCTCCCACAAGTTCTGGGGACGGATCGTGGCCGGCAACCGCGCGCGCGTCCCCGCCGAGCTGCACGGCTCGCTCCGGCGCCTGGGGTTGAAGATGGGCGTCGACGCTGCGACAATCGACCGCCGCTTGGGTCGACGTCCCCGCTAGAGGAGGCCCGCTATGACCAGCAGCGCATTTGCAGAGGGCGCGATGACCGTATTCGCCGTCGTCGAGCTGGTCGTCATCATCCTGGGGATCTACTGGGCGGTCACGACGCACCGACGCGTGAACACTCTGGAGCGTGAGGTCTCGTGGCTGAAAGGCCGCACGGCCGCGCCAGACGCCCCCAGAATCACCGATCGCGCCCCGAGCGGGGTCTACGACCTGGGCGGCGGCGCGACTACGGCCCAGCGCCCGCCGCGGCGCCCCTAGACGTCGGCGGTTTCTGCCGCGCCTCTTCCCGACGTCGGAGCGCCGCCGCCTCGTCGGCCGGCGTCCCGACGTCGAGCAACCACTGCTCCAGCTCGTCGGCGGTGAGCTTGCCGGCGCGGAACGCGAGGATGCCCGCCTGTTGATCGGCGCGGAGCACGCGGTCGGCCTCGGTCGACGCGGCGCGCGCGGCGCGCTGCGCGTCGCGCGTCGCCTTCAAGGTCTTCTCCCGCTCGACGATCGAGGCCGCAACGGGCACGGTGAACCCGATGGCCAGCAG
>Ga0137403_10007608_pt1 | contig 12197 bp, 13 predicted proteins | sample CZOMad2_1_16fung_FD_122057 | JGI IMG/M metagenome (GOLD analysis project Ga0137403, IMG submission 122057) | Vadose zone soil fungal communities from Angelo Coast Range Reserve, California, USA - CZOMad2_1_16fungal (Hybrid Assembly) | ecosystem: Environmental > Terrestrial > Soil > Vadose zone...
TTGAACGCCTTCAAAGGTATCGAGCAGAGCAAGGCTACCGGTCTGTCGGCGGTTGCCGGCGGTATCGCGGAAGCGTTGGTAACCACAGCGCTCGGCCTTCTGGTGGCGGTTCCTGCGGTGTGGGCGTACAACTATTTCACCAACAAAGTCGAGGCATTCGACGTGGAGATGGACAACTCCTCGATGGAGTTGATCAATTACTTCATCCTTCGTCGCGGCGCCAGAAAGTAGGTAATTATGGCTGCCCCGGTTACACACGCACGGTACAAGCCCCAAGCTGGGAGTCAGATGTCGACTCCCAACGTGATTCCGATGGCGGATATCATGCTGGTGCTGCTGATCATCTTTATGGTGGTCACGCCCATGTTGCAGAAGGACCATCCGGTGGACATGGCGCGAACGAATAGCGCCAAGGACATGCAGGATGCCGACAAAGAGGATGCCATCGTTCTCGCGGTAACCCGCGACGGTAACATCTTCCTTCGCACCACGCAGATCAAGAAGGAAGAGATCACCGCGCAGGTTAAGGATCGCATCGCCAGCCGTCTGGATAAGACGGTGTATGTGAAGAGCGATGCGCGCGCCAAGTACGGTGATGTCGTCGCGGTCGTGGATGAAATCCGCTCCGCGGGAGTCGATCAGGTGGGCCTCTTGACCGAACGGAACGAGAGAAGTACACCTCCGCCTCCTCCACCGCAGGCCGATTAAGCGCCTGGGGTGGTTGAGGCGACCATTCGTTTGCTGTAGTTTTTTTGCCGGTTGAACGCCGCGCCCTTCCCACAACGGCGCGGCACACGGCCCGCCCGATACTCGCTCGGTACGGCCGACAGGAGAAGCTCAATGGGAATGCAAGTAGGCGAAAGTAAAGGCGGTGCGATGGCGGAAATGAACGTCGTTCCGCTAATCGACATTTTGCTGGTGCTTCTGATCATTTTCATGGTTATCACCCCGCTGACCCCGAAGGGGATGGATACTCTGGTGCCGCAGCCGAATCCCAACCAGAAGCAGGATCAGGAACTTGAGAATAAGACGGTGGTTGTTCAGGTGCTGACTAACGGCAAGGTCAAGATCAATAACGAAGACTCCACCTGGGATAATCTCGGTCCGCGCATTGAACAAATCTTTAAGGATCGTGCCGAAAAAATCGCCTTCGTTAAGGGTGATAGCGACGTCCTGTTTGGCGAAGTCGCCCGCGCCATTGACATCATGCGTGGCTCCGGCATCGACAAAGTTGGATTGATCACCGCCAAGCTAGAGGCCGGTCAATAGAATTCTTCAGGTCTGCTTTCCTGAAGAGTCGTTCGTAGTTTGCTCTCTCGGATGTGAGAGTCCTCCTCGCGGGAATTTTCCCAACGAGGTGGCTCATGGGCATGTCAGTTGGCGGTTCGAATCGCGGAATCTTCGTTGAAATGAACGTGGTTCCGTTGATAGATGTTCTGCTGGTGTTGCTGGTGATCTTTATGATCATTCCACACAAGCAGAAGGGCCTGATGGCGGAGTTGCCGCAGCCAGCATCCGAAGTTCCGGCGGATCCGCAACCGGCCGCAATCGTGGTTCAAGTGTTTGCCGACGAGTCGCTTCGCATCAATCAGGAGGCGGTCGGATGGGATCGGTTGAGCGTCAGGTTGCAAGAGATTTTTGGGGCCAGGGCTAATCACACAGCTTTCGTTCGGGGGGATGGCGCCCTGGAGTTTCAGGTTATTGCCAGAGTCATAGACGTTATGCGTGCCGCGGGTGTATCGTCTGTTGGCTTGATGACTCCCGAACTGGAAAAACTGGCGGATACAGACTAGAGTGCCTCTTTCAAGGCGCACGTGAATTCTAGCGCGGGCATCGCGTAACTCAGGCCGCGCATAGTGGGGATGGACGCTTCAATGACTCATGCATCGCTTCGCAGGATTGCCCGCCGGGTTGCCGCGCTAGCCGCGCTCCTGGTTCTCGTATTTGCAGCCTCGGGCTGCAGCAAACTGAAGGCTCGAGATCTCCTCAACAAAGGTGTCACCGCCTTCAAGAATGGCCAGTCGGACGCCGCCATTGAATACTTCAAACAAGCCAAGGAAACCGATCCGGAGCTTTTGAATGCCCGCCTGTACCTGGCCACGGCATATGCGAGCCTGTATATCCCGGGCGCGCCGTCTCAAGAAAACTTGGCGCGCGGCAACCAGGCCGTCGCGGAATTCAAGGAAGTCTTGGACAAGGACCCCAATAATCTTTCCGCAATCGACGGCATCGGCTCCATCTTGTTTCAAATGGGCGGCCAACCTTTCGATCCCAAGAAATTCGAGGAGTCCAAGACCTATCACCAAAAACATATTCAGTTGAAGCCTGATGATCCGGAGCCTTACTACTGGATCGGAGTGATTGACTGGACTTTGGCATTTCGTGGCAACGGCGAAATGCGCATGGAGTACAACAAGAGCAACATCAAGAAACAAGTCAAGGATACCGACCCGCTTCCTGCCGCCATTCGCTCGCAATATGCTGCTAAGTACGGCCCGCTAATCGATGAGGGAGTGACCGAGCTGCAGAAAGCAATTTCGCTGCGGCCCGATTACGACGATGCCATGGCTTACCTAAACCTCCTTTATCGCCGCAAAGCGGACATGGTGGAAAGTAAAGAAGAGCGCGAAGCGCTGCTGAAGCAAGCCGAAGATCTGGTCGACAAGGTCAAGGAAATCAAGCAGAAGCGCTCGGAGCAGCCGCAGCCATCCTAGGCCCATTTTCGATTTGACCCGGGGCGTCCGCAAGGGCGCCCCTTTTCATTTTGCGGCGGGAATGCGTTGCGACTCACGCAATATCGTTCTTCTGGCGTAAAATAACTTATGCCGTCGTCCAGCAATCTACCTCTCCATTTTCACCGCGACCGCACCGAGCGCCAGCTCGATGCCCGCCTGGACGAGCTGCTGGAAAAGCTCCGCAAGAATCGCCCTTCCGAAGATCCCTGGATGGTACGCCGTGCCTATGAAATTGCCGCGGAGCGCCATCACGATCAGCTCCGCAGTTCGGGCGATCCGTATCTCACGCATCTCTTGGAAGTCGCCCACATCCTCGCGGATATGCGTCTTGATGCCATCACTCTGACCGCCGCGCTTCTTCACGATGCCATCGAAGACACGGAGTATCCGGTTTCGCGCATTGAAGAACGCTTCGGTGTCGAAGTCGCGCGCCTGGTGGAAGGCGTCACCAAAATCGGCCGGCTCAACATCATGGCTCCCGAGGCCCGCCAGGCTGAAAGCGTTCGCAAGATGCTTTTGGCCATGGTGAATGATGTTCGCGTTGTTTTGGTGAAGCTTGCGGATCGCCTGCACAATATGCGCACGCTTGAATACCTGGAGCCCGGCAAACAGCAACGCATCTCCCGCGAAACGCTGGACATCTACGCGCCGATCGCCCATCGCCTGGGAATGGGAATTGTCCGTAATGAGCTGGAAGACCTTTCCTTCCGCTTTCTGGAGCCGGAGTCTTTCCTGGCGTTGCAGAAGGAAGTCAGCGACAAGGCGCCCGTTCACAAGAAATTCCTTGAAGAAGTGCAAGCCACCATCCGTTCCAAGCTGGTTGAGAATGGTATTCCCGCGGAGCTGGAAGCTCGGGTAAAGGGGCTGTATTCCTTGCACCGCAAGATTGTGCGCCAGGAGCGCAGCCTCGAGCAGGTTTACGATCTTCTTGCGGTCCGCGTCATCAGCGATAGCGAGCGAAATTGTTACGCAGCCCTGGGCGTTGTGCACCATATCTGGCGCCCGGTGCCCGGCCGCTTCAAGGACTACATCGCCATGGCACGGCCGAATCTCTATCAATCCCTGCACACCACCGTGCTGCACGGCGGCCAGCCTTTTGAAGTACAAATTCGCACCCAGGAAATGCATCGCATCGCGGAAGAAGGTGTGGCCGCACACTGGAAATACAAAGATGGTAAGCCGGAGCAGGAAGACGACCAGCGCATCACGTGGATGCGGCAACTAATCGAGTGGTCGCAAGAATTAGAAGAGCCGGGCGAATTTCTCTCTACGTTGAAGATCGATCTTGCTCCCGTGGAGGTTTACGCTTTCACTCCCAAGGGCCGCGTGCTGGAGCTCCCGCGTGGCGCCACTCCTGTCGACTTCGCTTATCTGGTACACACGGAAGTTGGCCATCAATGCGTGGGCGCCAAGATTAACGGACAGATGGTGGCACTGCGCCACGAAATCGTTAGCGGCGATGTGGTCGAGATTCTCACGCAAAAGGGGCACGGGCCTAGCCGCGATTGGCTGAGCTTTGTTAAGTCTTCGCACGCGCGCAGCAAAATCCGCCACTGGATCAATTTGCAAGAGCGCGAAGAAGCCATGGAAGTGGGACAGCGCCTGCTGGAAAAGGAAGCGCGCCATTTCGGGCGCAGCCTCAAGAAGATTCCAGAAGAAGAAATGCTGCGGGTGGCATCCGATTCCGGGCTTTCCAAGATTGAAGACCTCTATGCTGCCGTGGGGTTTGGCAAGTATTCCGCGCGCCAGGTGCTTACTCGCGTTCTCGGCGACGCCGTAAAAGGCGCCGAACCGCCAACCGAAGACGCCAAACCGACCCTGGTTAAAACTGTCAAGCGCATGCTCGGCTTTGGCGAGGCTCCCCTGATCGTCAAAGGCTACGATGATCTTTTGGTGTATCGCGCCAAGTGCTGCAATCCCATTCCCGGTGACGACATCGTGGGCTATATCACGCGCGGGCGGGGAGTCGCGGTTCATACTCGCGGATGCCCTAACGTGCAGAATCTGATGTATCAAACGGAACGGCGCATAACCGTTGAATGGGGCGGTGAAGGAGCGGCAACCTTTCAGGTGCAGCTCGCGATTCGGGCGCGCGACCGTGCCGGATTGTTGGCGGATATCACTGCTGTGATCAGCGGCGCCGGCTCCAACATTCACAGTCTGGAAAGCCGTCCCGATCGTACGAATGCGCGCATCGATGCCAGCCTGGAAATTGCCGATCGCCGTCAATTGGAGACGATTCTGGCTAATATTCGCAAAGTCGCCGGCGTGTTCGGTGTGGAACGCGTCTATCAAGTCTGAAGCGAGCAACATACCTGTCCTTCGCGCCAGTATCCCCGACGGCACACGGCCGCGCGCCCACCTTGCCGCCCGCTAAAATGGAAAGATGAAGTCTCGCGCTCTGCTTCTCGGTGTGTTCGTCCTCTTGGCAGGTTGCAAGAAGCATATGTTGACGGATTATCGCCCGCTCGACCAAGCCGGTATGTGGTCCAGCGGCCTCGAGGAACTCAAGAAACTGGATACTTCGGATTCCGAGGTCGCGCAACTCGTCAAGGCTAAGCAAGCTCGCCTGAGCGATGACGCTTGCGTGGCCCTGGTCGCCGCCGCGCACGAGCGGAAGCATCCTTTCGCCAGCGGTGAGTCGACCGCCAATCTCGCGCACGCCGGCTATTCCGAAGCGCAAATTCTTGATATCGCTCAAGCAGATCAGCTCGACGCCATCAGCGGAGACGCTGTGGCTCTCCGCCTTATCGGTCTGTCAGACGGTTTCGTTCAAGTTGTTTTGCAACGCCACCTGCAGGGCAAGCCCACGCTGGGTATGCCGCAAATCGCGCGCCTGAAAAATACCGGCCTCACCGAAAAGCAGATTCTGGACAAGATTAAATCGGGCATGACCGATGCGCAGGCCGACCGTGAAGTGACGACCCGTGAAGCAGCACGCAATCACGCCGGTACCGGCTTCGTCCGTGTTCACGGCCGCAGACCTCGTTGACCCTTTCAGTGTCGCTGCCTCAACTCCTTCGCTGACCTCACACGTCGCAGCTGAAGATAGAAATCGAACTGAGGCGATTGTTATAAACCGGTACCGTCTCCGAAATAGCGATTACGGTGTTGGCACAAACGCAATGAATGCGCGTAACCGGGGCGTGCGCCGTTGCATACCATAGAGCGTGGGGTCATTTTCCGAAGTCTCTCTGCGAGGTGGTATCGATGCCGGAGCCGGTTCGATGCGATGTTTGCGGCAAACTTTACAGTTCGCGCCACGTGAGTTCACATAAGCGGTTGGCGCATGCCAAACCAAAACCAGGCTTGACTAGCGAGGAAGATCAGATGAAGACGATCCTCGAACTTTACAAGAGACTTTCCGTCCAGCACAAAAAGCGCTTAGTCGCGCAGCTTGCGGCAGAGGAGCAGGAACCTTCCTGAAGAACGCGGCCATAACCCAGTGATTGGGAGACTTCTCGAAATGAAACGCAGGTCCGTTGCCTAGCCCTTCTTGAGGGCGCCAGCCATTACCCAATTCTGCAGGACACCCACAAAGTGCGGCTTCACGTCGTGAAATGCCAGGCCCATCCCTAAATTTAGATGGCAATACACCACGATCGCGGGAGTCTCGAAAAAATATTCCTCGGTGAAAATTTTCACGTAAACACTGGTGCCTTTGGGCAGCGGGTTGAGCGTGTCAACGTAGCAGCCATGCAAGCTCAGCTCGCTCACCTGCGCATTCATGCGCGTCCCGTTATCAACTTCCAGCAATTCCGCGGAAGCCACAAAGGGCACCCGCGGCATGCGCCTGCGTTCTTGCTCCATAATCGTCGCTCTCCCACACCATCGCCAGCGCGCGAAATTCTTCGCAGCCTGACACCGAATTCCTGATTTCCCCTTGCGGCGGAGCCTCGGTCCGTCATGTCAATTTTCTGACGCCCTAACCGCTTTTGGCCACAAATCGCGCTCCTGCGTGCTCTGCCAGTTACTCAATACTGGTATGCTAACCCGGTCCCAGGCCTACGGACCGCGCAGGCGTGCTCAAGTCCTACTGCTCGAAATTATCCTCCGACATACCCTGACTGCCGTACGCAGCCTGTACCACACTCAAGATATTCTGCGAAATCCACGTTTTTACGACTGGCGGAAAGGCAGTCCAAAAATGCAAGAAGACAATAGCGCCGAACAGGGCACCCAAGCAGAGCAACAAAGAGGCAACCCCCAAAGCCCCCAAACCCCTCGCAAAAGGCATGGCAAGAAATGGCGCGAGCTGCACCCGCGCGCGTTGCTGCGCGCAATGGGCGCGCAGGATGGCGTCTCCGATGACAAAATCAGGGCACTGGTCGAAACCGAGTACAGCGATCCGGTAATCAGTCTGTACCTCAACCTCAGCCCGGAAAAAGTAGCTCCGGAACCTAAAGGTTTGCTGCGTTCCTTCCACTCCATGAAAACGCGCGCGCTGGAGGCGCACAGGGATTTCATAGAATCGCTCTCGAAATCGCAAAAAGCCACGCTGGAGCATGACCTTCAGGAAATCGACGCCTTCCTGGCCGACTATTTCGTTCCGCAGCATCTGCGTTCGCTGGTGATTTTTCGTTCCGGAGAAAAACTCAACGAAGTGATCGGCTTGTTAGTGCGCACCAACGATGTCTTTAAGATCGATCCCGATCCGTACATCACTCCGCTGGAGGCGGTGCTTGAGGACGACGAGAAAGTCTTATTCGTCGAATCCGCGAAGGACGATACAAAACTTCTGCTGTACCAGCTCGGCAGTTGCCAGCAGATCGAACGGGCTAAATCTTTCGTACCAACGGATACGGTGGACCGATCCATTCCGCATCGTGCGCAGGAGCATCGGCTGGAGCATTTGCGCACCCATCTACGGCAGGTGGCCAGCGAGATTTATCAGCTCTACGAGCAAGGATCCTGGGATCTCCTGGTGCTGATGGCCGAAAATCGAGTCGCGGCGCTCCTTGATGAATATCTGCACGAATCGTTAAAGCCGAAGATCATTGGGCGTGTTCTGGATTCACCCGACGCTGATGCGCGTGATCGCAAGGAGCTGATCGAAAATGCGCTGCGCGAGTATCGGGCCAACAAAGAAGCGAAGGCGGTGGAGAGCCTGCGCAATCACAAGCCGGAAGAACTGGCTTCTTCACTGCGCAATGTGATCAATGTTCAAAATTTATTCCTGGTACGCAAACTTTTTGTGAGCGAAGGCCTTCATCAAAAGGGCTTCGTCTGCAAAGAACACCACTATCTGTCGCTCGAACCGGGGGATTGCCCCATCGACAACAGTAAGCTGCTTGCGGCAGAAAACGTGGTCGACGAGATCATCGAAGTCGCGCGACTCCACGGTGTCGACGTACTACTCATTAATCAGCGCCAAGAGCTGTTAGCGGAATATGGCGGCATTGCCGCGATCCACTACGTCGTTCCTCCGCAAGCAATAGCCGCAACTGGAGCGTAGCCGTTGCTGGCGAACATGTACGACGCTGGGGGGTGCCCTATCCTTTCGTAACCCGAGCAGGGGGCAGCGAACGACTGAGATGCGGTTGTGGCGACTAGGAGTGGGTTGGAACGGGCGCCGCGCCTGCCGACATGACTGGTTGCACCAGCTCGATTGCGGTGGCGACGAATTCTTCGGCTGGGGGGCGGTTTGGGGTGTCGACCCACTGCTTCACGGCGCCGTACATTGCCCAGCTTGCGGTTGCGGCGATCATCTCGTGGGAGATGCGGCGTTCCTCTTCCGGATGACGACGGAACCCTTCTAACAAAATCAGGCGGATCTGATCGATTACCGTGGCCTCGACAAACGGCTCAAATTGCAAGCGATCCGAGGAGCGGGACTTTTGCACTTCGAGCAGGTAGTCGCAGACGGCAAGGATGATGGCTTGGAATGCGGAGGAACAAGTGCCATCCCATCGGACGTTGCGTTGATCGAGAAGCTGGAGAAAAGTGAGGCGAATGAGTTCCCCGAGCAGTGCGAACTTGTCCGGGTAGTGAGCATAGAAGGTAGCGCGATTCAAAGTCGCGGCTTCGGTGATGTCTTGAATGGTTATGTCGTCGAAGCGCTTTTGTTCCAACAGTTTACGAAGGGCTTCGTGAAGAAGCTGGCGGGTCCTACGAACCCGCGGGTCGAGCCGATTGCATTCCTCTTTGAGCATTCGTTCTTCTGTGTCCGATTGTAGCAGATCACGACAGCTGTTGGCTAGTCAACGCCTCTCAGGCTCGGCGATATAAACAACAGATGTTGTGTTATCGGCGCATGTCGTGATACCTTACTATACGACGAACGATGTTTAGCCATCGTATGACGATTAAGAGGAGACGTAACAATGCCGATCCTATTGAAGATTGACTCGAGCCCGATGGGAGAGAGGTCAATCTCTCGAAAGCTCACTGCAGCATTTGCCAAAACGTGGAGTAATGCTCATCCGGGAGGAACAGTTATTGCCCGTGACTTGACGGCGATAGATATTCCGGTCATCGATGGCCGGTGGGTGGGTGCGGCGTACACGCCGGAAAATGCTCGTACGCCGGAGCAGAAGGAGACGTTGACCATCTCGGACTCGCTGATTGCAGATTTGCAGAAGGCAGATGAGTACGTGATTGGAGTGCCGATGCACAACTTCAGCATTCCTTCCACGCTGAAGCTGTGGATCGATCAGGTGGCGCGAGTGGGAAAAACGTTTTCGTACGGGTCTGGGGGCGCGAAGGGATTGCTGAGCGGAAAGAAAGCAACGTTGATCATGGCCAGCGGCGGAGTTTACGAACACGGAACCGCTTTAGCGGCGCTGAACTTCGCGACCCCTTATCTGCGCGCGGTGCTCGGATTTATGGGCATAACGGATGTAAACTTCATTGCCGCCGAGGGAACCAGCAAACTGATGAGCGGCGACGTCGATCCGCAAGCCTTCCTTGCGCCGTCGCTCGAGAAAGTGCATGTACAGGCCAGTCTGTAAAACTCAAAATCCACGCACAGGAGACGCAAATGAAAATTGCATCGACAATTGCACGATACCTGTTGGGCCTAATTTTCCTGGTGTTTGGCTTGAACGGCTTTCTTCATTTCATACCGATGCCACCTCCCAAGGGCCTTGCGGCGCAGCAGTTCGGAGGTGCGATCTTTATGTCGCACTTTTGGGTGGTCATCTTCAGCGTTCAGGTTCTTGGCGGCGTGCTGCTTTTAGTGAATCGATTTGTGGTGCTGGCAGTGGTACTGCTTGGACCGGTGATCGTGAACATCCTTTGCTTCCACGCCCTGATGGCACCGGAGGGGCTTCCCCTGGCGATTGTGGTGGCCGTGCTGTGGGTGATCCTGGCCGTGCGCTATAAGCAGTATCTGGCGGGAATTTTTGTGCAAAACGCGGCGTAAAGCCGCCATGTGGCGATGCTACGTTTGAGATCCCGTTTGGGTGAGATCGAACTGAGGGCGCCACCCCATCTTGCGCACCCGCCGACCGGTAACATACACTGTGGATGTCGATTGAATACCGCCCTGCCAGCCTGGCTTGAATTTCCCACCTCACGCCGTCCGGTTGGCCTCGCCGCATCCGGGTAGCTGCGGCTCACAAGCGGTCACTCGTTATCGGCAACTGCTTTTACCTGCGGTCTGCGGCGCACGCTGGCCTTCTCGCAGAAGGAGCATCGTGGGGACTCCACTCGAAAATTGGGTTGATAGTGCCGCCAGGCTCACCAAGCCAGACCGCATTATCTATTGCGACGGTTCCGCGGCGGAAAACGAGCGCATCATCGCCGAAATGCTTCGCGAAGGCGATTCCGTAAAGCTCAACGAAAAAACGTACCCGAACTGTTACCTCCATCGCAGCAGTCCCAATGATGTGGCGCGCACCGAGCATCTCACCTTCATCTGCACTCCGGAAAAAAGCGACGCCGGCCCCACCAACAACTGGATGGATCCCGACGCGGCCAAGCACAAAATCGGCGCGCTGCTCGATGGCGCCATGCGCGGCCGCAGCATGTATGTCGTTCCGTACGTCATGGGCCCGGTGAATTCCCCCATCAGCAAAGTCGGAGTCGAAGTCACCGATAGTCCCTACGTCGTCGCGAATATGCGCATCATGTCGCGCATGGGGCAGGTCGCTCTCGAACGCATCGGTTCCTCATCCGATTTTGTTCCCGGCTTACATTCGATCGGCGATCTTGATCCCATGCGCCGCTACATCGCGCATTTTCCGCAGGAAAAACTGATCTGGAGCGTAGGCTCCGGCTATGGCGGGAACGCGCTGCTCGGCAAGAAATGCTTCGCGCTGCGGATCGCCAGCTACATGGCTCGCGAACAAGGTTGGATGGCCGAGCACATGCTCATCCTGGGCCTGGAATCGCCCGGCGGAAAAGTTACCTACATGGGCGCGGCGTTCCCCAGCGCGTGCGGCAAAACGAATTTAGCGATGATGGTTTCCGCTCTCGAAGATCAGGGCTACCGGGTGTGGACCGTCGGCGACGACATCGCCTGGATGAAAATCGCCGAGGACGGTTATCTGCACGCCATCAATCCGGAAGCTGGCTTCTTTGGCGTCGCGCCGGGGACCGGCATGCTCACCAATCCCAATGTGATGGGCGCGCTCCACAAGAACACGATCTTCACCAATGTTGCTATGACGCCGGACCGCGAACCTTGGTGGGAAGGTATCGGCAGCGCGCCGCCCTCGGGACTCATCAATTGGAAAGATGAAAAGTGGGATAGCTCCAAGGGACCGGCTGCGCATCCCAATTCGCGCTATACCGTTCCGGCGAATCAGTCACCCAGTATTTCGCCGAAGTGGGAAGCGCCGGAAGGCGTTCCGATTTCTGCGTTTATTTTTGGCGGCCGTCGCGCGCGTGTCGCTCCTCTTGTGTATGAAGCCTTTGATTGGCAGCATGGCGTATTCGTCGGCGCCAGCATGGCCAGCGAAACTACTGCTGCCGCGACCGGCAATGTCGGCGTGGTGCGCCGCGATCCCATGGCTATGCTGCCCTTCTGCGGATACAACATGGCCGACTATTTTCGCCACTGGTTGGAAATGGGCAAACGTATCCCGCGCCCACCAAAAATTTTCCACGTAAATTGGTTTAGGCGTGGCGCGGACGGAAAATTCCTGTGGCCCGGCTACGGCGAAAATGTGCGCGTGTTGAAATGGATTCTAGAAAGAGTGGAAGGCCGCGCCGCCGCCGATGAAACTCCCATTGGCTTCGTACCAACGCGCAATGGTTTAACCCTGGACGGCCTGCAAATCTCTCCGCAAGCAATGGATGAACTTCTGGGCGTAAATTCCGAAGACTGGGAAGACGACCTGGCCGACACCAAACAATTTTTCGACAAATTCGGCAATCGCCTTCCCCACGAGCTGCGCGAAGAACACGAAAAGCTCTCCCGCCGCCTAAGCACCGAAGATGCCTCCCTGGCCCGCTCCGGCTAGCCGTAGAAATTTGGCGGCTTAAAGAATCGACTGAATCTCAGCATCAATGGCAACG
>Ga0137403_10007609_pt1 | contig 12196 bp, 10 predicted proteins | sample CZOMad2_1_16fung_FD_122057 | JGI IMG/M metagenome (GOLD analysis project Ga0137403, IMG submission 122057) | Vadose zone soil fungal communities from Angelo Coast Range Reserve, California, USA - CZOMad2_1_16fungal (Hybrid Assembly) | ecosystem: Environmental > Terrestrial > Soil > Vadose zone...
AGCACGAAGCGGGCGCCGGCGGTGACCGGCATGACCTCATGCAGCAGCGTGGCCGACCAGACGACGGCGGTGCCGCGCTCGACCGCGTAGAGGTGATCGCCATATTCGCGGAAGCGGAGCGCGCCGCCTTCGTACTCGCCGGCATTGAGATTGACGGTCATGGTGAAGCGGCGATGGGCGGTTTCCTTCGTCGAATTGTCGCGGTGCGCGTGCAGCACGCCGCCCGACACCGAATCGTAGCGCGCGATGCGGTAGTGCTCGCGCTGCGACACGCCGGTCTGGAAAGCCTTGCGCATCTCCGGCGCGACCCGGCGGTTGAAGCGCTGGTCGAGGAACTGCTGCGCGGCCGGATCGCGCACGACATACTCCGTCAGCTGGCCGTAGGCGCCGGCATGGCCGACCTTGAAATCGCCCTGCTCCCGGGTGTGGCCGTCGGACCTGAACCCGTCGCTCGACGGCCACTGATTGACGGGCCGGTGCCACATCGCGATCAGGCCGGCACAATCGGCCTCGCTCAATACGCGCGGCAGCAGCAGCACCGGCGCCTGCGCCTGCACGCTCAAACGCCGCGGCGGAAAGGCCTGGCGCAGACAGGCGAGCGCGGCATCGGCCAGGGCGGCCGGCGTATCGTCGCGCAGGATGCGGGCGATCCGGTGATTGGGATCGAGGATGACCGCCGTCGCCGCCCCCTCGGCGCCATAGGTGCGGAAGACGTCGCCGGTGGCGTCGGCCAGCAGCTTGAACGGGAGGCGCAGGGAGGCGTGGGCGGCGCGGTTGGTCTCGACCGGCAGGCGGCTCAAGGCATAGACGCTCGCCTCGAGCGCGGCGAAATCCGCGCTGCAGTCGCGGAAGGCCGTTAGCAGGGCTGTCGGCAGTCCGCCGTCGCCGGGCGGGCAGAAGAGCAGGACGAGCGGCTTGCCGGTAACGAGGTCGGCATGGCTGTAGGCCGGCTCGCCGTCCTCGTCGAGGGCCACGACGCGCGGCGCCGGATCGCCGGCCTCCAGCGGACGCGGCGGGCCCGCCGGCGCTCCGGCTTTTGCGCTATCCGAAGGCAAGGGCGACCCTCGCGGTCCTCATTCGAAATCGAAATCGATGCTGCCCACCACCTGGTCGATCCGGGAGTCGGTCGGCGGCGTCGAGGAGAAGTTGCAGGAGTAGCCGCTGATGAGGTGGCGGTAACCGGTGGAGCGGGCGACGTGGCCGCTGAAATGGACGAAGCCGAAGCACACCACCTTGGCGCCGCTGCCGGCCAGCTTGGCATTGAAGCGGCGGACGGCAAAATCGTTGCTCTCCGTCTCGTCGCCCCAATTGTCGGTGCTCTCGAAGATCCCGTAGTTGCCGATGACGTCCTTGACGCCCAGGCGCCTCATATAGGTGCGGCTGCTGGCGGCGGCGTGCGAGACGACGGTGATGGAATCCGATCCCATGATCTGGATGTACTCGTCCGTGCCGGAACCCTGATCGCCGCCGCCACCGAAAGGTTCGGAGCCGCATTGGGCCGAGCTCGCCTCCGGCAGGTTCTTGACGCGGATCGACAGCGCGGCGCAGTCGGCGGCGCTGGCGGCCGACGCAGTGTCCGGCTGCAGAGCGACGCCCAGGATCGACAGTAGCACACCCACCAGCAGCCGCTTCATCGTTGCCCCCTCGATGCCCCCTCGCCCACGCCTGCGACAGTGCGGTGGCGGCGGAAACCATTCTCCGCCCGCCCGGGCCGGCCTGTCCACAGGCGAGAACGGCCCGTCTCCCGCCGGCGGCGTGGACGCCCCCGCCCGCTTCGGCCATGATCGGCGCCGCCAACCGAAGAGACGCAGGACCCATGCCGGCCGATCCGCTGTTTGCACCCGACTACAAGGACGAACCCTATTGGTGGCAGGCGACGCCGCGGCCCCCTTCGCCGCCGGCAGCGCTGCCGGCGCGCGCCGACGTGGTCGTCGTCGGCTCCGGCTATACCGGCCTGTCGGCGGCCTTGCAGACGGCGCGCGGCGGCCGTCACACGCTGGTGATCGACGCCGAGGACGCCGGCTGGGGCTGCAGCAGCCGCAACGGCGGCCAGGTCAGCACCAGCATCAAGCCCGGCTACGACGAGCTGTCGGCGCTCTACGGCCCGGAGCGTGCCTTCCGCATCCTGAAGGAGGGCCACACCGCGCTCGCATGGCTCGGCGATTTCATCGCCGCGGAAGGAATCGATTGCCAATTCGAGCGCGTCGGCCGCTTCCACGCCGCCCACAATCCGGCCCAGTACGAGCTGCTGGCCAAGAAGCTGGCCCATCAACCGAAGGGCCTGGAAGTCGCCGCCCACATGGTGGCGCGCGGCGAGCAGCAGAGCGAACTCGGCACCGATGCCTATCACGGCGGCGCGGTTTATGAGCAGCATGCCGCGCTCGATCCGGCGCGCTATCACCAGGGCATGCTCGAACGCGTGCTCGGCGCCGGCGCCACCGTGGTCGCGCGCTGCCCGGCCACCGCCATCGAGCGGGACGGCGACGGCTTCCGTGTCGCTACGCCGCACGGCACGGTGAGCGCGCGCAACGTCGTCATCGCCACCAACGGCTACACCGGGCCGGCGACGCCGTGGTTCCGGCGCCGCGTCATCCCGATCGGCAGCTACATCATCGCCACCGAAGCGCTCGAGCCGGCGCTGATGGCGCGGCTGATGCCGAAGGCGCGGGTGGTGAGCGACACCCGCAAGCTCGTCTACTACTACCGCCCGTCGCCCGACCGCACGCGCATCCTGTTCGGCGGCCGCGTCGCCTACAAGGAGACCGATCCGCGGGTGAGCGCGCCGCGCCTGCATGCCGAGCTCTGCCGCATCTTTCCGGAGCTCCAGGCGGCGCGCATCAGTCATTCCTGGGTCGGATTCGTCGCCTACACCTTCGACACCATGCCGCATATCGGCTGCCAGGACGGCCTGCACTACGCCATGGGCTATTGCGGCTCCGGCGTCTCGCTCGCCAGCTATTTCGGCATGCGCATCGGCCAGCAGGTGCTGGGCCGGAAGGAAGGCGCCACCGCCTTCGACGGGCTCACCTTCCAGACCCGCCCGCTCTACTACGGCGACCCCTGGTTCCTGGCCGCCTCCATCATGTACTACCGCTGGCGCGATCGGCAGAATCGCTAGCGCAGAATCGGTCCGACCGTGGACACCTCGATGTCACCCCGGCTTTTTCGCTGCGTTCGCCTTCCTTTTTCACTGTCACCCCCGCGAAAGCGGGGGTCCAGGGCAGGCGGTCCTCGGGCTCGACCCGGGGAAGCGGTTGCCCTGGATTCCCGCTTTCGCGGGAATGACAATTGAGAGAGTTTTCATCGCGACTCTCTCCGGGCCGCATCGATTCGCGCCGACACCAAACTGGATGACGCCACGATGAAGCTGGTATGACGGCGGCGTGTAGTATTCATTGCGGCCGATGAACGATCGGACCATGAGCACGAACTGGATCGGTCCGCAGGATGCGCTCGGCGAACTCCAGCGCCGAACCGCGATGCTCGATGCCATCGGCTATGCGGCGACCCGCATCGTCACCAGCGGCGACTGGCGGGCCGGCATCCAGGAACTGCTCGACCGGCTCGGCCACGCCACGGCCGCCAGCCGCGTCAGCCTGTTCGAGATCCATCGCGATGCCAAGGGGCAGCCGGTCGAGAGCTGCCGCTACGACTGGACCGAGCCGGGCCAGCCGCCGATGAGCACTGACCCCCGCTATCAGAACATGCCGCTGATCGATGCCGACGGCGTCATCGACGACTGGACCCGGCGCCGCCAGCGCGGCGAGGTGGTGCAGGCGCTGCAGCGTGATCTCACCGGCTACACGCGCCAGGTCTTCGAGGAGACCGCGACCCTCTCCTTCATCTCGGTACCCATCATGCTCCGCAGCGGCTGCTGGGGCTTCCTCGCCTTCGACGACTGCCATGCCGAGCGGACCTGGACGGCGCTCGAGATCGATGTCTTGAAGACGGCGGCGTCGCTCATCGCCGGCGCCATGGAACGGGCGCAGGCCGACGAGCGGCTGCGGCTCTCCGAGGAACGCTACGCGCTGGCGGCGCGCGGCGCCAGCGACGGCCTGTGGGACTGGGACGTGATCGCCGACCGCGCCTATTTCTCGCCGCGGCTGCATGAGGTCCTCGGCCTGCAGGACGGCGCCCTCGGCGACAATGTCGCGACGCTGTTCGATTGCTTCGACAGCGAGGACGCGGCCGCCATCCGCCGCTATTTCGCGACCCGGTTCGCCGCCCGCCGGGGCACGTTCCGCTTCGAGGCGCGTTCGCGCGAGCCGGCCGGCGATCCCCGCTGGTTCGTGGCCCGCGGCCTGATCGTCCATGACGGCGAGCGGCCCACCCGCGTCGTCGGCTCCATGCGCGACATCACCGACGTGAAGGACGCCGACGCCAAGCTGCGCACCCTCACCGACGACGCGCCCGTGCTGCTGTCCATGATCGATCCGGAGGACCGGCTGGTGTTCGCCAACAGCCGCTTCCTCGCGTTCTTCGGGCGGACGCTCGAGGACATCGCCAACGGCGGCTGGGACTGGACCGCCGACATCCACCCCGACGATCTGCCGGAGGTTCAGCGCCGCTGGTCCGAAGCGCTCCGCCTGCACGGGTCGGTGGAGTTCGAGCACCGCGTGCGCCGCTACGACGGCGAGTACCGCTGGGTGCATGAGAGCGAGGTGGCGCGCTTCACGCCGGAAGGCACGTTCGTCGGCTTCGTCGGCGCCCTCGTCGACATCACCGACCGCAAGCAAGCGGAGGCTCGGCTTTCGGACGCGAAGCGCCAGCGCGCCGTGCTGGCCCGCCACTTCTCGCCCAACATGGTGGAAGAGCTGATGCGCGCCGGCGGCCAGCTCGACGCCGTGCGCACCCAGCCGATCGCCGTGATGTTCGCCGACCTCTTCGGCTTCACCGCGCTGTCCGCGACCATGCCGATGACCGACGTGGTCGGCCTGCTGCGCAGCTTCCACGCCCTGGTGGAGGACGCGGTCTTCGGCAACCAGGGCACGCTCGACAAGTATATCGGCGACGGCGTCATGGCGACCTTCGGCACGCCCTGGCCGGGCGCGCATGACGCCACCCACGCGGTCGCCGGTGCGTGCGCGATCATCAAGGGCATCAGCCGCTGGAACCGCGAGCGCGACGAGGCCGGCCGCCGCCCGATCCGCATCGGCATCGGCCTGCACTACGGCGAGGCCACCCTCGGCAATGTCGGCAGCGCGCGGCGCTTCGAGCACACGGTCGTGGGCGAGACCGTCAACCTGGCGAGCCGCATCGAGAACCTCACGCGCAAGCTCGATATCGCGCTGCTCGTGAGCGAAGCCGTCATCGAAGCTGTCAAGCGCGAGGGCGGCGCCGAGGTGTTAGCCGGCTTCCAGGACCTCGGCGCCCACACCATTCGCGGCCACAAGAAGCCCGTGACCCTATGGGGAATGACGGCGGAGTCGCTGGGCGTGGGTTGAGATCGAATCGAAAAGGGGCGGCCATTTGGGGCCGCCCCTCCGCGATGCGTTTGTAGGCGGCGGCCCCGCATGGCCCCCCGCTGTTCAGCCCGCGAGCGCCCGCACGTGGCAGGTGGGGGCGATGCCGCGCTTTTCGAAATATTGCTGGTGATAGTCCTCGGCCATCCAGAAGTCGCCGGCCGGGACGATCTCCGTGACGATCGGGCGGCGATGGGTGCCGGATTTGGCAAGCGCCTCCTTCGAGGCCTTGGCCGCCGCCTCCTGGGCGGCATCGTGGAAGAAGATCGCCGTGCGGTACTGGCTGCCATGGTCCGGGCCCTGGCGGTTCAGCTGGGTCGGGTCATGGTTCTCCCAGAACAGCTCGAGCAGCTGCTCGTACGACACCTTGTCGGGATCGTATTCCACCAGCACCGCTTCGGCATGGCCGGTGCCACCCGAGCAGACATCCCTGTAGCTGGCGTTCCTGGTCTCGCCGCCGGTGTAGCCGACCGCGGTGGCGATCACGCCGGGCTGCTGGCGGAACGCCGATTCCACGCCCCAGAAGCAGCCGGCCGCAAAGGTCGCTTTCGCCATTCTCATCCTCCTTCATCGGGATGGCAGGGATATTGTATCTGCTTGGCCTCACGTCCACACAAGATTTGGTGAAGAAGCGTGCTCGCAGCGGCGATTCGCGGGAACCTGCATGACCGCCATGCGTCCTTCGACAGGCTCAGGATGAGGTAGATTTTTGATGGCACAAAGAAATCCCCTCATCCTGAGCCTGTCGAAGGACGCATGGTGCTGATCCCACGTCGACGTCCTCGCACAAGCTTATCGCTTCGCCCGGAAGAATGCCCTCAGCAGCTCGCCCGCCCGCGCCTCGCCGATGCCGCCATGGACTTCCGGGCGGTGGTGGCAGGTCGGCTGCCCGAAGATGCGCGGCCCATGCTCGACGCCGCCGCCCTTGGGATCGAGGGCGCCGAAATAGAGCCGGCGGATGCGGGCGAAGGAAATCGCCTGCGCGCACATCGGGCAGGGCTCGAGCGTGACATAGAGATCGCAGCCCGGCAGCCTCTTTGCCCTCCCGGCCGCGGCGGCGGCGCGGATCACCAGCAGCTCGGCATGGGCCGTGGGATCATGCAGCTCCTCGACCCGGTTGCCGGACTGCGCAAGGATCGCCCCGCTCGCGCCGTCCACCAGCACGGCCCCGACCGGCACCTCGTCGCGCGCGGCGGCGGCTTCCGCTTCGGCAAACGCGACGGCCATCGGCTCGGAGACTTCCGTCATGCTCCACGCGGAGACGCGGAGACGCGGAGATTTTTGTAGGGGCGGCCTGCGGCCGCCCGTCTGCCCGCTGCACGGTGCTTCCCGACGACGATCAGGCCTATCCGCCGCGCGGGCGGTCGCAGGCCGCCCCTACTCCGCGCCTCCGCGTCTCCGCGTGCAAAACACTTCGGTGCCGCGGCGTGGACGTCCAATGCCATTGCCACTCTGCCTGGGGAAGGAATCATCGCCGGCGGCGGACAACCCGGCGACGCAGGGATCGCGACCTCGGGAGCGCAATCGATCTCACGGCCTCCCTGAGGATCGCTTTCGCCTCGGCGTTCAATGAACGCCGGTTCTGCAGCGCCCGCTTTCTAAGCCGTTCGCGCGCTGCGCCACTGAGATTGCGTACAAGTAGCTGCATATTGCTCCTCTCCCAGCAAACCTAGCACGTCGCCCGGAACTTAACCCTTTCTCGATATTGGTTGCAGCTTGTTAACCAGCGTGCTGTAGATTCCCGGCCCGATCCGGCAACCGCATCGGACGAAACACATGAACGATATTCCCCAACTGCTTTTGCCTGAAGGACGGCCGGCACTGCTCGACGGCGGCATGGGCCGCGAGCTGCGCAACCGCGGCGTGCCCATTCCCAACACCATCTGGGCGGCCAACGGGCTGCTGGTGGCCAAGGACGTGGTGCTGCAGATCCACAAGGACTATATCGAGGCCGGCGCCGACATCATCACCACCAACACCTACGGCGTGATCAAGAGCGATCTCGCGAAGGAAGGCCTCGCCGACAAGTTCGCGGAACTGAACCGCCTGGCCGGCAAGCTCGCCATCCAGGCCAGCCGCAGTTCCGAGGAAGGCGTGGCGGTGGCCGCCTCGCTGCCGCCCTTGCGCGGCAGCTACCGGCCCGATCTGGTGGGGGCGGTCGAGGAGCTGGTACCGCTCTATCGCGAGCAGTGCGAGATGCTCGAGGCCTATAGCGACCTCTTCCTGTGCGAGACCATGTCGAGCGGCGACGAGGCGCTGGCCGCGGCCACGGCGGCCTGCGAGTTCGGCAAGCCGGTCTGGGTCTCCTGGACCCTGGCCGAGGACGGCTCGGGCCGCTTACGCAGCGGCGAGACCATCGCCGAGGCGGCCAAGAAGATCGCGGGGCTGCCGGTCTCCGGCTTCCTCGCCAATTGCTGCGCGCCCGAGGCCATCGACGCCGCCATGCCCCAGCTGGTGGCGCTGAAGAAGGGCGTCGCCGGCGGTTATGCCAACACCTTCAAGCCGGTGCCGAAGGACTGGACGCTCGACGGCGAGAAGGCGAGCGACGGCCTGCTGCCGACGCGCGACGATCTCGATCCCGAGCACTATGCGGCGCATGCGCAGAATTGGCTGAAGGCGGGTGCGCGCGTCATCGGCGGCTGCTGCGGCACCGGGCCGAAGCACATCGCGCGGCTGAAGCAGCTTGTGAACGGCAAATGACGACAACGCCGTCGAACGCAGATTCGCCACTCCTTTTCGTGTCACCCCCGCGAAAGCGGGGGTCCAGGGCAGCCGCTCTGCAGGTCGCCCTGGACCCCCGCTTTCGCGGGGGTGACAATGAAAGGGTTTCTGGCGAAAGAGTTCGGCAGCCTATGCGGAACCCATCCGCATGACCCAACCCATCATCGGCATCACCCTCGATTCCGAGCAGCCCGGCGGCTATTCGAAGCTGCCCTGGTACGCGCTGCGGCAGAACTACGCCGAGGCGGTGGTGCGCGCCGGCGGCCTGCCGGTGCTGCTGCCGCACGAGCCGGAGCAGGCGAACGGCTATCTCGACAAGCTCGACGGCCTCATCATCACCGGCGGCGCCTTCGACGTCGACCCCGCGATCTTCGGCGCCAGCACCCGCCACGCCACGGTCAAGACCAAGGAAAAGCGCACGGCCTTCGAACTGGCCGTCACCAAGGGCGCGCTCGAGCGCAACAAGCCGGTGCTCGGCATCTGCGGCGGCCAGCAGCTGCTGAACGTCATCCTCGGCGGCACGCTCATCCAGCACATCCCCGACGAGGTGAACGGCGCGCTCGCCCACGAGCAGCCGAACCCGCGCACCGAGCCCGGCCACAGCGTGAAAGTGGTGAAGGGCACCCTCCTCCACCGCATCTGCGCCGCCGACGAATTGCAGGTCAACAGCGCCCATCATCAGGCGGCCCGGGATCTCGGCGCCGGCGTGGTGGTGGACGCCCGCGCCGAGGACGGCGTGATCGAAGGCATCGAGCACCCGAAATACCGCTTCTGCCTGGGCGTGCAGTGGCACCCCGAATATTCCATCAGCACCGGCGACACGAAGATCTTCGACGCCTTCATCGCGGCCGCGCGGACGTAGGGGCGGCCCCATGTGGGTGCCCATTCGCGACCGGCTTGTTGAAACCACAGATGAACACAGATAAACACAGATGCGCCGCGATGATGCGCGAGCGTACGCGCGTCCCGACGACGTGAGTTCATCCGTGTTCATCTGTGTTCATCTGTGGTTTCAAATCCCTTAGGAGCGAGCGGCCGCGCCGCTAATCGACGTGAGCGCATCGCCAAGGTACTCGCGCGGGCGGGATTGTGCTCGCGGCGCGACGCCGAGCGCTGGATTGCCGCGGGCCGCATCACCGTCAACGGCAAGCAGCTCGATTCGCCGGCATTCACCGTCAGCGAAGCCGATGTCATCGCCGTCGACGGCAAGCCGATCCCGGCCAAGGAGTCGACGCGGCTGTGGCGCTACAACAAGCCGCGCGGACTCATCGTGGCCGCGCGCGACCCGCAGGGCCGGCCCACCGTATTCGACAACCTGCCGGCCGGATTGCCGCGCGTGGTTTCGATCGGGCGCCTCGATCTCGATTCGGAGGGGCTACTGCTGCTCACCAACGACGGCGAGCTGAAGCGTCGGCTCGAACTGCCCGCGACCGGCTGGACGCGGCGCTATCGCGTGCGCGTGCATGGCGCGGTCGATCCGGCCGCGCTCGCCGCCCTCGCCGACGGCATCACCATCGAGGGCATCCGCTACGGCCCGGTGCGGGCAGCCCAGGAGCGTCAGCAGGGCGGCAACGCCTGGATCGCCATGAGCCTCACCGAGGGCAAGAACCGCGAGGTCCGGCGCATCTGCGAGCATCTAGGCTGGCCAGTCTCGCGTCTCATCCGCGTCGCGTACGGCCCGTTCCAGATCGGCAGTCTGTCGCCCGGCGCGGTCGAGGAAGTGCCGGCGAAGGTGCTGCAGGAGCAGCTGGGAACGCAGGCTTGATGCGGGACATCGCGCCCGAGGCTGTTGCCGAATCAGGCAAGGTCCAACGCCGCGCGGAGCTTTGCCGCAGTAGCGGCAAGCTCGTCTGTGGATGCTCGCGGTGTAGAGCGGAACGTCAGATTTTCTTCCACGATGTACCGGCGCGAGGTGATGTCCGTCTTATCGTGCATCGGCACCACATGGGCATGAGCGTGGGCGTGATCGCCTCCTGTGAATAAGAAAGCGACTCGCGGGACACCGTACAGAGCCTTCATCGCCCGCGAGAGCCGTTGTCCCATGTGAATGATACGGCTCGCCGTCGCCTCCGGGAGATCTTCGAAGTAGGGATGGTGCGCGCGAGGAATGATTTGCGTGTGCCCGGTGCGAATCGGATGAATGTCGGCAAGCGCGATGACCAGATTGTCTTCGCAGACAACGTTGGCACTGAGGTCGCCATTCGCGATCCGGCAGAATACGCAGTCGGTCATGCATCCCTCTTCGGATGAGACTGCAAGCGTAGCATAGCCATGGCATGTTGGTCCGGACACTTCGTGCGGGTCGTTCACTCGACGGACGCCGGCATGACGCTGACGCCTGCTCGCCGTTCGTTGGCACTGCTACTTGCCCCAGCCGATCCTTGATGATCAATTGACGCGCCGGTGACGCCGGCAAAACAACAAACCGGGGGAATCCATGCCCGAGAAGCTGGTGCAGCCGCCGCGCCATCCCTATCAGACCTTCCTGAACTTCCCGCTCGCCACCGAGTTCGACAAGCTCGACGCCCATATCGCGATTCTCGGCCTGCCCTATGGCGCGCCCTATCGCATGTCCGAGGTGACAAACGACCAGACCAATGCGCCGACGGCGGTGCGGGTGGCGTCGGCGCGGCTGGCCCAGGCGCTCGACCGCCACGATTTCGACATCGGCGGGCCGCTCTTGGCCGGCAAGGATATCAAGGTCGTCGACTGCGGCGACGTGGTCGCCGATCCCTGGGACATGCACGCCCACTACCGCAACGCCGAGGCGGCCGCGAAGAAGATCCTGGCGCGTGCGGGCATGCTGATCTCCATCGGCGGCGATCACGGCGTGCCCATCCCGATCTTCCGCGCGCTCGAGCAGCACGGCCCCATCACCATGGTCCATGTCGACGCCCATCTCGACTGGCGCGACGAGGTGAACGGCGTGAAGGAGGGCTACTCCAATCCGTTCCGCCGCGCCTCCGAGATGAAATGGATCGAGGGCATGTTCCAGATCGGCCTGCGCGGGCAGGGCTCGGCGCGGCCGCAGGAGCTGGCCGACGCCAAGGCCTACGGCTCGCAGATCTTCACCGCCTACGACGTGCTGGAGCAGGGCATGGAGGCCGTGCTGAAGCGCATTCCCGACGGCCGCCGCTATTACCTCTCCATCGACGCCGACGGCGTCGATCCCAGCGTGATGCCGGCGGTGATGGCGCCCTGCCCCGGCGGCCTGCTCTACCACCACATGCGCACGCTGATTCACGGCCTGGTGAAGAAAGGCCGCGTCGTCGGCATGGACATCGTGGAGATCGCGCCCATGTACGACCACAACGACCTCACCTCCATCGCCTGCGGCCGCTTCATCATGAACCTGATCGGCACGGCCGTGCGGGCGGGGTATTTCGAGTGAGAGTCGATCGGTTTCACGCGAGCCGAAGAAAGTTGAACCGCAGAGGCGCAGAGACGCCGAGAAGAGAATGACTCTGCAGATGGACGCAGGCCGTCGTAGATCAGCATCGTGGCACGTTTCGAATCCTTCTCTGCGTCTCTGCGCCTCTGCGGTGAATCTTTCCTTGCAGCATTGCGATGCGCATCGTCGCCGGCAAGCATAGGGGGCGGCGGATCGCGGCGCCGGAGGGCCACGACGTCCGGCCGACGTCGGACCGCGCCCGCGAGTCGCTCTTCAACATCCTGCAGCACGGGAGCTTCACGTCCGACGGCACGTCGCCGCTGGTCGACGCACATGTGCTCGATGTCTTCGCCGGCAGCGGCGCGCTCGGACTCGAGGCGCTGTCGCGCGGGGCCGCGCATCTGACCTGCATCGAGAACAGCGCCACGGCGCGCTCGGCCTTGCGCGCCAACGTCAAGACGCTCGGCGAGACCGCCCGCGTGACGGTGGTGCAGGCGGATGCGACGAAGCCGCCGACGGCGGCGGGGCCGTCCTGTCGGCTCGTGCTGATGGACCCGCCCTATCGCAGCGGCCTGGCGGCGCCGGCTCTGGCCGCCTTGGCCGAACGCGGCTGGCTAGGCGA
>Ga0137403_10007610_pt1 | contig 12196 bp, 9 predicted proteins | sample CZOMad2_1_16fung_FD_122057 | JGI IMG/M metagenome (GOLD analysis project Ga0137403, IMG submission 122057) | Vadose zone soil fungal communities from Angelo Coast Range Reserve, California, USA - CZOMad2_1_16fungal (Hybrid Assembly) | ecosystem: Environmental > Terrestrial > Soil > Vadose zone...
GTGGCTCAAGACCTGGGGCAGTTTTGGCCGGCCGGCCATCCTGGAGCTCGAACCCGGCGCCAAACCGGATGTCATAGCACGGCAGCTCACGGCCCTCATCCGTCCCAAGGACATGGCCTATGCCAAGGTCGACATGCTCCTCTGGCCGATGAATGACTGGCATCTCTATAACAACTTCACCAATGGAAAGGAGGATGGCGGTGCAATAAAATTTGTAAAGCTCTTTTCGCTCATCGCCTCGATCATCCTGCTCATCGCGTGCATCAACTTCATGAACCTCGCTACGGCCCGCGCCGGACAACGTGCAAGGGAAGTCGGCGTCCGCAAGACCCTTGGCGCGCTGAAGCAGTCGCTCATCGGCCGGTTCATCTTCGAATCCCTGATGCTCTCTTTCCTTTCGGTCCTTTTGGCCGTACTTCTCGTATATATTGCCCTGCCCGCATTCAGCGACCTCGTGAACAAGAACCTCTCCTTTCATCCACTGACCCCGGCTCATTTCATTGGCTTGCTGGCGATCGGTATCGGCTGCGGCCTGTTCTCGGGCAGCTACCCGGCCTTCTATCTCTCCTCCTTTAATCCGGTCACCGTGCTGAAAGGGTTGAAAATCCGGGCCAGAGGCAGCGCAGGTTTCATCCGCAAAGGGCTCGTCACCACGCAATTCGTCATTTCTGTAGCCCTCATCATTTGCACCATCGTCATCTATCAGCAGGTGCAGCACGTCAAAGACCGGGATCTGGGTTTTGAGCAGCAGAACCTGCTCTATCTCGACGTTCAGGGGAAAATGGCCGAGCACTATGAAGCCATCCGCGACCATTTGCTGGCCACCGGCGTCCTCGACCATGTTGCCCTCAGTTTCAGCCCGCCTCTCTCCTGTTGGAGCGGAACGGACAACCAACATCTCATCTGGGAAGGCGACGACCTCAACAGCAAGGAATTCATCAACCGGGAAATCATCTCACCCGGCTATATCGCAACGATGGGACTGAAGATAAAGGAAGGCCGCGACTTTTACTCCGACGCAAAAGTAGACAGCAGCTCGATCATTATTAACGAGAACCTGGCCACCCTCATGGGCAAGGCCGGCAAACCAGGCAATCGCGTCACCATCTTCGATGGCCAGAACCGTGTCCCCGTGACTATTGTCGGCATCGCCAACAATTTTGTTTTTAATGACATGTATGGCAAACCCGCGCCTATGTTCATGCTCTGCAATCCAACGTTTTTCCAATATTGTAATAGCATCGACATGCGGTTGAAGCCCGGCACAGTACCCTCCACCGCCATCGCAAAGATCACCGCCGTCATCAAGGCCGACAACCCCGGCTATCCGGTCGAGGTCAAATTCGCCGACGTTCAATACAACCAGCGCTTCACCGACGAGACCCGCATCGGCAAGCTCGCCGGCCTCTTTGCCGCCCTTGCCATTTCTATCTCCTGTCTCGGTCTCTTTGGCCTCGCCGCCTATTCCGCCGAACAGCGCACAAAAGAACTCGGCATCCGCAAGGTCCTGGGCGCCTCCGTCCATAGTCTCGCCGGCCTCCTCTCCCGCGAATTCCTGCAACTGGCGGTACTCTCCTGTCTCATCGCCTTCCCCCTCGCATGGTGGGCCATGAACAGTTGGCTGGCATCCTACGCCTACCGCACCGCCATCCACTGGTGGGTCTTCGTCGCCGCCGGTCTCGGCGCCCTCTTCATCGCGCTGCTCACCGTCTCTTTCCAGGCCCTCAAAACCGCCCTCGCCAACCCTGTTAAAACGTTAAGGTCTGAATAACCGCGCGCATTGGCTGGCCCTTCCAAGATCGACCGCTTTCGCGTCCTCTGGTCTGAATAACCGCGCACATGGCTGGCCCTTCCAATTCCTTAAAAAGTGGTGGTATTCTTCGATTTTGGCAAACGAATATTAAATCTGTGCGCGTTGGCTTTCAGGTAAAGCATGGCTTCCTTTACCGACTCAAGAGCAGGCTTGGGAGCAAATCCCAGCTCCATTCTTGCCTTTGTGGTATCGAAATCCTGTTGCAGGCCGGAGAACATGGCCACATCTTTCACCGTGAGTTTGGGCGCTGTTCCTGTAAGCCTGCTGGTGAAATCCATCAGCCAGGCAATTCCATATAGTACCGGTTTGGGAACGGATAAAGGAAGGCTTATTCTCAGCTCAGGAAATAACTCCTGCGCTATTTTCGTAGTATCCCTGATGCTCATGCATTTTTCATTGGCCAAAATATAACGCTCACCAGCCCGGCCTTTAGTAGCAGCCAGCCAACAGCCCATTGCCACATCCTGAACGTCAACCCAATTGAGCGTAATATTCGTTTCCACGGGGACTTCTTTATTCAGGATCATCCGGAGGATATTGAAGGATACATTCAGATTGCCAAAGGCCTCTTTCCCGATCATAGCTGAAGGCAACACGGCCACCAATTCAATATGGTGCTTCTTTGCCAGCTCAAAAGCCAGTTTTTCACCGTCGTTCTTTGAATTATAATACCAGTCCCTCCTGTCGGGATTATAGCCATTGGCTTCCCTCGCAGGAAGATGGGTATAATCCAGCGCCGCGATCGAGCTGATATATACGATGCGCCTGACCCCCGCCTCGGCTGCCGCCTCGATCATGTTACGTATGCCGTTCATGTTTACCTCGTAGATCTCCTTCACCGGGTCCTTAGCCCAGAGAGTAAATACAGCGCCTACGGCATAAAAGGTTTCTACATCCTGCATAGCTCTTATCAGGGATTGCTTGTCAGAAATATCGGACTGGACGACTTCGCAATCGACCCCTGAAAAGGGTTCTTTATTCCGGAGATTCCGGACCGATGCCCGGACGGGTATTCCTTTTTCAACCAGGTACCTTACGAGGTTATTGCCCAGGTGCCCATTGGCGCCAGTAACGAGTGATAATCTTTGATTTTCCATTTTTGTGCTTTTTGTTTACACAAAGTTGGACAGGAAAAAAAAGGATCCACTTGACAATTGTTAGGAAATGATCTGTCTCCTTATCCGGCTCAAACTTTCGGGTTTCATGCCCAAAAACGACGCAATGTATTGCAGGGGGACATGGTGCAGGATGTCCGGATGTTCCCTGAGCAGCTTCTGGTAACGCTGTTCAGCGGTTAAAGTGGCCAGGTCCGTGCTCCTGCCTTCATTATAGGCGAGGGATTGCTCAAAGATGGCGATACTGAAATCCTTCATTTTGCTGCTTTCCTGCTGCAGCCTGTCCAGGTTGGGCTTTGAGATCCGCAACAATTCGCAATCTGTAATACATTCCACATTGAGATCGGAAGGCGTCTGCCGGATATAGCTGGTGTACGAGGTGATAAAGCCGGGGGGACAATTGATATGGGTGGTATTCTCGTTGCCGTTCTCGTCATATTGGAATAACCGCATGTAACCCGAAATGACAAAATAAAGAAACTTTGGCCTTTTTCCCGCCTTTTCGATGATGCGATTACGGGGATACAATACAGGCTCGAATAATTGCCTGCATAAGGCGACTTCCGCATCGGTCAGCTTTACGTGCAGGGTAATGAGCCGGATAAGAGGGTCATGCATTATGGCGACACTTGAATGGTTTCAGTAATTATTTTATAAACGGTATTCGAAATACCCCCTCAAATATAACAACTTGAGGGATATGAATCTGCCCTCTCAGATGAAATACACTCGTCGGCAATCCTCACTTCAGTTTCCCATGATGCCAATGACTTTCAACGGAGGGAAGGGATAGGGCCACTCGATCTAATGATTTTGCAACGATGTGATAGACAATTATTTGTATATCTTGTATTAATGAAAAAAAGTTCTAAATTTGTAGTGAGTCATGAAAAAGCTTACTCGTTATACTAGCATTGAGGAACTGAAAGCAAGCAAGAACTTATTGCAACCTCAACAGTCCGATTCCAAACGTGAATCGGACTTGAGTGAACTTATCGCTATTTTGAAAGATCATTCTTCTACTCTGGCGCAGCCTAAATCACGTAAACTTTTGAATCAATCAAACAGTGGAAAATAGTTTGATTGAAAGCGTTTGATACAATTCATTTGCAAATACATGAACAAATCAAACGAAATATACAGAAGCCGGATAAATAAAGTGATTGATTATGTCAATAACAATTTAAACAGATCCATTTCGCTGGAAGAACTTGCCAATGTAGCTTTTTTCTCCCCTTTTCACTTTCACCGGATCTTTCTTGCTGTTACAGGAGAAACCGTCAACAATTTTACTAATCGCATCCGGAATGAAAAAGCAGCGCGGCTTCTGAAATTCTCTAAAAAATCGATTTCGGAGATTTCAATAGAGTGTGGCTTTTCATCCACTTCGACCCTTTCCCGTTTGTTCAAACAATACTTTGAAATTTCGCCAAGTGAATACAGAAAGGGGGGTGAAATAAAAAATAGCAAGATTCGCAAAGAGTTGTTGCCCGTTAATAAATATCATTGCAACATGACGGAGGAGGAATTAAAGAATAAATTCCCTGTAGAAATAAGACAACTCCCGGAAAGAAGAATTGCCTATATAAGGGTGATGGATGCTTTCAGAGAAGGTGTCGTTCTGAATGTGTTTGGAGATATGGTTAAATGGGCAAAAAAAATGAACCTGTTCCATTCGCAGACAATTTTTGGTATGTCAATGGATGACCCGGAGGTAACACCAAAAGAAAAATATCGATATGAAGTGTGTATTACCATTCCTGAAAAATTTGAAATTGATTCGGAAGGTTTTATAGAAACAACGACTTTGCCAAAATGTAAGTACGCTGTTACGGCGGTATCCGGTGACCTTAACTTAGTCGGGGGGGCTATAAATTACCTCTTCGATAATTGGCTTATCAACAGTTCGTATGAATCCGAGCCTCAGCATGGATTAGAGGTATTTTTAGACAAAGAGAATATTTGCAATTGGGATCACTTTGATCTGGAATTATGTATCCCGGTTAAACCGCTGAAAAAATATTAAGGCGAACAATTAATAAGAAATAAAAATAAGAGATAATGAAAAGAATGTCATTGACCTTAACACTAGTTGCAGCTTCGTTTCTATTAGGATTCGCTTTTAAGACAATCATATCTAACAAAAAAAATACAAAAATGAAAAAAGTAACAGGGATAGGAGGTATTTTCTTCAAATGTAAAGACCCAAACGCAGTTAACGAATGGTATAAAACACATCTTGGGTTTAACACAACCCCATATGGAACAAGCTTTGAATGGCGGGAGATTGACGACAGTACTAAAAAGGGACTTACCCAGTGGAATCCTTTTAAAGAAAGCACAAAATATTTTGAGCCTTCGACAAAAGACTTTATGATAAACTATAGGGTTGCGAATTTAGAATCTCTGGTAGAGCAACTTAAAACGGAAGGCGTAACGATCGTCGACAAGATCGAGGATACTGACTATGGGAAATTCGTTCATATTTTAGACGTCGAGGGTAATAAAATTCAATTGTGGGAGCCTAAAGATTAGAATATGACCGGATAGGGCGGGGTCAAAATGTCTTTTTCCGGATCATTTCCATCAGCCCGTCCCTGAATTTCTCGCCGATGGGGATCTGCATATCACCGATGTGGATGTGGTTATCCTGGATCTTATTCAGCTGCCTGATATTAACGATATAGGAATGATGCACCCGGGCAAAGGGCATGGGAAGCTGTGCTTCTATATCCTTTAATCGCCGGTAGGTCAGCACCTCGAAGGTTTGGGTCACAACCCGCACGTATTCCTTCCGGCTTTCGAAAAAAAGGATTTCGGGCAAAAGGATCTTTCGAAGCTCGGTGCCGGATTTGACGAAGAAGTATTCATTACCGGTTTCCGCCGGCTTGTCTGTCATGGGCATGCGCGGCCGGAAATAAGCCTCGACCTTTTTAGTAGAGGCCAAAAATCTCTTCAGGGTAATAGGTTTTAACAGATAGTCGATGGTATTGAAGGAATAACTCTCCGCGGCATGCTCAAAGTAGGCGGTGGTGAAGACAATAGCTGTCTCGTCGGATAGCAAACCCGCCAGTTCCATACCGTTAAGCATAGGCATATTGATATCCAAAAAAAGAAGATCCACCGCATTGTCCTTCAAAAAAGCGATGGCCTCCAGCGCATTATAGCATCTGGCCAAAAGCTGCCAGGACGTGCTCTGTCCTATCAGTACTTCCAGGAGGTTTACCGCATTAGGTTCGTCATCGACTATCATGCACCGTAGATTCATGCAATGGTACTTTTAAGGTCGCCGTGAAATATTGACCGTCATTCACCGTGTCCAATTCAAAATTACCGTCATACAGAATAGACAACCGTTTGCGAAGGTTAGCCAAACCCAGGCCACCTGGCATCTTCGGGCCCGCATGCCTGTTGATGGCGTTCTTTGTACTGAAATAAAGGTAACCCTTTTGCTGAGTCAGGGAGATCGCGATCTTATTATAGCCGCTGATCTTATCGACGCCGTGTTTGAAGATATTCTCTACAAAGGTCATCAGCAGCATAGGCGGGATCGGCGTCCCGGCATAAAAATACTTTTCAAATCCGATCTCAGGCTCCGGCCTTATCCTTATTTTCTCCAGCGCGATATAGTTGTCCAGGAACTGCACTTCCGTATCCAGCGGTACGGTCTCCTGGTTGCTCTGGTCGACAAAATACCGCATGATCTCCGACAGCCTTTCGATCAACAGCGCCGTCCGGGGCGAGTCCAGGTAGGCCTCATAATACATGTTATTAAGGGTATTGAAGAGGAAATGCGGCTGGACCTGCGCTCTTAGCAGCTTAAGTTCGAACTGGCTCCGTTGCAATAAGGCCTCCTCCGACGCCTGTTTGATCATGAAATAAGCAATGGCCAGCCGGAAGATAAAGCTCAGCACAAAGACTGTAATACCCGATAATAAGAAAGTGACATAGGTTCCCGCGTGAAGCAACCTGGGAGCGGTCGAATTATACCTGCTGTGGATAGCCATGGAGAGATAGACCTTGCCGGCGCCGGCCAGCAGCAACAGCAGAATGGATCCGGCTATATAGAGTACATAGCGCTTCCTTGCGTAGAATCGCGGGTAAAGCAAGCGGATGTTGCCGTAAATGATCAGGGCGTAAAAACAGGTATTGACAATGGCGGAAACCGCCGACTGTCTGATGCCATCGCTCGACACCATGGCGAAAAAGCCGATCAGCAGTATAGCCGTCCATACCAGGTATTGCAGCCTGGTCAGCGTCGCCCTTTCCTTCAATAGCCTCATTTTATCCATACCTGCTGCAAAATACCCGATTTCCGGCTGGCGTCCTGCATGCATTCAACAAACCTCCCATTTTACTCAATAAAGGCCTTTTGGGGCGATTGTTTAGCCTTTCGGCCATCGGGTTGAACAAATTTTTCGGCCGGGAAGATCCGGCATTCTTTTGTGAAAAAAAAAGATGCCCCTGCTATGACAACACTTTTTTCAAAATGGCTTTTGATCACCGTTGTATCGATGGGCGCCGTCCCCATCCTGTTCGCGCAGGACAAAGGCAGACTGGAGGGAAGAATAAATGACGAACAAAACAGGCCCCTTGCATCGGCGACCGTGACATTGGTTGATCTATATGGCATCGTTGCTTCAAAAATCACTTTCCCGGATTCATCCGGCAGGTTTTCCATCGAAGACATTCCCGACGGCCTGTTTACCTGTAAGATCACCCACGCCGGCTACCAGCCCATCACCAGGGATAGTATTGTTTTCACCTCCACAAGCGGCGCCATCGACCTCGGCGACCTTACCATGGTCCCGTCAGGCAGGATACTGGCCGAGGTCACCGTTTCCGCCCGGTCACCGGCCATCCGCAACGGCCCGGACAAAAAAGTCTTCGCCGTTAACCAAAGCCTCGTCAGCCTTGGAGGATCGGCTGCCGATCTCCTGCAAAATGTTCCTACCCTGCAGGTGGACGCGAACGGCAGTGTGAGCTTGCGGGGAGCGACCGACCTGAAAGTGCTCGTAGACGGCAAGCGCTCCGTTATCGGCGGGGGGACGGTCGCCCAGGTGTTGCAATCCATTCCGGCCAGTTCAATCGACCGGGTAGAGATCATCACCAACCCTTCGGCAAAATATGACGCCGAAGGGCAAGCTCTCATCAACATCGTACTGAAGAAGAATAATGTTGCCGGATTCAACGGCTCCGTGGCGGTAACCGGGGGTACGAGGGATAACTATAATGCAGCTGCTTCCATAAGCTATCAAAATAGCAGGATCAATTGGTACGGCAACTATAGCTATCAGCACCGGAATACCTACAGCAACGGATTCCAGGATATGACCTACCTGCTTTCTCCCGACCCCGTTTATTATTCCAATGAAACCTTCCCTTCCACTACCCTTACCGATCTCCATTCGGCCAGGGCTGGCATTGATTATACTTTGTCCCCCAGGGATGGACTCAGTGTATCAGGCGCCTACAATGCCTCTTCCACTGTACGCAACGAGTGGTTGACGGTCGATAACCTGACAGCCGCCCATTTGCCGGCTCAGCTCAGTACCCGGCATAATGGCACTACAGGTAATGGCAACAGCTACGAGCTGACGGTCGGTTACACGCATAAATTCAGTAAGCCGCAAAGTGAGCTGGCCTTCGATTTTGACTATTCGCATGGCTTCACCAATAGTCTGCAGCTCTACAACACTTACATCTACAACATCGATGGGAATGCCGCGGATTCCACCGCAGTCTTGAAGGACAGCAAACTGGCACGCAGCGGGAACTACAATGTTCAGCTGGATTATACCACGCCTGTCGGCAAAGCCGGCCATCTGGAGACAGGTTATCGCAGCCAGATCGGCGTCGCCGACAACCGGCAATGGGATTACAATCTCGACCCTACGAGTGGTGAGTATGATCCGGATTACAGCCTGATCAATTTTTTCAAAAGCACAAACCAGGTGCACGCTGCCTATATTACTTTCCGGCAGCAAATAAAGACGTTCGCCTTTCAATTGGGCATAAGAGGCGAACTCGGCAGGTTCAACGCACTTCTTCAAAGTTTCGACTCGTCCGGCCAGTTGGTGGCGCAACCGATAACGGTAAATACCCATGGATTATATCCCAGCTTGGTGCTAACAAAACGGCTGGATGGCGGCCGGCAGATCCAGCTGAGCTATTCCCGGCGCATCCTCAGGCCCAGCCCGCGCGAACTCAATCCTTTCTTCGATGTCTCGGACCCCGTGAATTATGACGCCGGAAATCCCCGGCTATTGCCGGAGAGCATTCATTCGGTAGAACTTACCTATACCCATACCTGGCCTACAGCCTCGCTGACCTCCGGAGCGTACTTCACCCAGGTGAACGATGTTATCAAACATATACAGACTACACCGGTGAATGACGTGACCTTCACCATCTCTCAAAATCTAAAGCGGGCCATCAACACGGGCCTTGAGTTCATCGGCAACTTCCACCCGGTACACGCATGGGATTTCACCGCCAATTTCAATGTGTTCGCGCGGATCGATGACGGGGATCCGGCATATGGCATCGGCGCCACCCGTGGAGTGAGCTGGAACGTAAACCTCACCAATAACTTTACGCTGGCTCATAACCTGACCCTTCAGGTCCGGGCTGACTATAAAGCCGCCGATATGATCATCCAGGACAGGTATCGTCCGGTTTATGGCATTGACGCGGGCGCCAGATATGATCTCTGGCATAAAAAAGCCAGCCTTTCGCTGAATGGCCGCGATATCTTCAATATCCGCAGACCGAGCTTTTTACGGGAAAGCGATGCGCTGCTCCTTGATTGGCAACGTACCACTTATAGCGCCAGGGTCAGTCTGACGTTCACTTACCGCTTTGGCAAAAGCGCATCCGGAGCCAAAAGCCGGACAACACGCCAGGAGCAACAGGACACACGCATCGAAAACAGATGATGGGAAACCCTCTTATGGAATGTCCGGGATTATGCATCTAATCGGATAAAATCATGAGAAAATATCTCCTTGCGACACTTACTTTCTTCGGATTAATGGCGAATTCAGGCAAATGCCAGTATGTTGATACGTTAGTCGATGTGGGTGGTTACCGGCTTCATTTTCACATGATAAAAGGAAAAGAGATGCCCATCTTGTTTGAATCCGGAAGTGGGGCAGGCGGAAATGTTTGGGATACTATTTTGAAGCCTATAGCTGATATTACGGGCGCAACGCTCATCACCTATGACCGGTCTGGTTTTGAGAACAGCGAACTGGATACCTCGAACGATGACCTGAACAGGCATGGAATTCTACATGGCATGAAGGGGCTGGAAACGGGTCTTAAAAAACTGGGCTATGATGGGAATATCATGGTGGTCGCATCTTCTTATGGTGGCTTTTACGCAACCCTCTATGCGGCAAGACACCCTGCGCTCGTAAAAGCTGCCGTGCTGGTCGACGCCAATCATGTTTGCTGGTTTACAGATGCCTATGTCGATGCGGAGATGAAAGATAGAGAGAGGACTTCGGCCACCGTAAAAAGTCAAAACTTGGCCATGTATTATCAGTCTTTGAATCTGAAAAATACGATTGAGATCATGAAGAAAATGCCTTTCCCCGCAACCACCCCGGTCATTGATCTGGTTTCGGAAACTAACTTCCCCGACTCGGTCTATCACGCCAGGTGGACAGCCTGCCACAGGCAGTTTGCAGATGCCCAGCCGAATCGTCAGGGTATTTTTGCTTATGGATCCGGCCATGTTATTTTCAGAGATAATCCATCCCTTGTCATTAGTGCCATCATAAGAGCCTATTCTGGCGTGCTAGGTAAAGAACAACGCGATAAAATAATGGCGCGGTCTGGTTCCTACAATCTTGAAGACCAACTTAAAAAGCTCCATCCGCCTGCTTCTAAAAATTGAATTTCGCTGCCCCTTCTGAAGCTGTTAGTCCGCCCGTAAGCTCTTTACAGGATTGGCGACAGCCACCTTTGCCGCTTTATAGCCCACAGTGATCCACGCAATTACAACAGAAGTAAAAATAGCGATGGTGAATACCTGCCAGCCAAGCTGGATATGGTAATGGTAGTCTATTAGCCAGCGCTGCATGAAGAAATAACCCAGGGGAGCGGCGATCAGGAAGGCCACTACGATCAGTACCGTAAATTCCTTCGAGAATAGCAGAACAATATCGACTACCGAAGCCCCCAACACCTTGCGCACGCCTACTTCCCGGGTCTTTTGCACCGTCATAAAAGAAACAAGACCGTACAGCCCCAGGCACGAAATAAAAATAGCCAGCACGGCAAAGATCTTGAACAGCGTCGCGGCAATTGCTTCCCCATGATAAAAATCAGCTACCGTATTGTCAAGGAATGCGGTATTGAAAAAGTTGCCCGGATATGTCTTGATAAAGGCTGCCTGCAGCTGCGTCAATGTTGCCTGCATATCCGATGGATCCAATTTCACTGCCAACGTGCCAAACCGGTCGGCCGAGGAGAAGATGGCCAGTGGCTTCACCTTCTCCCGCAACGAGCTGCTGTTAAAGTCCCGTACCACTCCCACAATGGCAATCGGTTTCGATTGCATCCCCAGTTGGATCTGTTTGCCCAACACCCTGGCCGGTGTTTCACCCAGCATATGGACTACGGTCTCATTTAAAAGACATTCTTCCTGCCTGCCTGTATCGGATCCATAAGGAATTCGCCCTGCGACAAGGCCGATGCGAAAGAGCGAAAGATAGGCCGAATCGCCCGCACGGTGCACCAGCTCGAATCCTTCAGGCTGGGAATGGTGGTCAAAGACGAACAAGCTTGAGTTGTTCGACTCGGTGGAAGGGGCCACGTCGCAAAGACTGGCCGACACAACTCCCCGGATATTCAACGCCTGCTGTTTAAAATAATCATTTTTTTGGATCTTCTGCCGGCTCCATGGCAGATTGACAAGAGTAATGGCCTTCCGTTCAAAACCCATGGGACGGCTGTGGAAATAATCCATCTGTCCCACGATCACCAGCGTTGCGATGATCAGCAGCTGGGCAATAGTAAATTGCAATACCAGCAAACCTCTCCGCAAAGTGATCCCCCCGGCTATACGTACATTGATCTTACCTTTAAAAGCGGTAATGGGATTTTGACGACTAAGCACCAATCCCGGGTAAAAACCTGCCAGGAAAGTCACCAGCATGCCGGTGATCAGCAGGAAGATCATTGTCGGCCAGGAAGCGTCCAGCCGGACAGGCTTTTCCAATAGCAGTCTCAACGAAGGCAAAGCCAGGCTGGCAAGCAT
>Ga0137403_10007611_pt1 | contig 12195 bp, 7 predicted proteins | sample CZOMad2_1_16fung_FD_122057 | JGI IMG/M metagenome (GOLD analysis project Ga0137403, IMG submission 122057) | Vadose zone soil fungal communities from Angelo Coast Range Reserve, California, USA - CZOMad2_1_16fungal (Hybrid Assembly) | ecosystem: Environmental > Terrestrial > Soil > Vadose zone...
TTCTTCACGGGGAACGCGCCATTATTATATAGAGCAGCGCCCCAAAGCATCGCGCCGTGATTCATCATGCTAAGCCACACATGTTCAACCGCTTGCTGATGGCAGACGCCGCAGGTCTTTTGCGCCACCCGCAAATCACCGGGGTTCACGAACTGAATGAACTCCGGCGATTCGTGGTTCAACAACACATCGGCATCGGCGGGATTGGCGGACGTCGGCCAGAATTCCGGATGCAACGGTTGAATATGCGCCTTGCGTTGAGTGAGCCCCGGCGAGGGATTTCCGCCATGGCAATCGACGCAACCGAGCACCACATTTTGGCTCACGTGCATGGATGGATTTTCGATGCCTTTGTGGCATTCAAGACAACCGACGCTTTTGTGCATCGCATCGTCGCGCGTTTGATCAATCCAATTACGCGCCGGCAATTCGTGCGATTTTTTATCGGATAAATCGTGAGGCACGGAAATGGGAGGGCCGAAGCCGGGGTCTGAAGTTCCAAATCCCAAGTTCCAAATTCCAAGGAAGCACCAAAGTCCGAGAACCAAATAGCGAACGGCGCGACCATTCCTTGGAATTTGGAACTTGGAGCTTGGAATTTGGTTCTTCCCGCTTCGCATGGCTTAGTAAGTAAATGTCACGGACAACACCGCGCTGTAAAGAAAATCATCTACACGCCCGCGGCCGCGGGAGCCGTAGCCGGGAACCGGGTCGGTGCTGGTCTTATAAATATCGCGATAGCCGGCGCCCGGAATCAACGTCCCGAACCCGGTCGAGATAATGATGTTATCCGTCAACAACGGGCGATATTGAAAGCCGACACTCAAATCGTATCCCAGTTCGTGGGCGACTTTGTCGGTGAGTAGCGCGGTCTTGAGCGGATCCGTTTCCATGAAGTGGATGTAATTCGCATTGATGAAGCTGCGCAATTTCGGCGTGAGATCCATTTCCGTGCCGATGCCCAGCAGCAACACGCCCGGGTTCACAAAATTCGCCTGCCCCTCCGTTTTGCTCGTGCGCAAATCCGGAATGAGGCTGTCGCGTTGCTTCAATCCCACCGCGGTGCCCGCAAGATTGAATCCCTGGTGCACATACCAACTGAACGGCCCGCCGGTGAAATTCGGGTTATCCACGATCGAATCAAAGCCGTGCGCGGTGCCGTCCGTCGCCTTGTCGTCGCCCGACGCGTAAAACAGCGACGCCTTGTAACGAATCCAATCGCGGTCGTAGGAAAGTTCCAGCGCTCCCATTTGCGCGTTGATGTCCACCGGCCGGCCGGCGAGTCCGTTGAAACTGTCGCGGCCCACGACTTCATAAAACGCATGGCTGAGATTGAGCCGCCCGATGTGGCCATCACCCGCCCAGCCGAAATAAAACGCGTCCACATCGTGGGGCACCACCGTGCCGATGGGCGCGGGGCGCGCGAGGTTTCCATTTTCATCGTAATGCGTGCCGCCGTGATCGAGATTTGCGTGAAAGCTCAATTGCGCCGTGTAGCCGTGCCAGATGAAATCCTGGCGATACACGTTCGCGATAAAAACGTTCTGCCCGCGCCGCGCGAACTTGTTCAGCTCGGAATTCGTGTCCTTCTCGTCCATGTCGAAGACGACGACGTTGTATTGCCAGCGGTTATTATCGTAATTGCCAAATAACCGCGCCGCGAGATTCACGTCATTAAAAATAAATCCGCGAAAATCACTGTTGAACGCCTGGTTGCCGAGGCGGATCGCGAAAAAATCATAATTTTCCGAGAGATCGCTCAAGTGCAATTCCACGAATGCCTGCTGGAGCGCCACAAAATCGTCGTAACGATCGGTGCCGCGCTGTGGATTCGGCTTGATGACATTGTTCTCGCGCGTGTCGGTGTAATTGACGTTGAAGACGGGCTCCAGACGAACGGCCCAATGCACCGGTTGAAAAACCGTTTCGCCCTTGAACAAATCCACCGTGAACGAAAAATTGTTTTGCACGAACAGTTGCTCGCTGCGGCCAAAAAATTCCGCGCTGTTCGGATTGGAAGAACTGACACCGCTGGGCGTCGGCACGCGGCGCAGTTCAAACGTCGTTTCGGACCCGGCGGTCAAATCCAGAAAAATGTCCTGACCCCAAATCGGCGCGTCACCTTTAAGAATGCTTTGCGCGTAAGGCCGCCACAGCAGTGGTTTGGGCGATTCGTAAGGCTGCTCGATGTCGCCGCTCGTGTAACGACGCCACGGCATAAAGCCGATGCGCCAGCGGTTAGTCTCGGGTTCCGCGAACGACGGCAACGGATACTTGTCGTGCCAAATGGGATAGCCCGGGTTCTCCCATTTTTCCTTGATGTAAAGATTGCCCCGCGCGTTGGTGCGCGGCAATTCGAGCCCCGGCGGCAGCGGTTCCAGGCCGTAGTGGCCCGCTGGCGAATTCGTCAGTTCAACCTGCTCGCTCCGCACATTCGTCCGGGGCAAAACCAATGCAGGCGGAATCGGCTCACCAGTGTAAGCGGGTGGCGGAGAATATGAATTTGTAAAAAATGGCGTATTCGACGCTTGCGATTTCAACATCGCGCCCGGATCGGGATTAAAAACTGGCGGCGCGATCGGCTCGGGAGACGTATTCGTTGTCCAGCGTGTGCCGACGAGAGGTCTGGAGGCCGAACTTGGATTGTAACGCGACGGCGGGACGCCAAAGTCAGGGCTGAATAGCGCCGGCGACAGCGGAGGCGAATTGGTTGTGATGAACTGATGCGGCGCGAGGGCGTTGGTATCCAGCGTCGGGTTCGTTTGCGCCGTCACGAGCGTGGCGCTCAGGCAAAAGGCGAGCAGCGCGAGGCCGCGCCTATTTTGGTTCCAGAAAGCCGGCGACACTGGAATGAAATGTGTTCAGGTCATCCGCGAATTTTTTCGGGTCAAAATCAGGCAGCGATTGGGCGTCGGCGAAAAGTTTGTTCAGGGATTGGTTCACGGCAGAGTTGGTTGATGCCTTTGGTAAACTAATTACAAGCCGGTCGAGACCGAGAACGAGCCGCTCTGCATATCGAGCGGCCACGTCATGGGATAAAATCTTGCCGTCAAAGAGTCTCGAGTCGTGACCGCCATCTTTAAGAATCTCCTCCGTAAAGTCGGGGGGAAAGCGGTTGGTGGCCGTGTCCTCGGCAAATTGGTCTGCCTGCCGCGCCGCTTTTGAAAAATCCACACCTTCGCCTCGGTATTCCTCTGGAAAGCCATGGCTGTAAAAGAGAAGCGTCCCCAAACCCACCCATCGATTGGTCATGTCCGCGGTGGCTTTAGTTGTGTTTTGCAATTGCCAACTCATTTCGCGGAATGCCACCAGTTGTCCCATAGCCCAAATTTGCGGCCCCGGTTTATCGGCGGATTTCGCCCAATGCCTCGGCATCGTCACGGACTGCCCGTCCATTTCAAAAATCAATTCCGGATGCCCCGCTGCGCGGATTTCAGGATCAATATTCTGGTGGCAGGCAACGCAGGTGTTCGCGCGGACATAAAGGTTTTTCAGGTCGCGCATCCCGGCGGTCACGCGGTCAGCGCGTTTGTAATCGGGTCGCGTATGGGAGCGAATCCAGTTTTCCGCCGGGCCGTGACAGGTTTCGCACGAAATACCCTCGGTGATCGCAGCATCGGGACCAAGCCGCTCGGCGGGAACCGTGGCAAAAGGCGCATGGCAGACGGTGCAACGCGCGCTTTGCGTGGGATTACCGATTTTCAGAACCTCGGCCAGCCGCTCGGAGCGCGCGGTTTCGAGCGTCGCGTACGGCCGCGCATGATGAAAATCGTGCGTGGACCAAATCGTGTATTGATTGCTCTTTTCGCTCGCGCCGCCATGACAACTGCTTGAACTGCAACTTTGCGATCCCAGGAATTTGGGTGCGGCAATCGAGTTTGTGCTCTCGGCAAAAACTGTCGGCAGCAAAGACATCACAGATAGGACTGCCAGAACGAAAGCGCCAGAGGGCTGGCGCAGTCCAGGACGCTTGCGCGAGTCAAGGAGCGTCGGCGTGTCCGCCAGGTTTTGGACTGCGGCGGCCCTCCGCCGCTTTTCTTTCGGAGAATGCCGGGAGAACCGAGTTAAATGTTTGCCGGGCACAACGCCTTGTTATATTCTGCGCCTTAGAAATGCAATCCCTTATACAACAGATGCAATCTGCATTTGGGGGAAACGTCGGCCTCTTACTCGGTTATCTCCTCCTGGGATTTTTAACTATTTACGCCGCCTCGCTGTGTTATGGCACGCTGCGCCGGCTTTCGTTCGAGCGCGAGCAACAATCGCTGGAACGCCAGCGCCTAAAAATCGAAATCCAAACCGCGAAGGCAAAAACCAGGGAAGTCGAACAAATCAAACTCGTCTGGAACGGCGTGCGGAAATTTCAGGTCGTCAAAAAAGTTTGCGAATGCGAGGACGTGAATTCGTTTTATCTCGCGCCGCACGATGGACGCCCCTTGCCGCAATTCAAGCCCGGCCAATACATTACGTTTCAATTGAATCTTCCCGGCCAGAGCAAGCCAGTGATTCGCTGTTACTCGCTTTCGGATTCGCATCGGCCCGACTGCTATCGCGTGACCATCAAGAAAGCGCTGCCGCCGCCGGATTGCGAAGGCGCCAAGTGCGGCATCGCCTCCTCCTATTTCTCCGACACCGTCAAGACCGGCGACATCCTCGACGTCAAAGCGCCCAGCGGCCATTTCTTTTTGGACATGACTGAGGAGAAGCCGGTGGTGTTGATTTCAGGCGGTGTGGGCATCACGCCCATGGTCAGTATGCTCAATGCCATTGTGGAAAGCGGACAAAAGCGTGAAGTGTGGTTTTTCTTCGGTGCGCGCAATCGCAAGGAACACATTCTCAAGGACCATCTCGAAAAAATCGCCGCCGGGCATGAAAATGTCCACCTCCACGTCTGTTACAGCAAGCCGGGCAAGGAGGATGCGAAAGACAAGGATTACCAGCACGAAGGCCGGGTCACGGTCGATCTGTTCAAACAATTACTACCCTCCAACAACTACGATTATTTCCTCTGCGGCCCTGGCGCCTTCATGAAAAGCGTCACGGACGGACTCGCCGAATGGGGCGTGCCGGACGCGAATGTTCATTTCGAGGCGTTCGGCCCAGCGTCCGTGAAGAAGGCCGCGCCACCGGTTTCATCGAGCGATACTATGATGCTCTCGAAGATTACGGTCACCTTCGGCAAATCAAACAAAACGCATCATTGGGATCCCAGCCTCAGCTCATTGTTGGAATTTGCCGAGGCGCGCGGCGTAAAAATAGACGCCGGTTGTCGCGCCGGCAATTGCGGCACGTGCCTCGTGGCCATCAAATCCGGCGACGTGGAATATCTTGCGTCGCAAGGTGCCAGCGCCGAGACCGGCTCGTGTTTGACGTGCATTTGCAAACCGAAATCCAATCTTGTGCTCGATGCGTGACGGAAAATGAAAACATCGAACGCCGAACTCCGAACATCGAACGCTGAATTTTCCAGCGCGCCCGCTTGCGTTCGACGTTCGGAGTTTGGCGTTCGATGTTCGATGTTTCCCTTTTAACAATGCCCGCCGCACCCACTACTCTCGATCGTCCGCAACGCTGGGATGCCGCGTTCGATCCCGAGATGACCGATGCCAACGTCGGGCGGTTGCTCGCCACGGCGCCGTTTTCCCGGATGAACCCGGAAAATTTTCCCAAGCGCGCTTCCCTGCGCGATATTCTCAAGCACGATACGCGCATTAAAACTTTCAAACGCGGCGAAATCATCGTGCGCGAAGGAGATTATGGGACGTCGGCGTTTCTCGTGATGTCGGGCAAGGTGCGCGTTGTGCTCGGGCCGGATTTGCCGCCGTCGGTCCTCGGCCGTCGGGTTTCCAAACGCAAAAGCCTGTTCCGTGTGATGGCTCAATTGTGGAGCAACTCCAAAGAGCCAGAGAGCATTAGCCCGGCCCAATTGAAGCAGGACAGCCGCGTTTCAGCGCGACGAGCAGGCGATGAAGTGAAAATATTTCTCCAGGATGTCCCGCGAATTCTCGATGAGCATCGCACCGCCACGTTGGAAGCCGGCGAGTTCTTTGGTGAAATCGCTGCCCTCAGCCGCATGCCGCGCACGGCTTCGATCTTCGCGGAAAGCGAAACGGCGGAACTGCTGGAAATCCGCTGGCAAGGCTTGCGCGACCTCATGAAGTCCGATGAGGCCGTGCGCAAACACATTGACGAAATCTACCGCGCAAGGGCTTTGGAAATCGCGCTGTTGGAAATTCCCATTTTCAAAGCGCTTTCTCCGGACGCCTTGAAGCAAGTTATGGCCAAAACGGAATTTGGCACCTTCGGCGACTACGACTGGTCCGGTGACTATAAGCGCGTCGCGCAAACCACGGCGATCGGTGACCGCAAACAGGAGCCAATCATCGCGGAAGAGGGCGATTACCCGAACGGCGTGATTTTGATCAAGGCCGGGTTCGCGCGCGTGAGCCAGAAGTTTGGCAACGGCCATCGCACCTTGAATTACTTGGGCGCGGGACAAATCTACGGCCTGCAGGAAGTCGCGCACAACTGGCAAAATCCGCAGGCTCCCGTGCCGCTCCAGTACACCTTGCGCGTCATCGGCTACACGCACGTGATCGTGATTCCGACGAGCGTGATTGAATCAGTGGTCCTCCCGGCAATCGCCCCGGAAGAATTGCCGCCGCCGGTAACGCCCACGGTCGAGGCAGAGGAAGCGCCGCCCGCCGCGATGGATGCCAGCGCGAAAATCGGCGCCGACATGCTGGAGTTCCTCACTGAAAACCGCCTCTTCAACGGCACGGCGACGATGATGATTGATTTGGATCGCTGCACGCGCTGCGACGATTGCGTCCGCGCCTGCGCGACGGCTCACGACAACAACCCGCGTTTTCTTCGTCAGGGCCCGGTCAATGGCCGGCTCATGGTTGCCAATGCCTGCATGCATTGCGTGGACCCGGTTTGCATGATCGGCTGCCCGACGGGCGCGATTCATCGCGACGCCTTCGGCGGCCAGGTGGTCATCAACCCCGCCACGTGCATCGGCTGCAAATCGTGTTTTAACAATTGTCCCTACGACGCGATTCGCATGGTCGAGACGCGCGATGAGGGGGGCCAATTCCTCGTGGACCAGGACATGAAACCGATTCTCAAGGCGACGAAATGCGATTTGTGTGTGGAACAAATCACCGGTCCCTCGTGCCAGCGCGCGTGTCCGCACGACGCGTTGGTGCGAATTAATTTGAATGATTTGGATGCGTTTGCGAAGTGGTTGAAGAAATGAAACCGCAACGAATGCGATTCTGATCATGACCCTTTTTCCCAAACAACGCTCCATCGGGCTGATTGTGTTCCTGCTCAGTTCCGCACTGGTAGTTTGGGCGCACGAAAAATTCGCGGCGGCGATGCCGCGCTTCGCTTACCTGAGCGGATGGGCTCTGTTCGCGGTCATCCTGGCGCTCACCTTCTATAATGCGCGCAAGAAGATTTCTTTTTTGCCGCTGCTGACGTCGCAGGCCTGGCTGCAATTTCATATTTATGCCGGCTTGCTCACCGCGGTGCTGTTTTGCGTCCACATCAGTTACAAAATGCCGGCCGGATGGTTTCAGGGAACGCTCGCGTGGCTTTATGTGCTGGTGATGCTGAGCGGGTTCTTCGGGTTGTTTACTTCGCGCGCCATTCCCAAACGCCTTACCACGCGCGGCGGAGAAGTTTTGTTCGAGCGCATCCCGGGAATTCGCCGCCAGCTCCAGGAACGCGCGGAGGCGCTCGCGTTGAAATCCGTCGAAGAAGTGAAATCCGCCACCATCGCTGATTTCTACGCGCGCGAGTTGAAACCTTTTTTCGAGGGGGCGCAAAACGTCGTGCCACATTGGTTTGAAGTCCGCGCTCCGTTGAATCTCGTGCTGAACAAGATCACGGAGCTGAAGCGCTATCTCAACGAATCCGAACGCGCGACCATGGACGAAATTGCCACGCTCGTGCGACAGAAAGACGGGTTGGATTATCATTACTCGCTGCAACTGGTGCTGAAGCTGTGGCTGTTCGTCCATATCCCACTGACCTATAGCCTGCTCCTCTGGACACTCGCGCACATTGTGATCGTGTTTGCTTTTTCGGGAGGCGCGCGATGAAGGAACAACTGCCCGCGCCGGATTTCAATCGCCATCAATACGAGCGGCCGAACCAAAATTGGATTTGCGGTCACGCTGCGGACGGCAAGCCTTGCCGCATCGGGCCGGATGGCAAGGGTCATTGCCGTGCAACTTATGAATGCCAGCCTGCGCTCGAAACCAAACCCGGCGAAACCAAGGGCCGCTACAAATGCACGCGCCCCACAGAATACGGCGGGCCTTGCGCCCACGGCCCGATGCCGGACGGAACCTGCGGCCGGCCCATAACGAAATGTGTCCCCGTGCGCAGCTTGCGCGCGAAACGAAAACTTTTGACACTCTGCGTCGTGGCGCTGACGGCGGGAATTTTGCTGGTCGGACTGTGCGGACCGTTTCGTTCGAAATTCGTCAATCCCGGAAAACTGTCTTCGCAACATTCCACCGCCACGTTCGCAAAACTGGCGGGAGCGCATCAAACCGATAACGAAACGTGCGTCGCATGTCATGGCAGCGCCCACGCCGGTCCGCATGGCCTCGTGAAGGCTGCCTTCAACGCGACGCCCGGCCCGTTTCAAGTGCGCTCGCTCGCCGCCACGGGCCCGCCCGGGATGAACGCGATTGACCGGAATTGCGAGCAGTGCCATCTGGCGCATTCGTTTCACGAACCAAACGTTGCCCGCGCGCATTCCTGTTCGGCGTGTCACCGGGAACATCAAGGCTCAGGCCTGATGGCCAAACCGACCGATGCCAATTGCCTTTCCTGCCACGCGAATGCACAAGTGATGCAGGCTTCGGTCGGGCTTGGGAAAAAATTGTCGCCCGCCGCGTTTGATTATCGCCCCACGCAAGGCCGCGTGTTGTTCAAAGCCCCGCGGCCGGAGGCGGGTTACACCGAACTCATCCACAGCTTCGCGACCGACCATCCGGAATTTCAAGTGCTGGCCGCGAAGCTCAAGGATCCCGACAAACTAAAATTCAATCACGCGCTCCACCTCTCTTCCGGGAACGTTCCGCAACTGAACGGTCACAAGCTCGATTGCGCCGATTGCCACAAGCCGGACGCGGCCGGTGTTTACTATCTGAAAATCTCGTACGACGAAAACTGCAAGGCCTGTCATTCATTGCAATTTGATGTGAACAATCCCGGGTTGCGCGTCCCGCACGGCAATGCCGAGCACGTGCGCGCGTTTCTGCGCAGTTTGCCGGAACAATATTCGGAATTTGGCGCGACGCAAAAAGGAATCACACGCCAGGCCGATCTGCAGAATTTCGTGCAGACACAGATGACGCAAATCCGCGAACGCTACGGTTCGGGCGAAGAATTGGAACGGCGCATTTTCTTTAGCGACGCGCACACCGGGCCGGCGATGCAAGTGGCGGGAACCGACGCGCTCGGAGCCGCTCGTTTTCCGGGTTGCGCCTATTGCCACGAAGTCACGCCCTCAGAAAATAGCACGCCGATCGTGAGCCAGCCATTCCTCCCCGACCGATGGTTGATTCGCGGCCAATTCGATCACAGCAAACATTTCAAAGTGAGTTGTACTCAATGCCACGACGCGCTGCACAGCCGCGACACGGCGGACGTGTTGTTGCCAACGAAACAAACTTGCGTCGAATGCCACAGCCCAAAAGGCGGCGTGGCGAGCAGTTGTTCCACGTGTCACAGCTATCACACGCCACAGAAGCAAACGGTGGCGTTGAAGTGAATATGTTCGCGGGATTATAACGACGGATTCCTCGGAAACTTCGCGTAAGGCAACCGCGTCCCGCGAAAAATAATCCGATCCGATCGAATCGCCGGAGGCGCCAGAAAATTCACCGTGCCGGACGCGGCAATAAGATCGTCCTGATCCACGCCGTCACCGCTGACGCCGATGGCCCCAATCAGCACGCCGTTGCGATACAGCGGAAAACCACCCGGAAAAATCGTGATGCCGTCGGGAAGATTCGGGTCGGGTTCTGTGAGTGGCGGGGCCGCAACTGTGAAGAAAACCCCGTTCAAAATGTTGGTCACACCAAGCGGCAACAACGAAAAGTTTTCCTGCAAACCCAGCAGCGGGCCGGGTGGTTTATTCTGAATGCCCGGCGGGTAAAGACTCTCGGCAAGGAACCCAATCGCTCGAGTTGAAAGCGCTTTGTTTTGCAGTTCTGCCGGTAAAAGGCCCGCGCCGAGGGGCCCGGAAAAAAACAGCGCGCTCCGCGCTTTTTGCACCGCCACATCCCAACTAAAAATCGTCGCCTCACCGGTGCGAAAGGTGCCGAGCACCACCGGCGCGACTCCCGGCGTGTTTGGATTATTCACCACGGTGACAAAAACTTGCGCGGCCTGCCCGCGCGGCAAGCGGATTCCCGCGCGCGTGATGGCGGCGCGTTGGGCCGCGAGTGTCAGAATGTTGGTAACCTCAGTTGCCGTGAGACGCGCCTCACCTCCAATCAAACCACCCATCGGATCGTCGATGATGGGCGCGCGCATTTCGCCGGCGACGCCGCCAAGGTTGAGCGCGGGATAATTCACCGGTGGCGAATTCGTGATGTCATAAGGACCAACAGGCCCGCCGACCGTTCCCAACGGTAACGCAGGTTCCACCCTGGTTTTGTTATTCACGTAAGGAACGCGGATGCCATTAATGGTCACTTGCGAGCCAAAGAATTTTTTCTCCGGCGCGAAGCCCAGTTGGCCGGCGAGCGCAACATCTTCGTCAATGTCATACCGTTGCTTTGCTGTCATTTGAATATCGTAAAGTTCGGGAATCGGCGGATGCCCGGTAATCGCGGCGCCGACCCCGCCGAGGAGATGTCCATTCGCATCGTAGAGCGGCACGCCGCCGGGAGAGCCGGCCAGTCCCGAGAGCGCGGATAAACCTACCGCCGTGATGGGCGCGCCATTCGTTCCACCGCCGCCGAATGCGAGCGGATCGTACGTGTGCGGATCTTTAAAATGGTTCACGTCCGAAAAGGACAGGTTCGAAAAGTTCACGCCCACGAGCGGGCCGGGCTCGCGGTTTTTAATTCCCGGCGGAAAATGTTGTTGAACAATAAACCCGGCGGTGCGTGAAGTCAGCGCCTGTTGATCGCTGCTAAGAAACGCCGCCGTTCCCGCCTTCGTAATGGCGTCGATGACATCCAGCGCTGATGGACCCGGCTCAAGGCTCCAGACGCCGAGCACAAAACCTTCGCGATCCACCACGGCCACGACACCGTTCGTGATGTCACCCGGAACCAGAAAATCATTCGCGCGCGTGAGTGCCTGGGCCATGACCGTGGCCACCTGGTTCGAAGTCATTTGGCCAAAGGCCGAAAAGCCCGCGGCGAGAAGTGACAATAAAATGCCTGCGCGTTGCTTCACATTTGGATTCTGAAACAAAAGGAAAATCAAACAAGAGAAAAGAAAGGAGCGCGGACTTCAGTCCGCGAGTTTCTTAAACAATCCCGAGCGAACGCGTAATAATTTCCGCGCTCCAACGCAGGCTTCTAATCGCTAAGGATTTCGAATAGGATCACCTCATGCACGAGCGAGGCAATAAACAACTCAAAATTGGCGTCCTAATTCTGGCAGCCGGCGCGTCGCGCCGAATGGGCGAACCAAAATTGCTTTTGCCGTGGGGCCAGACATCGGTGTTGGGCCATTTGCTCGCGCAATGGACGAGATTGCACGCTCAACAAACTGCGGTGGTCCTGGCCGCGGACGCGCAGCCGATCGTTGAAGAATTGGACCAGCTTAATTTTTCCAGGGCAAACCGCATTTTCAATCCCGCGCCGGACGACGGCATGTTCAGCTCCATTCAATCAGCGGCGAATTGGCCGGGGTGGAATCCGGAGTTGACGCACTGGGCCATCACTCTTGGTGACCAACCGCATCTCAAGGAGACTACGTTGCAACAATTGCTCGATTTTGGCGCGCGGAATCCGGATAAGATTTGCCAGCCCATGCGCGGCGAGCGCCGAAAACATCCGGTCTTGCTGGCGCGGCGATTCTTTCACGAGCTGAAAAACACTCCCACCCGTGATTTAAAAATGTTCCTCGTCGAGCACGCCAGTGATTTAAGCGGATTCGAGTCGAACGACGCCGGATTGGATTTGGACATGGATACGCGGGAGGATTACG
>Ga0137403_10007612_pt1 | contig 12194 bp, 8 predicted proteins | sample CZOMad2_1_16fung_FD_122057 | JGI IMG/M metagenome (GOLD analysis project Ga0137403, IMG submission 122057) | Vadose zone soil fungal communities from Angelo Coast Range Reserve, California, USA - CZOMad2_1_16fungal (Hybrid Assembly) | ecosystem: Environmental > Terrestrial > Soil > Vadose zone...
TGGATCGGCACGAACACGAGTTCGCTGTAGGCCGCCTGCCACATCAGGAAATTCGACAGCCGCTGCTCTCCGCTGGTGCGAATGATCAAATCCGGGTCGGGAATATCGGGCGCATCGAGATACCGGCCGAGCGTGTCGGCGTCGATCGATGCGGGATCGCGCCTGCCGTCGGCGACTTCGCGCGCCAGTCGCTGCGCCGCATGAGCGATTTCCTGCCGCGATCCGTAGTTGAACGCGACGACGAGATGAAGCCTGGTATTGCCCTTGGTCAGTTCTTCCGCTTCGTTCAAGAGCGCGCAGATGTCCGGCTCCAGTCCGTCGCGCTCGCCGATCACCCGTACCCTGACGCCATCGCGATGCAGCGTCGCCAGATCGTTGCGGATGAAGCGCCTGAGCAGGCCGAACAGGTCGCCGATTTCGGTCGCCGGACGCGACCAGTTTTCCGAGCTGAAGGAGAAAATCGTCAGGTACAGAATGCCGATTTCGCCGGCGGCGCGGACCACACGCCGTAACGCATCGACGCCCCGGCGATGGCCTTCCGCCCGCGGTAAACCGCGAGCCGCGGCCCAGCGCCCGTTCCCGTCCATGATGATCGCCACATGCAAGGGACCGTCGGTTCGATCCGGTCCTTCAGTTGCGGGGGCGGCGGCGTTCGACATCCATCAATCCTTGAGCCTAGCAATCCTTAGCTTAAACGGTGAGGATTTCCTTTTCCTTGGCCGCAAGCAACTGATCTATCTCCGAAATCGTCCCATCGGTCGCCTTCTGCACATCATTGGCCAGCCGTTCCTGGTCGTCCTCGGAAATCTCGTGGTTTTTTTCAAGTTTCTTGACGGTGTCCAGGCCATCGCGGCGGACATGCCGGACTGCGACCTTGGCCGCCTCGGCGTATTTATGCGCCACCTTCACCAGTTCCTTGCGGCGTTCTTCATTGAGCTCAGGGATTCTCAAGCGAAGCACCTGCCCTTCCGTGGCGGGACTCAAACCGAGATTGGAGTCGACGATCGCCTTCTCCACCGCCTTGACCATCGACTTGTCCCACACCTGCACGGAAAGCAGACGCGGCTCCGGCACGCTGATGGTCGCGAGCTGGTTAAGCGGCATATGCGTACCGTAGGCATCGACCTGCACCGGTTCCAGCATCGAGGCCGCGGCGCGGCCGGTCCGCAAACCGCCCAGTTCATGCTTGAGCGACTGGGTGGCACCTTGCATGCGGCGCTTCAATTCGTTGATGTCGAAACTACCCGTGGGCATAACGCTCTCCCTCCTCAAAACTCGTGGTCAGGGCCCTCTGCACATCGGCGCTTCCCATGTCAGCCGGCGACGATTGTACCGTGGCCCGTGCCGCGCAGGATTGCACCTATCGAACCCGGCTCGGCGATCGAAAACACGATGATAGGCAGCGACGTCTCGCGGGCAAGCGCGAATGCGGTAGCATCCATGACCTTGTAGCCGCCTTCAATCGCCTGTGAATGGGTCAGACGGTCGAACCGTTTCGCCGAACGGTCTTTCTTGGGATCGGCGCTGTAGACGCCATCGACATTGGTGGCCTTCAGCACGGCCTGCGCGCCGATTTCGGCCGCCCGCAGTACCGCGGTGGTATCGGTGGTGAAGAACGGATTGCCGGTTCCGCCGCCGAGCAGCACGATCCGGCCCTCGGCAAGATATTTGTGCGCCGCACCTCGGGTAAACAGCTCACAGATCTGCGGCATGACGAACGCCGACAGGGTCCGTGCGGGCGCCCCTCGCCGCTCGATCGCGGCCTCGAGTGCCAGGCAATTCATCACGGTGGCGAGCATGCCCATGGTATCGCCGGTCGGGCGGGAAACACCGCGCGAGGATACCTCGACGCCGCGGACCATATTTCCGCCGCCGACGACAACCGCGACCTCGACACCGAGTTGCTTGGCCGCGATCAGGTCACCGGCGATCCGGTCGATGGTCGGCTGATCCATGCCGAACGAATGTGCACCGGCAAAATATTCGCCCGAAAGCTTGATCACCACCCGACGATAGACCGGCTCAGCCATGATGTGATCGCTTTCCCTAGTCCGCCCGGCGGCGTCCTGCCCAACCACGCCGGAAGAACTCTTCCGGCGGTTATTTCTTGCCGCTGGCCGCCGCGACCTCGGCTGCGAAATCGGATTCCTGCTTGTCGATTCCCTCGCCCAGAGCATAGCGCACAAATCCGGTAATCTTCACAGGCGCGCCGATCTTGCCCTCAGCTTCCTTCAAGGCCTGGGCGACCGACTTGGCGTTATCGTGGATGAAGGCCTGCTCGAGCAGGCAGACTTCCTTGTAATAGGTCTTCAAACCGGACTCGACGATCTTTTCGATCACGTTCTCGGCCTTGCCCTGCTGGCGGTATTTGTCGGCGAGCACGTCCTTCTCACGCTTCACGACGATGGGATCGAGCCCGGCCGCATCCAGCGCCTGCGGATTGGCCGCGGCAACATGCATGGCGATTTGGCGGCCGAGGGTTGCGAGCTCGTCGGTCTTGCCGGTGGATTCCAGCGCCACGATCACGCCCATCTTGCCGGCGCCCTCGATCACGGCATTGTGCACGTAGCTCGACACCACGCCCTTGCCGACTTCGAGTGACGCCGCGCGGCGCAGCGTCATGTTCTCGCCGATGGTCGCGATCGCGTCTGCAATGGCGGTCTCGACCGTTACGCTGCCGACCTTTGCAGCCTTGATCTTCTCCACGTCGGCGCCAACGTCGAGCGCGACTTGCGCGATCATCTTGACCAGTCCCTGGAACTGTTCGTTGCGCGCAACGAAGTCAGTCTCGGAGTTGACCTCGACCACGACACCCTTGACGCCCGCCGTGAGTGCGCCGATCAGGCCCTCCGCCGCAACGCGGCCAGCCTTTTTAGCGGCTTTCGACAGGCCCTTCTTGCGCAGCCAGTCGATCGCCGCCTGCATGTCGCCGTCGTTCTCGGCGAGCGCCTGCTTACAGTCCATCATGCCGACACCGGTGGTCTCGCGCAGGTCCTTGACCATCGCCGCAGTGATCGTTGCCATCGTTGCATGTCCTTTGCCTGTCAGGGCGGTCGGGGCGCGGCTTTGCCGCCTCGCCGCCGTCCGCCACCAGGAATTACCTAAATTGGAAAATGGTGGCCGGAACGTTCCGGCCAGCGCGCTAACGTTATTCGGCTTCCGCGGTCATCGCCTTGGCCTGGGCCACCCAGCCGTCGGCGCGACTTGGCAGTCCGACCTCTTCGCCGATCTTGTGCGCGGTATCGTGATCGAGTTCGGCGAGCTGCCAGTAATGGAAGATGCCGAGGTCGTTGAACTTCTTCTCGATCGCGCCGGACACGCCGGTGAGCTTCTTGAGATCGTCGGCGGCACCGCGCGGCCCGGCAAGACCCTGGAAGGCCGCAGGTTGTGGCGCCACCGTGATTTCCTCGCGGACGGGATGAGCCGACGCGCCGACATCCATGCCCGAATCGCCCTGCGCTCGCGAAATGCCATCGATGACCGCGCGGGCCACCAGATCGCAGTACAGCGTGATGGCACGGCCGGCATCGTCATTGCCCGGCACCACATAGGTGATGCCCTTGGGGTCCGAATTGGTATCGACGATCGCGGCGACGGGAATGTTGAGCCGCTGGGCTTCCTGGATCGCGATGTCTTCCTTGTTGGTGTCGATCACAAAGATCATGTCGGGCAGACCGCCCATGTCCTTGATGCCGCCCAGCGAACGATCGAGCTTGTCGCGCTCGCGCTGCAGCGTCAGCCGCTCTTTCTTCGTATAGGCATTGGCATCGCCGGAATTGAGCACCTCGTCGAGGTGCCGCAGACGTTTGATCGAACCGGAAATTGTTTTCCAGTTGGTCAGCGTGCCGCCGAGCCAGCGCGAATTGACGAAATACTGCGCCGATCGCTTGGCGGCTTCGGCGACGCCATCCTGCGCCTGCCGCTTGGTGCCGACGAACAGGACACGGCCGCCCTTGGCGACGGTATCGCTGACCGCCTGGAGCGCGCGATGCAACAGCGGCACGGTCTGGGCGAGATCGATGATGTGGATGTTGTTGCGGGCACCGAAAATGTAATCCGCCATTTTCGGATTCCAGCGGTGCGATTGGTGGCCAAAGTGAACGCCAGCTTCAAGCAGCTGACGCATAGAAAAATCGGGAAGCGCCATAGTCTAATTCTCCGGTTGGTTCCTCCGGAAACGTGTGAGCAAACGGGCCTTGCGGCCCGGTTGCCACCGGACGGCCTTTTGAGCCATGTTTCCGTGTGAGATGGCGCGGTATATAGCGGGATTTTCGCGAGAAGCAAGGAAATAGGGGCGTTTTTGGTGCCCCAAAAGCGAGCTGGCCCGCGTTAAAGCGGCCTCTTCCAGTAAGAAGGCCGCAAACGACAACGCCACCCCACGCCCAAACATCACGCCCCCAGCGCCATACTGGGATACCTAATAGCCAAAAACCCGGTGCGGTTGCAACAGCGTCGACACTTCGGCCGCTCAATCAGCGCGCTCTGCGCGTGACAAGGCTACCCTCCGGTTGAAATGCGGGCTAAGCTACGGAAGCCGTCGCAGGGCACTATCAGTGGCTGCCGATCCGAACGAGGCAAGTGCGCACAACAACCGTGGCCGCGTGCTCGCGGACCAGGAGCACTTTGACGACGCGATCGAAGAATATCGTCAGGCGGACGAGCTGTGGCGGAAGAAGGAGTCCAAGGACCGTAAGTTCGCTCTGTGCAACTGGGCGGACGCCCTGCGCGAGCAGGAGCACTTCGAACAGGCCGCTGAGAAATGCCTGCAGGCCATCGGCATCGATCCGGACTTCCCCGACGCCTACAACAGTCTTGGCCGGGTGCGCGCGGCGCAGGAGCGCTTTGACGACGCGATCGAGCAATACCGTCACGCGGACGCGTTGTGGCACAAGAGGGAGTCGACGGACCGCAAATTCGCTCTGTGTCACTGGGCGGACGCTCTTTGCCAGCAGGACCACTACATACAGGCCGCCGAGAAGTGCCAGGAGGCCATCGGCATCGATCCGGAATTCCCCGACGCCTACAATAGTCTTGGCCGGGTGCGAGCGGCGCAGGAGCGCTTTGACGAAGCGATCGAGCAATACCGCCGGGCCGACTCATTGTGGCAGAAGCCCAGGGACCGTAAGTTCGCTCTCTGCCGCTGGGCGGAAGCCCTGCGCCTGCAGGAGCACTACGAACAGGCCGCCAGGAAGTGCCGGCAGGTCATCAGCATCGATTCGGAATTCCCCGACGCCTACTACAGTCTTGGCCGGGTGCGCGCGGCGCAGGAGCGCTTTGACGAAGCGATCGAGCTATTCCGCCAGGCGGATGCGTTGTGGCAGAAAAACGAGTCGAAGGCCCGTAAGCGCGCTCTGTGGTGCTGGGCGGAAGCCCTGCGCGAGCAGGAGCACTACGAACAGGCCGCCGAGAAGTGCCAGGAGGCCATCGGCATCGATCCGCATGACCCGCGGGGCTACATATCTTCTGGCTCGGTGCGCGCCGCTCAGGAGCGCTTTGACGAAGCGATCGAGCAATACCGCCAGGCGGACGCGTTGTGGCAGAAAAAGGGGTCCAAGAACCGTAAGTTCGCTCTGCGCCGCTGGGCGGACGCCCTGAGCGCACAGAAGCACCACGAACAGGCCGCCGAGAAGTACCGGCAGGCTATCGACCTCGATCCGCACGACCCGTGGGGCTACCTCTATTCTGGCTGGGTGCGCGCGGCGCAAGAGCGCTTTGACGACGCGATCGAGCAATACCGCCAGGCGGACGAGCTGTGGCAGAAGAAGGGGTCCAAGGATCGGAAATATGCCTTGTTGAATTGGGGATTGGCCCTTCGCGAGCAGGAGAAATTCGAGGACGCGAAGACCAAATTCGATTGTGCCCAGAAAATCATCAAGGGCGATGCGCAGGCAGTTTTCCGTTACGGCCTCAGCCTCGCCGATCTCGGCCAATACCAGGATGCGATCGTGCAATTCGATAAGGCATCTATGCTCGACCAGGACGACCCGCTGCCGCGCCATGCCAAGGCAGACTTGTTGTTCCGGCTTGGTTGTTATGAGGAAGGCTGGACGGGATGGCGGGCGGCGCGGCAATGCTATGAGCGCCTACTCGACGGAGAGCTGCGCGGCGCGGAACGCTTGCAGAAGGCAGTCTATTTTGCCGGCGCGTTGGGAGAAATTGAGTCCTACGAGGAATCCGACAAATTATATAAGCGGGTTCTAGAACGTCAGAACGGCAACGCGGATGCATGGGCGGGACGCGCCATTCTCAACCTGCGATGGGCCCATTCGGATGCAGAGAAACCTCCTGAAATCCTTGCTCGATTGAACTACCTGGTGCGCCGGGCGAGTGAGTTGCTTAAGCGTCAACTTGGTACGGGCATCGACTTCCAGACGTACCTCGCCCTGGCGGCCCTTTATTCCGAATCCTGTGACTGGACCGAGGCCAGGGAACAGCTCGATCTTGCCGATTCGGTTTGTGGCGGATGCAGGCTGAAGCACGCGCAAGTAACCGAGCGGCGCGGGCTTGTCTGCTACCGCAACGAGGAGTACGCCGAAGCCGTGAAACACTTCCAACAGGCGCTTCAGGTAAAGCCTGAGGATTTGAACTTGCAGAGCGAGCTCGGAAACGCGCAGTTGCAATTGAAACAATTTGAGACTGCCGACGATCAGTTCGCCCGGGTGTTGAAGTTCGCACCGAGGAATATCGACGCATTGTGCGGAGCAGCGCAGGTCTGTATCGAACTCGCAGACGATGGCGATCCGGACCAATACGGGGAAGCGGTGCGATTTCTCACGGATACCCTCAGGTATGGCAGGAACCAGGAATCGGGCTCAAAACGTTTGTCGCACGGCGAGCTCGCAAAGATATACTATATGCGGGGCTATGCGCGGACAAAATCCTACGAGGCCGATGCGGCCCGGACCACATCGATCGCGCCGCTCACGGCAGCACTAAACGATTTTCGGAAATCCAATGAGGCGGATCATCTCGACAGCAAAGCGCGTGCGGCGATCGAGAAGATCACCAAGCGCCAGCGCCAGCGCAGGGGTGAGTTTTTGGTGGACGTGTTGGGCCCTATCATCATCTTTTGTTTGAGCGCGCTGCTATTCTTATTCGCGCAGCTGGCTTTTATCTGCTCGTGGTTCAAAGTGCTCCCAGCGAATGCTTTGGTCAACGACCCACTGGTCTATTCCTCGCTTACCTTCACCTCACTTTTGTTCATGGTTGCGGCTGTCTACCTGCCGCAGCTGCTCAAGCTGAAGTTGCCCGGCATCGAATTGGAAAAGGCGTCGGTCGACCAGGTCTCGGCGCCCTCGATCGGGATCAGTCGGCCCGCATCGCTGATCAGGCCTTCCGTATCGATGACAAACTGACCTGGAGCCTTGGCAGTGCCGACCGTTCCACCGTGGTGCGCGTCTTCGGGGAGTGCGACATGGCGGCATGGTACGCCTGTCAGCTAGAATTTACCGGCGAGCGCGCTTTCGGCGCAAACAGGTGGCTTCATGCCCGATATGCTTGTTGGGCAAACGCCGCGCCCCGCAGTTGTCTCGCTACAGCTAAAGTCCGAACACGGTGTCCGGTCAGACCGCGGACTGAGGTCTGACCGGCTCCGTTCTCAGCATCTCGGGACATTCGGCGGGCATTTTTTGGCAGCCGCCGGCGGAGCCGGACGCGGCGGCGGCGGAGCTGCTCGCGGCGGAGGCGGCGCCGGACGGGCGATCTGAGGCGCCGGACGCGGCGGCGGTGGGGCTGCTCGAGGCGGCGGTGGCGCGGCCATTCGGGGCGGCGGCGGCGCAGGCCTCGCCATCTGCGGAGCCGGACGCGGTGGTGGTGGCGGTGGCGCAGCCCGGTGGGGTGGCTCAGCCCGTTGAATTTGCGGCTGAGGCCGTGGCGTAGCCTGCGGAACCGGCCTTGGAGGCGCGGCTACGGATTTGGGGGGCGGCGGAGGTGGTGGTGGTGGCGGCGGCGCGTTTGGCCTCCGCGCCGCTTCCGGAACGACCGGCTTGGCTTCAGGGGCCTGAACCGAGCCACCAGGTCTCGGCTGAGCCACCGGAGGTGCCGGTACCGCTCCCGGCGTCCTTGGCGCACCGGCTCCTCCCGGGAGATTCGGGGGCCCCGGAGGCGTCGTTCCGGGCTGACCTTGCGGAGCAAGTCTCGCGTTCGGATTCGGCGCACCTGGAGCAGGTCCCGTCGCGCCGGGGGGCACCGGAGGCGCCCCTCTGCTGCCCGGGACCGGCAGAGTATTGGCTCTCGGTAACGCTTGGCCTGGAGGCAGCGCATTGGGGGTTACGTTGGCGGGCAACGGCGTATTGGGCCCTCCTCGCTGACCAGACGGTGCGCCGGGAGTGCCTGGCCGGGCTGCGGGATTAATCGAGGCGCTCGGCGGCACCGGCAGTTTTCCTTGCTGGATCAGCGTGGCCTTTTGCGCGACCGCGGGCGGCAGCGCCGGACCGGCGCCGGCCGGTGTCGCTCCGACCTGCCCCGGCGACACCGGCGGAGCAACTCCACCCCTGGCGTTGGGGCGTACATTGCCAGCCCCCGGAGCAACCGGCACCGGCGGAGGCGGCCGGTTGATGACGTTATTGATGACGGTCGTGTTGTGGATGTTGGCGAAAATGATGTTGTTCCGCGGCGGCACGACATAGACCGGCGCGCGGACATAGACCGGGATCGGCACAAAGAACGGCTGCGGCAGGATGAACAGCCCGATCGGTGGCGGTGGCGGCTCCAAGACGATGAAATCCGGTGGCGCCGCCGGCAGGAAAAACAGCGGCGGCGGCGGTGGCGGCGCAAAGTCGAACTCCGGGTCGCTGAACATCAGCACGGGCCGGTCGACGTAGACGATTTCCTCAGGCGGGGGCGGCGGTACGTCGTAATCCATGACCGCGAATGACGGCGGCGGCTCCAGCGCGGCGGTGAGAATAGCGAGGCGACGACGGGCATCGCCGGCATGGGGCCCGCGGGGATAGCGTCGCAAATACGACCAGTAAGCTTGCGGCGTGTCGGCCCGGTAAGAGCGAAGCCAGGTAATCGCTTCACGCCGCGCGGCGACAATTGCCCGCACCCGTTTGGCAAGCGGATCGTCGGAATAGGCACCCAGGAAATCTTCATACCCTTGCATGGTGTCGCGTTCGAGCGCTGCGGCATAGGCATCCTGCACACCGATATCGCGCATCGGCCTGTTGCGAACCGCGGCGGCCTGATCCTGCGGCGGCTGCGCGGGCGCATCCGGCGCACGATCGAAAAACATGAACTGGGCGTCGATCTTTTGTGCTTCCCAGGGCACTTGCGCGCCCTTGCTCGCTTCATTGACGCGGAGCCGCACGCGGCTGAAAACCTCCGGCAGCGGCAGCCCGCCGGTGCGGATCATCTCTGCGAGCGACTGCGCGTAAGCGCCATATGGCCCCTGCTCATTGGGAGCGATCGTACCCGGCGCGGCGTTGAACGCGATCAGCATATGCCGATCCGGCTCAACCAGCGCGAGGCCACTCGCAAGCGGCTGGCCGCCCTCGATGAAAGGCTGCTGCCGGGCCGCGTCCAGCACGACGACGCCGGCCTTCAGCGGAAGCGATGCAAGCTGGCGGATGTAATCGCTGATCCGCATTCCTTCAGTTGGAATGTCGGTGTCGCGACTGATCGTCGAATCGACGGGTATGAAATAGTTCTCACCGGCCAGCTGCATTCCATAGCCGGCGAGATACACCATCGCGACCGTGTCCGGACCTGAGGCTTCGGCTTTCTGAATGAAGTCGCGGAAGCTTCGGCGCAGGGTGTCGCCGTCGAGGTCACGGGCCCCGATCACATCGAAGCCCGCCGCCTGCAAGGTTTGTGCGATTAGCCCTGCGTCGTTGGCCGCAGTCGCGAGCGGCGATTTGGCGTACGCGCCGTTACCGACGACCAGCGCAATCCGCTTTTCCTGCTGCTGAGCGCTGGCGGAACTCAGCACCCCCGCGAGCCCGGAAAACAGCATCAGGCAGAACGAAAAAATCGAAAGGGTTTTGATCACACGCATCGCTTTTCTGCCCGCCTACGGTTCAAGTACCACATCCGCGCATTGAGCGCGCGGCTATCTGAACATCGTTTGAACGAAAAGCGCTGCCAAGAGGCATTGCGCATAAAACGCAAGGGGCGAAGCGGACGTATCGTGCGCGGCCTCACGGAACCTGTGGATCTCAGATCCAGTGTTGTGGATCTCGGATCCAGTTGACGGCCGCGATCACGAGGTCGCCCGATTTGATTTTGAGGAGAGCAGCCAATGGCGACTTGCTCGATAGGTGATCTCAGCCGCCGTGAAATCTTGAAGATGTCCGCGCTAACCGGCATCGCGAGCGTGGTCTCAACCAGGTTTGCGATGGCGCGAGCGGCGTTGCGGCGCACACCAGAGCAAATACTTGGTCCCTTCTATCCCCTGAAACCCTTGGATCAAAACGCCGATCTAACGAGGATACCGGGTCGGCCAGGACGCGCTGAAGGTCAGGTCCTCACCGTTATGGGACGTGTGCTCAATCTGAAGGGAGAACCTGTTCGCAACGCGAAGCTTGAAATATGGCAAGCGAACGCGCATGGGCGCTACACGCATCCAGGCGATACGAACCCCGCGCCGCTCGATCCAAACTTTGAGGGGTCAGCCATTCTGACGGCTGACTACGACGGTCAATATCGGTTCGTGACGATCAAACCCGCAGCATATCCCGTGAGCCCCAACATAATCCGACCGGCACACATTCACTTCAAGGTTTCTGGCCAACAGGACAGACTCGTGACTCAGATGTATTTTGAAGGCGACCCCTACAACAAAACGGATCGCCTTCTGCAAGCCGCGGGAAAAACCGAATTGCTTGTCACCAAGCTGTTGCCGCCGACTGCTGAGATGGAACCGGAGTCGAAACTGGTGGTGTTCGACATCGTGCTGAACGTCGGCTAGAGCGGGATGAGATTAGGTTGGGGCCATGACGACGGCGCATTTTTCTTCTCGCGCCCGGACGCAGCGCAGCAGGAGTGCTGCGAGCCGGGGTTCACTCTACTTTGCATGGGGTTGTTTTCGCGATTTTTTGTCCAGGCCCTGCCGTGCACCGCCGAAGGGACGGTATGCCGGGTCCGGGACACGAGATCGTTAGTGCCTCGCGCTTACGGGACGAATCGATCCAGTTCCAACACATCATGCTCTAGCGCCGGCAGCGCGTGTGGTGATGGCGCCTGGCGCGCAAAGATGCACGCGCCTCCCTCGGTAGGTCGCAATTCACTGCCAAGCTCAAGCCAACGTCATCTGTCTTGGAAGCACGAGGCCATATGCTATCGTATCTGAACGCTGAAACTGGTTTCATAAGGGCCTTCGCCAATCGCAGCCTGCTGCTGATCTTCCTCTGCGCGCTTACCCGCGGCGGGGATCGCTTCGGCAAGGCGTCGGCGCTCGGGGTGTCGCTCGATCTCAATCCCGGTCTTATCGTGGTTTTCGGTCCCGTCCTCGCCCTGCTCTTATTGATCTCGCTCAAGATCGAGGCAGACACGCTGGTTGTTGCCCGCGAGGTTGTCCTGCCAAAGATGAACCATCTGGATCCGGCTGCGACCAAGGCAAGCAGGTGGGTCTTCCCGCTGTTCGTCGTTCCCTGCGCAGCCGCCACCTTCATGACAGTGCAATTCATCCTCAACGTCGTGCCCTCGAAACCGGGATGCGCTGGATATGTCTGGACACGAAAGTTCACGGATTTCTCGCTCCAGGGAGGTTCGCCATCGACCTACTGCATTCATAACCTGACGGATGGGATGCCCTGGATTTATCCGCCTGTTCAAACCTACGGATATGTCGCCTGCCTCGCCGCGTGCTTTTATCTGACCTATCGGATTGCTATTAACTGGACCAAGCTTCGTCAACGCGAAGTCGCAATCAGCGAACCCAAAGCCAGCGAACCCAAAGCCAGCCAGCCCGCCGTCGCTTAGCCGATCTGCAGCATCGCGCCGGCTTCACCGCGGCGATGCCGCCCCGCCCCGTGCCGGCGAAAGCCGGACTGCCGTTGTCAGGTCACGCCTAAATCCGCGAGGAGATCGGTACCTGCGCGAATCTCGTGACTTGAGCCTTCAAGATCAGAACCGACGGGTTCGAAGGCGCCCCCAAGATGACGGGCAAAAAATGCCTCCGCCATGACAATGTAGGAAAGCCGGTTCGGTGGTTTTTGGAAGCCGTGCCCTTCATCCGGATAAACCACGTAGGCGAC
>Ga0137403_10007613_pt1 | contig 12194 bp, 11 predicted proteins | sample CZOMad2_1_16fung_FD_122057 | JGI IMG/M metagenome (GOLD analysis project Ga0137403, IMG submission 122057) | Vadose zone soil fungal communities from Angelo Coast Range Reserve, California, USA - CZOMad2_1_16fungal (Hybrid Assembly) | ecosystem: Environmental > Terrestrial > Soil > Vadose zone...
TCCGCCGGGCACACTCCTCGGCGCGGACGGCCAGGAGATCGAAGACGCCGCCCGCTACTACAATTCGCATCTTCTAGACTACAAGAAGGACAAGCTGGGTTTGCGCTACATCGGCACGGCGGACGTCCGCGGCCGGCTGGCTCAGCAGATCGAGGTGGTGTGGCCCACGGGGGTGAAGCGGGTGGTGTCCTTTGACACCCACAACCACCTGATCGTCCGGGAAACCACGATTCGGGACCCCGGACTCGAGGAGACCCACTTTGAGGACTACCAAAGCGAAATGGGCTTCATGGTGCCCCGGCGGATCGAATACCAGACCGCCCGCGGTGGTGAGTATGCCGCTGGTGAACGGCGACGGCGCCTTCACCGTCCATTTCTTCTCGCCGGTGACGGCATCGAACGCAACCAGCTGGCCGTAGCCCTTGATCCATTCCGCCTCGGCAATGCCGAGATTGTAATTGCCTTCGGCGCGTTCGCTTTTTCCCGCGAGGATGTCGACGCAGATTTCGCGGCTGGGCACGAACACCATCTTCATCTGCGGGTTGTAACTCATCGGGTTCCACCACTTGCCGCCCTCGGAGGCCGGGCACACGCCCTTCGCCTTGTGCTCGTAGGTGGGGACCTTGTCCATGTCGATGATCGGCTTGCCGTCGGGCGTGAAGCCGGTGGCCCAGTTCACCTTGGAGATTTCCTTGCCCCAGAGGAATTTGCCGTTGGTGCGATCAACCTGGTACAGGAAGCCGTTGCGGTCGCCATGCAGCCACACTTTCTTGCCGCCCAGGTCGGCGAGGATGGTTTCGTTCACGCCGTCGAAATCCCACACGTCCCAAGGCGTGTACTGGTAGTAGAACTTCATCGCACCGGTGTCGGGATTCAGCACGAGCGTGGAGTTGGTATAGAGATTGTCGCCCTTGCGATTCGCCCCGTCCCAGTCGGGATTCGGATTGCCGGTGCTCCAGTAGAGAAGGTCCAGCGCCGGGTCATACGAGCCGGTGATCCACGCGGAGCCGCCGCCGAATTTCCAGATGTCGGCATCGTCGGTGCCCCAGGTGTCGGAGCCTGTCTCGCCGGGAGCGGGAATGTTGAAATGTTTCCAGACTTCCGCGCCGGTATCTGCGTCCAGGGCTTCGATCCACAGGCGGGTCGGGTATTCGGCGCCGGACATGCCGACGACGACCTTGCCTTTTACCACCAGCGGCGCAACAGTCATGGTGTAGGCCTTGGTCCAGTCGGCGACGGTCACGTCCCAGGCCACTTTGCCTGTCGCGCGATCGAGCGCGATGACGTGCGCATCCGGCGTCGTGAAATAAACCTTGTCCTTGTAGATGGCCGCGCCACGGTTGCCGAGGTCGCAGCAGAGCATCTTGCCGATTCCTTCCGGCAGCGGATGCGCGAACTGCCAGACCGGGGTGCCGGTCTTCGCATCGACCGCGTAAATATGGCCGTGGGACGAAGTCACGTACATCGTGCCGTCCACCACCAGCGGCGTCGTGTTCTGCGCATCGAGCGTGCCGAACGAAAAACTCCACACCGGCACCAGCTTCTTGACGTTGCCGGTATTGATCTTGGCAAGCGGGCTGAAGCGCGTGCCGGAGTAATCACGGCCCGCCATGAGCCAGTTGTTGGGTTCCTTGGCTGCGTTCAGCAGCATGTCGTCGGTGACCGGCGTGTGGATCACGTCGGCGTGAGCCGGCATGATCAGCACGCCGGCGCCCAGGCCGACGGCGAAAAGAAGGGACTTCAGAGATGACTTTATTCGAGCGCGCATGGGAGTACCTCCGATTGAGTTGCGTTTCATTTCGAGGGCGGCTTTATTTTTTTGCCGCGGGGGTGTCTCTGCAAGAAATCTGCCAAACGCAAGGTATTGCGCTTGGTGAAATCCCGGATTCAGCAGTGCGTTCCATTAGTAAAAATGATGTGTGCGTTCGTGCACTTGCAGCCTGGACGCGCTCGCATCTCAGGTGCCGGGGTCGCAAACCGGAACCGGATGGGTCCGGTTCATCGCACGAATCGGGTGCGGAAAATCTGCTGCCGGGCGGTCGCGGTGCGAAGCCCGGCAATGGCGGCCGGGCGGAGACAACCAACCCACGGACTCGCGCAGCCTCTGGCGCTAAATCTCGATAACGCGGGCAAGCTGCTATAGTCCGCCGGTTCGTATTTCCAGAAGAGCGCCGGCCTCCTGAAGAGCCGTGTGCCGGATCGAACGAGGAGGAGTTCGCGATGAAGTTGCGGAACAGCATCCTGGCGAGTGCTGCGGCGATCGTCGCCGGGCTATCGGTCTGTACCATCCCGGCCGGCACGCACGCGCAGGACAAAACGCCGATCCGGGTCGGCCTGTCGATCGCACAAACCGGTCCCTTGAGCGGGGCCGGCAAATCCGGACTGGTCGCGCTCCAACTCTGGCGCGACGATGTCAATGCCGGCGGTGGCCTGCTCGGGCGCCCGGTGGAACTGGTGGTCTACGACGACCAGAGCAATCCGTCGATGACGCCGGGCGTCTATTCCAAGCTGCTGGACGTCGACAAGGTCGACCTTCTGGTCGCGCCCTACGCGACCAATCCCACGGCGCCGATCATGCCGCTGGTCAAGCAGCGCGATCGGCTGCTGATCGGAAATTTCGCGCTGGACGTCAATGCACAGATCCGGCACGACAAGTATTTCAACAACCAGCCCTGGGCCTCGGCCAGGGACTCGGCCGCTCCCTTCCTCGGCCTGTGCCGGAAGCTCGGCGCAAAGACCATCGCCATCCTCGCGGCCGACGCCGAGTTCGCTCAAAACCTGGCCGGCGGCGTGCGCGCAGGGCTGAAGGAGGCCGGCCTGGAGCCGGTTTACGATCAGAACTATCCGCCGAACACTGTGGAGTTCTCCTCCATGATTCGTGCGATCCGCGCCAGGAATCCCGATGTGGTGTTCGTCGCCTCGTACCCGTCCGATTCCACTGCGATCATCCGTTCGGTCAACGAAATCGGCATCGGCGGCAACGTCAAACTCTTCGGCGGCGGCATGGTCGGCCTGCAGTACGCCTCCATCATGCAATCCCTCGGCTCCGCGCTGAACGGCGTGGTGAACTACAACACCTGGGCGCCGGAGAAGACGATGGATTTTCCGGGAATACGGGATTTCCTGGCGCGCTATCAGGCGAAAGCCAAACAGGCGAACGTGGATCCGCTCGGCTTCTACCTGCCGCCTTTCGACTACGCCATCGGCCAGATCCTGGCGCAGGCCGTGACGGCAACCAAAAGCCTCGACCACAAGGTCCTGGCGACCTACCTCCGCGAACACGAGATCAAGACGATCGTCGGCAATATTCGCTACGGCCCGACCGGCGAATGGGCGAACCCGCGCATCATCTACGTACAGTTCCGGGATATCGCGGACAAGGACCTCGAGCAGTTCCGCAGCGCGGGCAAGCAGGTGATCGTCGCGCCGGACGCGTACAAGACCGGAGAAATAATAGCGTTCGATCAGGCTCGCCTCCAGATGTCACGCTAGAACAGGAAAAACAACGGTGTCCTTCGAGCTTCTCGGCGAGGCGATCATCGCGGGCGTGTTGCTCGGCTGCTTCTACGCTGCGGTGAGCGTCGGCCTTTCGGTTGCCTTCGGGCTGCTCGATGTACCGCAGATCGCCCACCCCGCCTTCCTGGTCCTCGGCGCGTACGGCGCGTATTACCTCGGCGGCTTCGGCCTCGATCCCTTGCTCGCCGGGGTTGCCCTCACGCCGGTTTTTTTCCTCGCCGGGCTGGCTGTCTACCGCTTTTACCATGCCACCTTCGAAAGCCGCGGCACCGACGCGGGCCTGCGCGGACTGGCGTTCTTTTTCGGCGTCGCATTCATCGTCGAGGTGGCGCTGATCCTGAGCTTCGGCGTCGACCAGCGCATGGTCGAGGCCGCCTACATCGGCAAGAGCGTTTCCCTGGGCGACGTGCGCCTGCCCATGCGCATGCTGGTCGCGTTCGGCGTGGCGCTGGTGTTGACGGCCGGCCTCTCGCTCTATCTTTCCAGCACGTTCACCGGCCGCGCGATCAAGGCCGTGGCGCAGGACCAGACCGCGCTGGCGCTGATGGGAGCCGATCCGGTGCGCATCAAGCAATGGGCATTCGGCATTGCCACCGGCACTTGCGCGCTTGCGGGCGCACTGCTCATCATCGTCGCGCCGGTCGAGCCCGGCCTGGGCCGGCTCTACATCGGCCGCACTTTTTGCGTTGCCGTGCTGGCTGGCCTGGGCAGCATGCCCGGCACGCTCGCGGCCGGCATCATTCTCGGCGTTGCGGAAAGCATCGTGCTCACTTCGTTCGGCGCATCCTGGGCGCCCGCCGTCGCTTTTGGATTACTTTTGCTGGTGCTGGCGATTCGCCCGGCCGGGTTGTTCGGGCGCTGATCCATGGGCCGCTGGACGACCTTCATCGTCGTTGCGGTTGCAGTGCTGGTGGCCGCGTTGCTGCTGGCGCGCATCGTTCCGAACGAATACTTTTTTTTCGCGAGCTACGTGGTGCTGCAGTTCATCGTGCTGGCCACGGCCTGGAATATCCTCGGCGGCTATGCCGGTTACGTGAACTTCGGCTCCGGCGCCTTCTTCGCCGCCGGCGCCTACACCGCCGTGGCGCTGATCAAGGCTTTTGCGGCCCCGCTGATGATTCAACTCGCGGCCGCGGCGCTGGTGACTGGCCTGATGGGCTTTGCGATCGGCGCGATGACGCTGCGCCTGCGCGGTATCTTTTTCTCGATCGCGACCGTCGCGGTCGCCGTCATCTGCGAGACCGTCGTGTTCAACTGGGGTTTCGTCGGCGGCGCCCGCGGCGCCACGGTGCTGCAGCCTCCGGCGCCGGCCCTGTTCGCCTCCTACGCGCGAATGCTGTTCGTCGTGATGACACTGCTCGCCGTGCTGGCTGTCGCGCTGGCACGCTATGTCGAGATTTCCTGGATCGGCCGCGGATTACGCGCGATCCGCGACAACGAGGAGGCGGCCGAATCCGCGGGCGTTCCCACCCTGAAGCTGAAACTGTTTGCCGCGACCGCATCCGGCGCGCTGATGGGCATTGCCGGCGCGCCGTTTCCGCTGTACATGAGTTTCATCGAGCCCACTTCGGCGTTCAGCCTGAACTACGCGGTCTCGGCGCTGGCCATGCCGATCATCGGCGGTACCGCAAGCTGGGCCGGTCCGGTGATCGGCGCGGTGCTGCTCGGTTCCGTCCAGCAGGTCGTCACGGTGACGCTGTCCTCGGAGATCAACGTGCTGGTGCTAGGCGTGCTGCTGGTCGCGTTCGTCGTCGCCGCGCCCGAGGGCATCCTCGGGCTAGCGCGCAAGCTGTCCGCAAAGGCGCGCGTCAGATGAACCCAATCCTGCTCAGGGTCGATGCCGTCACCAAGCGTTTCGGCGGCTTCGTAGCACTCTCGGACGTAAGCCTGACGGTGCGCTCCGGTGAGCGGCTCGGCATCATCGGACCGAACGGGTCGGGCAAGACCACGCTGATCAATTGCATCTGCGGAGCGCTTGCCAGCGACGGCGGATCGATCGGCTTCGACGGGATCGACGTGACCCGGCTCGCCGCCCATCGGCGCGCGCGCCTCGGCATCGCGCGCAGCTTCCAGGTGCCGCGTCCGTTTTCGAGCATGACGCTCGCCGAGAATATTGCGGTGCCCCTGGAGTATGTCGCGCACCGGCGGTCGCTGCATCGCGCCGATGTGTCCACGGAAGCGCGCGCCATCCTGGCGCAGATGGGCCTGGCCGACCGGGCCGACGCGTCCACCGCCACGCTCACGCAGGTCGATCTGCGCAAGCTCGAGTTGGCACGCGCACTGGCGGCCCGCCCGCGCCTGCTGATCCTCGACGAAGTGATGGCCGGCCTGTCCCCCGTCGAAGTCGATGAGATGCTCGGCATCGTCCTGGACTTGAGCCGGCAAGGCGTGACCATCGTGATGATCGAGCACATCATGCGCGCGATCATGCGTTTCTCCGAGCGCGTGGTCTGCCTGGACGCCGGACGCATCATGGCCGAGGGGACGCCGGCGCAAATCGTGCAAGATCCCGAGGTGCAAAGGATCTACCTCGGTGATTAGACTGGCAATCGAAGGTCTCGAGGCGGGTTACGGCGCTGTGCGTGCGCTGCACGGGGTGTCGCTCGAAGTGCGCGAGGGCGAGACGGTCGCTTTGCTCGGCACCAACGGCAAAGGCAAGAGCACGCTGATGAAATGCGTCATGGGACTGCTCAAGCCGTCGCGCGGCTCGATCATGCTGGAAATGGACGGCGGGCGCGTCGACCTCGCCGGAAAAAGCCCGCAGGAGATCGTCGCACTGGGCGTGGCCCTGGTGCCGGAAGGGCGCCGCCTGTTCCCCAGGCTCACCGTGGCGGAGAACCTGCTGCTTGGCGCCTTCCGCCACGGCGCGCGCAGCGCGATCGAGCGTAACCTTGCGCTGTGCCACGAGGCGTTCCCGCTATTGCGGGAGCGCGGCACGCAACTGGCGGGAAGCTTGAGCGGCGGCCAGCAGCAGATGCTCGCGATCGCGCGCGCGATCATGTCGGCGCCGAAACTTCTTCTCATCGACGAACCGTCGGTGGGCTTGTCGCCGGTGCTGGTGAAGCAGATGATCGACACGATCGCCGCGCTCAAGCGGCAATTCGGCCTGACGGTGTTGATGGCCGAACAGAATTTTCACCAGGCCAGCCGCATCGCGGACCGGGGCTACCTCATCGTGCAGGGCGAGATCGCCTTCGAAGGCCGCAATCTCGAGGAACTGCAGGGCAGCGAACTGGTGAAGAGTTTATACCTGGGGGCGTGACCGGCAGGCGCGCTCGCGGATCGACAAGGAGAAAGCAATGGCAACATTGCCACGCGTGGGCTGGATCGGCGCCGGGCGCATGGGCGTACCGATGGCGGGCTTCATCCTCAAGGCCGGCTACCCGCTCAGTGTTTTCTCGCGCAGCGCCGCTAGCCGGCAGAAGCTCGTCGCCCAGGGCGCGCGCGAAGCGTTCAGCACGCAGGAATGCGCGGGCGCCGCGGAGGTGATTTTCGCGGCCGTTGCGGACGACGCAGCATTGCGCGAAGTGGCGCTCGGCCCGCTGGGCGTGCTGGCAAACGCCAGGCCGGGCGCGATTTTCGCGGATACCAGCACGGTGTCGCCGCAGGTCTCCGCCGAAATCGACCGCGAAGCGGCCGCGCGCGGCGTGGGCTATCTGCGCATGCCGATTTCGGGCAACGCGGCGTCGGCGCGCAGCGGCGACATCACCGTGCTGGTGTCGGGACCGGAGGCGGCCTGGCACAGCGTGAAGCCCATCGTCGAGACGTTCAGCAAGGAGCAGGCGTACCTTGGCGCCGGCGAGCAGGCGCGATACATGAAGCTCGTCATCAACGCCGTCGTGGTGAGCACGGCCCAATCCATGGCCGAGGCATTGACCCTCGGCCGCAAAGCCGGACTCGAATGGAATCTCATGCTCGACACCATCGCGCACAGCACCATCGCCTCTCCCTGGCTCAAGGCCAAGATCGCGCTGCTCAAGCCGCGCGATTTCACGCCGACGATGAGCCCGCAATTGATCCTGAAGGACATGGACCTGATGCTCGCGGCGGCGGCCGCCAGCGATGTGGCCATGCCCCTGACGGCGCTGACGCGCGAGCTTTGGCAGGAGCTGCTCGCCGCGGGCTACGAGGAAGAGGACTACATGGCGGCGGTCAAGCTGGCCGAGAAGCGGGCGGGGTTGTCCAGCGGCAGCCTCGACGAACGGGAGGAAAAATGACAGCCAAAGGTTCGCGTGATCGGGTGCTCGTCATCGGAGGCTCGCTGGTCGGCCTGATCGCCGGCAACCTGTTCCACCGTGCCGGCTGGGACGTGCAGGTTTTCGAGCGCGTCAGCGGCAATGTCGAAGGCCGCGGCGCGGGAATCACCATCCTTCCCGGGCTCGTCGACGGCTTCCGCGCGGCGGGCGCGGACGTATCCGAGCAAGCCCTCGGCGTCGAGCTTCCTGCCCGCATCGCGCTCGACAAGTCGGGCCGGATCGTGGCCGAGCGCCCGTTCTCGCAGGTGATGACGTCGTGGAAACGCCTGTACGACGAGCTGAAGAAGGTGTTCCCGAACGAGAACTACCGCGCAGGCATGACCCTCGAAAGGGTCGAACAGGAGGACAAAAAGATCACGGCCTGTTTCGCCGGCGGGGAGCGCGTCGAGGCCGATCTGCTCATCGCCGCCGACGGATTGCGCTCCACGGTGCGCGCCCAGTTCCTGCCCGGGACCAAGCCGCACTACGCGGGCTACATCGCCTGGCGTTGCCTGACGGACGAAGGCGATCTTTCCGCGCCTACCCACGCGGCGCTGTTCAATCGCTACTCGGTGTGCGTGGCGCCCGGGCAGCAGGGCATCGGCTACGCGGTGCCGGGACCGGGCCACAGCGTGGAGCCGGGCCGCAGGCAATACAACACCGTCTGGTATTACCCCGTTCCCGAGGACGGGCTGCGCCGGCTGATGACCGACGACACCGGCCGTTACCACCCGAACGGCATCCCGCCGGGATTGCTCAGCTCGCAGATCCGGCAGGAAATGATCGAGAATGCGTCACAGGTGCTGGCACCGCAATTCGCGGAAGCCGTGCGCCGCGCCAGGCTGCATTTCTTTCAGCCGATCGTCGACCTGGAATTGCCGCGCCTGGTCTTCGGGCGCGCGGTCATCATCGGCGACGCGGCGTTCACCGCCCGGCCGCACGTGGCGATGGGCGTGCCGAAAGGGGCGGGCGACGCACTCGCGCTGGTGAAGGCGATCACGCTGGGCGGACACGAACCTTTCGCGGCGCTTGCGCATTTCGAAGCGGAACGCCTGCGCATCGACCACGCCATCGTTGCGCGCGGCCGCTATCTTGGGGCTTACATGGAAGCGCAGCTCAAATCGGAGGAGGAACGCCGCCACGCGGAGGCGTTGCGCGTGCCCGAGCACGTAATGATGGAGACGGCGGCACCCATGGCCTTTGCATGAGATCGATGGCAAACCGGGAAAAGATCAAAAGGAACGGGAGCCTCCGGACAGGCCATCGGGCCCATCGGCTTGCATCGTCCGAGCGGCATCTTCCCCCGCGTTCAATTTAGCAGTAGGTTGTGGAACTATTTGCGCTGTCAACGGCCAATCTCTCTGGCCTGCACGCTTTTCTGCTTTGCCTGCCGGCTCAACCGACAACGCATGGATTCATCAACGGTGACCAACTTGTGGCCGGACGACGCAGATGGTGAGCCCTTCTGACCTCCACAACGCCCGCATCCTGATTGTCGACGATCATGTCGACAGCCTGGAGGTGCTTGCACAGATGCTGCGCCTCGCCGGATACACTGCCGTCGATCTCACGAGCAATTCGCGTGACGTAGTCGAGCTGCATCGCAAGAATCGCTATGACCTGATACTGCTCGATCTCCAGATGCCCGGCCTGGATGGTTTCGAAGTCCTCGAGGGTCTCAAGCAGATCGAATCGGAGGCGGGCAGCTATGTCTCGGTGTTGGCCATTACCGGCAATCCCGCCCACAAGCTGCGTGCACTGGAAAATGGCGCCAAGGATTTCATCAGCAAGCCCTTCGACCCGGCGGAAATGTTCAGGCGGGTTTCCAACTTGCTGGAAGTCCGCCTGTTGCATGAAGAGACGCGCAATCAGCGCGAGATGCTCGAATCCCTGGCGCTGCACGACCCGCTGACCGGGCTTGCGAACCGGCGCCTTCTGGTAGACAGAATGTCGGTGGCGGTTGCCCAGGCACGCAGAAGCAAAGGCTTCATGGCGGTGATGTACCTGGATCTGGACGGTTTCAAGGAAATAAATGACACGTTGGGGCACGGAGCCGGCGACCTTTTGCTGCAGGCAGTTGCAAAGCGCCTGACTGACACGGTGCGCGAAGAGGACACGGTGGCGCGGTTGGGCGGTGACGAATTCGTCATGACCTTGCCGCACATCCACGGAAATGCCGCTGCAGCCGGAATGGCGGCGAAAGTCATCGATGCGGTGTCACAGCCCTATGATATCGAGGGCCGCACCGTTCGCATGACCGTCAGTGTCGGCATCGGCATCTATCCCGATGACGGCAATGATGCGGAAGCGCTGATGAAGTCCGCCGATACGGCTTTGTACGAGGCAAAGCGCGCTGGCAAGAATACCTATCGAGTCGGCACCCAGATCCCTGTCGGCGATACCGTACGATCGGAACGCAAGAATGGGGTCACATCCCGTTAGGAAACCCTGCGGCTCAGCTTTTCAGCCGATACCCCGTCCTGAAAATCCACACCACCCCGCCGAGGCAGGCCACGAAGAACGCGAGCGTCATCGCCAGGCTCACGCCGACTTCGACATCCGACGTTTCGTAGAAGCTCCAGCGGAAGCCGCTGATCAGGTAGACGATCGGATTGAACAGGCTAACCGTGCGCCATGCCGGCGGCAGCATGTCGATCGAATAGAAGGCCCCGCCGAGGAAGGTCAGCGGAGTGATGACCAGCATCGGAATGAACTGCAGTTGCTCGAAGCCTTTCGCCCAGATGCCGATCATGAAGCCAAACAGGCAGAAGGTCGCCGCGGTCAGCACCAGGAAGGAGATCATCCAGAACGGGTGCGCAATGTGGATCGGCACGAACAGCGTCGCCGTTGCCAGGATGACCAGGCCGAGCAGGATGGACTTCGTGGCCGCCGCGCCGACGTAGGCGAGCACGATCTCGAGCGCCGACACAGGCGCGGACAAGACCTCGTAGATCGTTCCGGTGAACCTGGGAAGATAGATGCCGAACGATGCGTTGTTGAGGCTCTCGGTAAACAGCGACAGCATGATGAGCCCCGGCACGATGAAGGCACCGTAGCGCACGCCGCCGACTTCGGCCATGCGGGAGCCGATCGCGGCGCCGAAAACCACGAAGTAGAGCGAGGTGGTGATCACGGGCGTCACCAGGCTTTGCCAGAAGGTGCGCTTGAAGCGCGCCAGTTCGGAACTGTAAATCGCCCATACGCCGTGGCGGTTGAAAGACGGAATTTTCACGGCGGTGCTCATGTCCGCTCGTGCACCAGGCTGACGAAGATATCCTCGAGCGAGCTTTGCCGGGTCTGCAGGTCCTTGAACCCGATGCCGAGTTCGCTCAGCCGGCGCAACAGTGTGGGGATGCCCGTTCCTTCCTCGCGTGCGTCGAAGTTGTATTCCAGTTCATTGCCGCTGTCCTTCAGGATGAGGTGCCAGTCGCTCAAGCCCGCGGGGATCCGCGTCATCGGCTCCTGCAGATGCAGCGTCATCTGTTTCTTGCCGAGCTTCTTCATCAGCTCGGTCTTTTCCTCGACCAAAATCAGTTCGCCCTTGCTGATCACCCCGATGCGGTCGGCCATTTCCTCCGCTTCGTCGATGTAGTGCGTGGTCAGGATGATGGTGACTCCGCTATCGCGCAACGCCCGGACCAGGGCCCACATGTCGCGGCGCAGCTCCACGTCCACGCCCGCCGTCGGCTCGTCGAGGAACAGGATCTCCGGCTCGTGCGCCAGGGCCTTGGCGATCAGCACGCGCCGCTTCATGCCACCCGAGAGGGTCATGATCTTGTCGTTGCGCTTGTCCCACAGCGATAGGTCGCGCAACACTTTCTCGAGGTGCGCCGGGCCCGGCGGGCGTCCGAACAATCCGCGGCTGAAGCTGATTGTGTTCCAGACCGTCTCGAACATGTCGGTGTGCAATTCCTGCGGCACCAGGCCGATCTTCGAGCGCGAATGGCGGTAGTCGCGCACGATGTCGCGCCCGTCCACCAGCACGGTGCCCGTGGTCGGCGTGACGATCCCGCAGACGATGCTGATAAGCGTGGTCTTGCCCGCGCCGTTAGGGCCGAGCAGGGCGAAGATCTCGCCCTTGCGGATCTCCAGATCGATCTGCCTCAGCGCCTGCAGGCCCGAGGCGTAGGTCTTGGTCAGGTTGGAGATGGCGATGACGGCCATCGACGAGCTTACCTCGCCCGCTGATTCACGGAGATAGCAGTCATGCAATTGTGTCGGACCGCCCTGGTCTTCCTTACTTGCGCGGACTAGCGCGGCCGCCGCACGCGGGTTTCGGATGGAATCGAAGACAGCGAAAGCAGGAAGCCCAGAGTGCCGAAGCCGTGAACGAGCTGCAGCAGCTCGAGAACCTTTCTCTCGCTGCCCAGCCTCCTGACAGGGCCTTTGCGGCGACGGATCGGCTTGCTCATGCGGCGCTGATCGAATCTACCTTGTCTGGAT
>Ga0137403_10007615_pt1 | contig 12188 bp, 12 predicted proteins | sample CZOMad2_1_16fung_FD_122057 | JGI IMG/M metagenome (GOLD analysis project Ga0137403, IMG submission 122057) | Vadose zone soil fungal communities from Angelo Coast Range Reserve, California, USA - CZOMad2_1_16fungal (Hybrid Assembly) | ecosystem: Environmental > Terrestrial > Soil > Vadose zone...
TAGCGCGTAATGGGCAGGTACGAACGGTCCAGACCCACCAGCGTAATGTCCGTTCCGTGCAGGGTGGTGACAAACGGAAGCTTGCGCTTCCGCGGGGCAGCCGCCAGCATCTGTCGCGCCAGCAATGCGCTCACGGAATGCGGAATGGCGTAGTGGACGTGCAACAAGTCGAGATCGTAGAGCTCCGCCACTTCGGCCATGCGCGTTGCCAGGGCCAGATCATAGGGTGGGTATTCAAACAGCGGATACCGCGAGACTTCCACTTCGTGATAGTGAATGTTGGGCTGCGGTGTCATCAGCCGGATGGGTTGCGCGTAGGAGACAAAATGGACTTCGTGTCCGCGTTGCGCCAGTTCCAAGCCCAGTTCGGTCGCAACCACGCCACTGCCGCCGTACGTCGGGTAACAAGTGATGCCGATCTTCATCGAGGAAGGCCTAGGCGCAGGTGCGCGATCCTTCCCTAGATGAGCGTGCTGTCGCGCGGGATTCAGATTGTGGGTTAAAGACTTGAGGGTTGGAGGAGACCCAGTGCTCAGGAACGATGTTAGCCCGCGGTCTGCGCGTTAGCTTCCCCGGGACCGGCGAATCCACTGCTACTGTCGCCAAGCCCATCCAGAAATGCCTGGAAACGCTTTTGCGCAGCCGGTGTCAACCCGGTGAATTCAATGCCCATGCCGACGCCAGGATCCTTCGTGCGTACGATTCCGGAAGTGGACATTTTTTCAGAGTCCACCCAGAAATCGACGCGAAGAATCGTCCCCGTGGCCAGGGGCAACATGGTCTCAACATAACAGCCATTCGCGCTAATGTCTGTGGCGCGGACGCGGATGGGTGTGTGCACACGCTCGTCACACATTTCCATGTTGAAGAAAATCTTGTGCCGCGAAAACCGGCGCCGCGATTTGCCCGGGTTAGGGTCGGCAGCGACCTGCTCGGCCGTAAGCTCCTCGGTCCACGGACACTCTTGTCCATCGAGTAGTTGCACTTCCGCGCATGTCTTTTCGGTTGCGTTCTCATTCTTCACCGAGACGACGCGGCAACGCGCCTTCTTACTTCCGTACTGCACGCCAATGACGTCGCCCGGTGTCAGCGCGCACTCGATTCTGTTCACGATCGCGCCCGAGGTGGTAATGGAAATCGCACGCGCTTGCTGGAAGAAAGCACGGCCGTCCTGGCTCATACCCCATACACGTACTGGGAGACCGGCCTGATTGCTGGGTTGGATAGGTTCTGTCATGGCAGATGCAAGGTCAGAGTAACCGGAATTGCGCTCTAAAGGACAGTTCCCCAAAGGTCAATGGGCAAAGTTGTCCTTCTGAGCCCGCACTTTGGTAACCGGAAATGGAAGCGCTCTAGCTGAGGTCGCGATAGGAAATCAGCTCGACTCCGCTTTTGTCGAGCGAGGATCGAGCCTCGGCCGAGGTTAGCACTTGGAGCTCCAGTTGGCGTGAGGCCCGCAGTCGGGTTCGCACGGTCCCCAGTTCGGCGTCGTCGTAGCCGGGATGGCATGCCATTTCCCAGGTTCCTTCCGGAAGAGTTTCAGCGACGCCTTGGATCATGGCTGCGAATAGATCTGCATCCAGAAAGCCTGTTTCCATGACGCCCAGGCAACCATCGGGAGCCACCATGTCATGCTCAGCGAGGAGCTGGTGAAATGCCGGCAAGAATCGCCGCAGAGCCCGCGTCTGCCAGTAGCGTTTCCATAAGGCAGGACGCTTGCGCAAATCCTCGAACGCCAAAGCGCGGGCCGGTACGAACGGATTCCGCACCGCACGAATCCCGCATTTTCGCGCCGCCCGCAACAGAGGACGCAGGATGGCAGGGAAGACATGCGTATGCTTGTGCGTATCGAAATGCGAGATCGCCACACTGGAATCGTGCAGCTTCTTAAACTGTGCCGAAGCCTCGGCTTCGATTTCCGTCGCCGAGAATCGGCCCGTCAATGCGCGCTTCACAAAACCGCCGAGCGTCGGGGAGAACTCAGAACCGTCGTGAGCCAACGCCAGCGACGGAACCTCGGCAGCCGGAAGCAGCGCAGAACCATCCACAAGCACGACGTGGCAGCCCACACTCAGCCTGGGTAGTGTAGACGCCAGCCGGGACGCATCCAGCATCGCGACTCCTGCCGCCATCAGAGTCGCGGAGGTCACCACGCCACGCGTATGACATTTGGCGATGGCACGATTCACACCCGAGGTCAGGCCGAAGTCGTCCGCGTTGATGATCAGCCGTCGCAAGCGCCCAGTCTATCAGCGGTTCGTGTGAGGAGGTTTGTGCGAGAGAGGTTCGTGTGGCGCGGGTGCAATCCTGGCAACTACGTCGCAGTCGCCTCGAGCAGCAGCCTCTTTTTGACCACGCTCGCAATCTCTCCGTATACTCGAAACACGGCTTGCCTTGGTTCCGGGTCCAACGCCAAGGACGATCAGGGCGGTTAGCTCAGTTGGTTAGAGCGCCTCGCTTACACCGAGGAGGTCGCAGGTTCGAGTCCTGCACCGCCCACCAGCGTCATCATCCTGTGCTTTTCCAAAATCCTAACCTTCCAGCTGGGCAATAGCGGCCAACTCTCTCCACTCAAGCTGTCGTCTCTCCTGCCGATAACGCAGTTGTAAAGGCTCGCTCGAAGGAGTGTCGTCATGTCCCTATGCCGGAGAATGATCCTTCTGGGAGGGCTTTTGGCGATGAGTTGGTCGCTTCATGCTGAGGAAGAACGGCACGCCAAGAAGCGGGTTGCGCCAGTCTATCCGGCACTAGCCAGGAAAATGCACATTTCAGGCGCCGTCAGAATGGAACTCAATGTAGATCCGGAAGGCGAAGTCAAAGACGTCACTGTGCTGAAGGGGCACGCCTTGCTGCGAGATGCGGCTGTCACTGCCGCGAAACAATGGGTATTTTCCAAAACTCCCACCAAGTCGGTTGAGGTTATCGAACTCGACTTCCATCAGGAATAGGCGGTTTTCATGATGAAGCTCTCCATCCGCAACAAACTGATTGCGGGCTTTGGCGCCATCATAGCCCTCATGCTGCTGAGCACTGGCGTTGTGAGTCTGCGGCTGCACACCACCGCCGCCAGCCAGGAACGCATCAAGAACGTCCGGTATCCCGCGAGCATGGATGCCGCCGCGGTTCGCAGTTCCATTTCCGGAGCAGCGGCCGCCCTGCGCGGGTACATCCTGTTTGGGTCCGACCCCGCGGAGGCTGGACACTTCAAGCGGGATCGCGAAGATAACTGGAACACCGCGGAAGTTGCCATGGCACGGCTGCAGGCGCTGAGCCAGGAATTGACGCCGGCAGAGAAAGATAAGATCGACGCCGTCGCCCGTCAAACAGTCATCTACCGGTCACTGCAGGACAAAATCGAGGATCTAGCCATCGGAAGGGGCGGCGAGGCGACTGGCCAGGCTTTTGACCTTCTGAAGTCCGACGCCGCTCCCCAACAAAGGGTGTTGGCCGAGGGTCTGAAAGTCCTAATGGAGGACCAACAGCAAACCACCGACCGCGAAATCGCCGTCCTGACCGCCACGAGTCAGAGCACGCAGGAAGTGGAGTGGGCCCTCACTCTACTGGCGGCCATCGCCGCGATGGGACTGGCTGTCTTTATTAGTCGCCGTTTCGACATCGGCCTTGGGCCGGTGTTTGCTCGAGCCACGAGTATCGCCTCCGGGGACCTCACCGGCGACGAGCTTCCGATCCACTCCAGCGACGAACTCGGCGAACTCACTGGAGTCGTCAACGAAATGCAGCGCGGGCTACAAGAGATGATTGCATCCGTGCGGCGAGCTTCGGACCGGTTGGCCACAGCCACGGACCGTGTCTCTTCCTCCACGAGCCAAGCCGCACAGTCCGCGGAAACCCAGCGTGACCGCGCCCATCAGGTCGCCGTCGCAATGCAGCAAATGTCCACCGCCGTGGAACAGGTCGCCGGTAACTCGCAGACCGCCGCCGATGCCTCGCAGCGCGCGGCCCAGGCTGCGCGCCAGGGAGGCATTGTCGCCGATCAGGCGCTTGCCACCATGCGGAGCATTGCCGGGTCCACCGAATGCGCTGCCTCTCGCATCGCGGAATTGGGCAAGAATTCGGAACATATTGGGCGCATCATTGCGGTGATCAATGACATTGCCGACCAGACCAACCTTCTCGCACTGAACGCCGCCATTGAGGCCGCGCGCGCGGGCGCGCAGGGCAGGGGTTTCGCGGTCGTGGCCGACGAAGTTCGCAAGCTCGCGGAACGTACCACCAAAGCCACGAAAGAAATTGCCGAAATGGTGCGAACCATCCAGTCGGAAACGAAAAATGCCGTCGAGGCGATGCGCGCTGGTAGTCACGACGTCGAAGTAGGCGTGGGCAAGACTACGGAATCCGGAGTTGCGCTGAATCAGATCATCGAGGTTGCCGAGGAGGTCGGCAGCTTGATCGCCTGCATTGCGACTGCAGCCAGCCAGCAGGCCAGTGCCACGGAAGACGCCACACGGAACATCACCCAAATCTCAAGCCTGGCCCAGGAATCGGCCGATGCCGCGGAACAAGCTGCCGCGTCGTGCGTCGATCTTTCCACGCTGACCCACGACCTGCGGAACACAGTGAGTCAGTTCAAGCTGGCTGCATCCTCCGCTAACGGCAAGTCGTATGGCAAGTCCGAGATCCAACGCCCACTGGCTTGGGCCTCCTCCGCTGGCGCGGGGACTAAGCTGCTCGCGCCGGGGAACCGTGCTCGATCTGCTCCTCTGCGCCCCTGAACAGAGCCTTGAGGGATCGCAGCACAAACCGCAGGATCAAAACCACGAACGCCAACCCCACCAGGACGAGCGCCGCAGCTGCATAGGGGTGTCGAGTTGCGAGCCAAGTCAGGCCAATGGCCACTGCGTCCTCGGTTAAGCTGAGGGCTCCATTGGAGAAGGGTTCCGGGGAAGGCGTGACTGCCGCCCTTGCAGCAGTCTTGCCGCCATGAGCCGCTAGCGCGATGAGTCCCCCGACGATAGTCGCCAGCATCTGTTCCCCAGGGGAAAGGGAAGCGGTGGCCTTGTACGCCATCAGGGCGGCCACAGGAATCCGTACAAATGTGTGCATCGCGTTCCAGATCAGGTCGAAGGCCGGTATCTTATCCGCGAAGAACTCGACGGCGAACATCAGAGCGGCGACCGCGATGACCCACCCGTTCGTAAGCACGTGCAGTCCCTCGGGCAGTACCAGAACGTGATAACGCCCCAGGATTCCCAAAGTGCCCACGGTGGCATAGGTGTTCAACCCGGCTGCAAAGCTAATGGCGACGAGCAAAGCCACGATTTCCGGCATGGGGAGGTTTACGCTCGAAAGACCGGGCACAAGCAATGCTGCGAAGAGCCCCGCCTTAAGCACAGCAAAACCCTTGAGAAACATGGGCCACCTCGGAACCAAGGGTAAAAGACCCAAGAACAAAAACAAAGGGCCGCCACTTCCGGCGACCCCTCATTCTCAACGTCTTGCCGACTACTTGCAACTCTCTTAGAGAGTCGACTCGATCTCAAATCCCCAAGCTTCGAGCAGGGGCTCCGGGATGTACTTGGAATTCTTATTGCGCCGCGCCCACTCGCGCAGACGTGTGGACCGAAGATATTGATCCGGCTCCAGCTTGTACTCTTTCACCACCTGTTCGAACTCGGTGATGGTGGGGGTGATCGGACCTAAAGGTTCGGGTTTGCCCCAGTTAGGGTTGCCGCGTCGTTTTGCCATTGGGGGATTTGCCTCGCTACTTTCTTCAGGATGACTGTATTCGGATGTCAGGCTTCACGTACATATAGACTCCCAGACTCAGGCAACGGATACATCCATCCGTAAACTATTTAAGACAGCCCAGACTCTGGAGTGGCTACAACCTCCACGAATAGAGGTAGTGCGTGTAAACCCGTTATTCTTCAACATCTTGCCACGTTTCTTGAAAAAAGTAAAGGGCCAAAGCCTTGCGTGAGGGCATCGTGACCTAAATTCAATACTGGGCCAATCAGACCCGAAAACTGCCCAATTCAACCTTACCGAGGTAATCCTGGGGGTACAGCCACCGTTGCTTCCCGCCGATAGCATGGTTAAAGTCCAAACAAGGAGTCCTCTCTTGAAGGATATCTACGAAGTCATACGCAACAAGAAGGCCCAGCAGTCCCAGTTGGGCGAACAAATCGAAGCCCTCCAGAACGCGGCGAGGGATCTGGAAGCCGTGCAACACCTGCTGCAGGAGGACGACGCGCCAATCGCCGTAGTGCGTAGGTAACCGGCTGGTCTGTTTGGTATCGGCACTCAGCGACTCATCTTTCACCCAAGGAATTGTAGTTGGCATTCGAATCGGCGTTGACGGCGTTGTTGGTGAGCTCCAGCGAGAAGCTGCAGCGGTTGGTGCGGCGCGTTCTTAGTGACCTGGAGATCCAAGTCGTAACGTGCTCCGACGGCGAGACGGCCATCCAGAAAGTGACGCGCCAGCGGTTCGAAGCTATACTCGTCGATTTCGGCGACGCCGTCGCAGCCGACCAAGTGATCCGTGGGGTCCAGCTCGCTCCGGGAAACAAACGGGCGATCGTGGTGGCCTTTGTAGACCCTGAGATTCCCTTGAAAGCCGCGTTTGCTCGCGGAGCGCACTTCGTCTTGCACAAGTCTCTGTCTGCCGAGCGGACCAAATCCAGCTTCCGCGCGGTGCGAGCTCTGATGAAGCGGGAGCGGCGCCGCAATCAACGCATCCCGGTCGAGCTATCGGTGAAGTGCAGCTGGCTGGACAAGCCAGAAGTAGCGTGCCAGAGTTCCGACCTGGGCGAAGGGGGCATGGCGTTGCGACTGCCCAACTCCGCGCCGGCCGCAGGCGTGGTCCAGCTCTCTTTTTTCGTGCCTCAAGCCCTCGACGCAATCAAGGTGGGCGCCGAGGTGGCGTGGCGCAATCCACAGGGACTGGTGGGGATGCGCTTTACTGATCTTACTCCCGAAGCTCGCAACCAATTGAAACGCTGGTTGAAAGGCGTCACCGGAGATCCAGCCGATGAATCGGACGCGCCCGTACCTGCGGAACTCACCGACCTCAGCACGCACGCCTGCTACCTGAAGATTACGGCTCCGTTTCCATTGCGTACGCGCGTTGCCCTGGTTATGCGAGCGGGGATTCACGACTTGCGCGCCGAAGGGACGGTGCGAGTTACGCATCCGGAAATCGGAATGGGTGTCGAGTTCCTGCAGAAGACGGATGACGAACAAGCGAAGGTCGCGGAGTTTCTGGAGGCTCTGCGTGCCGAATCCTCGCGCACGCCGCAAATCCTGGTCGAGCCGGAAGAAATCGACCTGAGTCCCCAATCTCTGACCGACGCAGCTAAACTCGAGTCCGATCCGTTGTTGGCGTTGTTCCTCCGTGGCGACGACTTTTCCCCAGAAGAATTCCTCAATGAACTGTCGGCTCAACGGGGCGGCGTTCCCGAATCCGTCAGGCTGGCCGTGACTTCGGTCCAGCAATCGGCCACCCAGCGATAGGGCGTTCGTGAGGGGCAAAACTTCTTAGCGCCGCGAGTTTACTTCCGAGATTCGAGTTTTCCCTCGAAACTTTTTCCGCTCGCCTGGGTTTCCATGTGCGTACGTCGAACAGGCCCTTCCCATTACCCCCAGGGATGAGACCTGTTTTCAGAACGGACGATGTCGACAACCCCCACAGGAGAAACTCTATGCGACGCAGTCTACTCACCCTGACCTTCGTATTGCTGGCTTCGATGTTTACTTTGGCGCAAGCGCCCCCTACCGGCGACGTTCCGGCTGACCGCCAGGATTTGCGCCAGGATCGCCGCGATGTTCGTAAAGACCAGCGCGACATCAACCATGACAGACGCGATCTCAACCATGACCGCGCCGACCGCAATCAGGACCAACGGGATATTAACCATGACAGGCGGGACATCAACAAAGACCGCGTGGAACGCAATCAGGATCTGAAGAATGGCAACACCGCTGCTGCGAGGGCGGAACAGAGAGATATCAACCACGACAAGCGCGATCTCAATCACGACCGGGTGGATCGCAATCGCGACCAACGCGATATCAACCATGACAAGCGCGATCTGAACGATGATCGTGCCGACCGCCATCAGGACCGGAAAGACATCCGTCACGATAAGCGCGATTTGCATCGGGACCGCAAAGGCCGCTAATCGAGACTGCTGTACCAAGAATGCGTGAACGAAAGGGTGGCAGGGTTTTCCTGCCGCCCATTTTTCATTGGTGACTGCTCAGTATCATTCCGGCCCTCTTACCCGCTGAAGAAAAGGCTCCCTCGTTAGATCAGCGACCTTCGGTCACGGTTCCGTCTCTCCATGCCTGGCGGAACACTCGCAGGGTTTCGACCCTCAGATAAAGTGCGTTCCCGAACACGCCGATAGTCAAACTGTCAGGTCCCTCAATAGCGGCTATTGTTTGCTGGCCTATTGAGGCTCGATCAGTCGGGGACGCCAACCACCTTATGGTTCATATCGCGGATATCAGCTGGGCGAAAAAGCTGCTGGCAGTTTCCGGCGTCTACATGCTCGGCTTGCTTTCCGTGGGGCTGGTGGGAGGCTACACCATCTACACCGGCTGTAAGACGACTGAGGCTGCGCTCAGCGCTTCGCAGATCCGCGCGAATGCCGCCAGCAAGGCGCAGTTGGCGATTTTGGTCATGGGACGCGCGGAGGCGCAATTGCTGAGTGCCGTGAATGCGGAGGAACGCCGGACGGCGGCGATCGCAGCGATTGGGGCCTCCTCGGCTCTGGATGAGAGCGTCCAACGGCTCCAGGATGCACTGCCCAGCGAGCCGAAAGTTGCGGAGCTGAGTCAGTTATTGCAGGAAATCGGTCCAGCAAAGATGCAGGTCATCAAGGCCGTGCGGACGAACGATGACGCTGCCGCGCGCGCCACCGTCGCTAGCATGCAAGCGGACATGGTCCGCGTCGAGAATCTCGCGGAAGAACTGACGACGGGAGAGCAGGGCCACTTAGCGGCGTTTGTGGGCGATGTGAAAAAGCGCGGGCAGTCCACGATTGTCGTCTTGGGGAGTCTGGTGGCGGTCGGGATCGCGGCCAGCTGGCTGATCAGTTGGTTTGCAGGGAGGCTGATGGCCGGTCCCTTGGGAACCCTGGAACAATCCGCTCGATCATTGGCGACCGGAGACCTGACGATCCACGTCCCTCAGTTCGGCGGCGACGAGATCGGCCGAACGGCAACAGCTATGGGCAGCATGGTGCACGACCTCAACGTGATGGTGACCAACATTCATCGCAACGGCCGGTCCGTCACCACCCAGGCCGCGGGCGTGTCGGATGCTGCCGACAGGCTCCAGGAAATCTTCGGCAAATTTCACGATGCGGTGCAACACATCAAAGAGGATGCGGCGACCGCCCTGTCCTCAACACAAACCACGATGGAACAACTGGAGGTCGCCACCAGCACGGCGCAGGGAACTTCGCAGTCTGCCGCCAGGAATAGCACGGAGATCAAGGCGACGGCGGATGGGTTCCGCATCTTCCAGCAACAGATGGAAAAGACGGTCGAGTTCAGCCGAGAGTTGCTGGAGAAGGTCGCTGCTATTCGATCGATTGCCGGCACCATTGATGACATCTCCTCGCAGGCTCATTTGCTGGCTTTGAATGCTGCCATCGAAGCCGCCCGTGCGGGAGAGCATGGACGTGGCTTCGCCGTTGTCGCCGATGAGGTAGGAAAGCTCGCTCATCGCAGCCTCACCGCCACCGCCGAAATTTCGTCTCTGACGGAAATGATTGCATCCAGCACCGCCGAGACCGTCCAGCTTTTGGAACGCACCATGATTCAAGCGCAGGACAATATCAGCCGCTTACTGCTGGCGGCAACCGAGACCGCCAACAGCAGCAAACAGACACAGCAGATGCAGAACACCATGCAGGGGATGGTGCGCCTGATCAGCGAGCAAGGGCAGGCTGTTACCGGTATCAGCGGAGCGGTGCACGGTCTATCCGCCCTGAGCCAAGGCAGCATGGATCAGACCGAATCTCTGCACGTTCTGTCCAGCGAGCTCAATGTCGCGGCTACCGGGCTCAACAGTGTGGTCGAACGCTTTCGCCTTCAGCCAGGGAGCAGCAAGGTACGGAACTAGGAGGAGTTTTGTGACCAACGGAATTCGCCGTAGCAAGTTACATCGCGGTGCAGGCAACCGCATCGTTGCCTTAATCGCGTTTCTGACAGTGGCGGCTTTGCATGGTGCGATCGCTCAATCGCCACAAACAATCAGCAAGAAAAAGTTTCAATTTCCGAATCAGATTCCCGCGCCAGCCAACAATCCTGTAACGCCGGCGCGAGTGGAACTGGGCAAAATGCTTTTCTTCGACCCCCGTCTTTCTGGTTCCAATTGGATCAGCTGTGCCACTTGCCACAATCCTGCCATGGGATGGTCCGACGGCCTGCCGACCGCGATCGGCAATGGGATGACGACCCTGAAGCGCGCCACCCCTACCATCGTGAACACGGTTTTCAACGAACTGCAGATGTGGGATGGCCGCTTCCATTCGCTCGAAGAACAGGCAGTTGGCCCCATGCAAGCGCCGGGGGAAATGAATTCGACGATGGACGACATTTTGTCCAAGCTGAAGTCCATGCCCGGCTACGTCGAGGGATTCGACCGAGCCTATCCCGGAGAAGGCATCACCAAGGACACGGTTGCCAAAGCGGTAGCGAGCTTTGAGCGCACCATCATTTCCCAGGGTGCACCTTTTGACGCTTGGGTCCATGGAAAAAACAGGGCGATCAGCCCGTCCGCGCAACGGGGCTTCGATCTGTTTACAGGCAAGGCGAACTGCGTCGCATGCCACTCTGGCCCCAACTTCACCGACGAAGGCTTCCACAATATCGGCCTCGGCGGGGACGATCCCGGACGATTCGCCAAGTTGCCCATCAAGATTTCCAAAGGCGCTTTCAAGACTCCGACCCTGCGCGACGTTGCTCTGACGGCACCCTACATGCATAACGGCGCCTATCGCACGTTGGAGGAAGTCATCGACCACTATGATCGGGGCGGAGATGACCGCTCGAATCTCGATCCCAGCATCCACCCCTTGGGACTTTCAGTGCTGGAAAAGAAAGACCTGCTGCAGTTTCTAACGACGCTATCTGGCAAACAAGTGGCGATCAGTTTGCCGAGATTGCCGCAGTAAATTCACAACTTTTGGCTAAGGAGGATTTTCATGGCGTTTCCACTCAAGCGCTCAACGAAGCGCAGGATGGGCTTATTTGCAGTCGTAATCGTAACCACGGCGGGCGCTCGAGCCGCCGAGCAGACAGTTGAGCAGAAAGACAAGACGTTTGTGGTGAACGGGGCTAAGGTGGCGACGCTCAAGGTTAAGGTTGGCGATGTGATCTCGTTCAAGAACATGGATCCCTATTTTCACAATGTCTTCTCCTTGTCCGATGTGAAGCTGTTCGATCTCGGCTCCTTCCCGCAAGGGCAGTCCCGGCCGGTCACGTTCGACAAAGCGGGCAAAGTCGAGGTGGAGTGCGCCATCCACCCGCAAATGAAATTGACAGTTGAGGTAGGGAAGTAGTGCTTCCAGCCCGGCGTCTACCGCTCATCTTCGTGTTGTTTGTCGTGGCTGTAGCACCCGCAGTCCCGGCGCAAGACTCACGCGAGTCCGTAGACCAGGAGACCGCGAAGCCGGTGGTTCGAGGCAGCATCGTGTTCAAGGCCTACTGCGCGCTTTGTCACGGCGAGCGCGGCGATGGCACGGGTCGAGGCGCCAAAGCCCATGCCCGGCTGCACCTGGCGATCAAGCCTAGTTCCCCAGAGTATTACATCAGCGTCGTGCGTGAAGGAGGCCAATCCACGGGAATATCTCCCTACATGCCCCCATGGAAGGATGAACTGTCGGCAGAGCAAATCGCGGATGTCGTTGCCTACCTGGGAATTCTTCACGACTCCGCGCGACGGGGCGAGGCAGTCTTCAAGCTCAACTGCATGCTCTGTCACGGTGTCCATGGTGACGGCAACGGCCGGGCGGGGCGATTGTCTCATCCGCCGCCAGCGGATCTAACCCGAAGTACCAAAGACGATCCCTACAAGACTGGCATTATCAGCTCCGGAGGAGCGGCGATGGGCCGCTCTTCAAATATGCCGCCTTGGGGAAAGCAGCTTACGGAAACGGAAATCCAGGACTTGGTGCAGTATCTCAAGACTCTCCTGGTTGCTCCGCCAGACTCGC
>Ga0137403_10007616_pt1 | contig 12186 bp, 17 predicted proteins | sample CZOMad2_1_16fung_FD_122057 | JGI IMG/M metagenome (GOLD analysis project Ga0137403, IMG submission 122057) | Vadose zone soil fungal communities from Angelo Coast Range Reserve, California, USA - CZOMad2_1_16fungal (Hybrid Assembly) | ecosystem: Environmental > Terrestrial > Soil > Vadose zone...
TTCTGCGGATGTTCTAGGCGGTCTATCAAATCCTGCAACTTAGCCTGTTGATTAGCTTCCTCACGTAGTTTAAGATAGTCATCACGAAGTTCGTCTTGACGTTTCTTAAATAATTCTATCGTAGTATCAGCTTCTGCTTTTCCTCGCGCAAGATCTTCAACTGTCTTGAATTTCTTGTCTGGTCCCACTAGATCTGCGAGATAGTTTTTAGTTGGGTCCAACTGCTGGGGTAATTGTTGGGATTGTGTTTGGTCTAACAAATTCTCGGGCATTTATATCCTCTTGGTCAAGATTGATTAATTTCATATAAGCTTTGAGGCAACGGCGATATCCGTTAGCATCAGCTACTCTTAGTTCCCAATTAGGAAGATCATAAATGCCAGTTCCAATCTCTCGATTGTTCATGCCAGCTTCATCTTCTTGCATAAGTTCCATGAGTCTATCAAGAACTGTCCGAGAACCTAAGATAGCATTAGTCAATCTATCTTTCTCTTCGGGAGTCTTAGTATTCTTTGTCCATGCGGTAATCATTTAGGTTGTTCCTAACGTTCCTGCTGGGGTTGCACTAGCTCTAGGATTATTCTGTAATCCAAAGCCTGGTTTAACTGGAGGAGGTGGAGGACTATTATTTCCACCGGCTACGCCACCTTCTAAATCAAAATCTTCACCCATACCAGTAGCAGTACCAGCTTCTTGATGGAGTTGCTCTTGGATAGCTTGAATTTGACGTTGTCCTTCAGCCTGTTCGGCGAGGAAGATGTAAGGTGTTACGATCTGACAATCTTTGAGGTTAAAGACATCTTCGATGATCTTTGCTAGGCCTATTCCTGAGAAATGTGTTTGTACGAATGGCCAGAGACCTGAGCTAGTCAGAGAGGTCAAATTCTGAATTAACTCCGCTTGTTCAGCAAAATGCCGAGCAGCGATAGGTTTAATACGACCTATACCGGTAATATCTTGAACTGTTAAAGTCATGAAGGTAGCGACTTTGAACTCGTCGTCGAAGACCCGAATAGCATTAACGCCAGAAAGATTTCGCCTGGCTAGTTCTAACATCGCGTTTAACAACGGTTCTACGATTTGCTCTTCAAACTGTGTAATCTTATTTTGGAATACACGGGAAGCAGCATTCTCTAATCGCTGGACCTCATACTTAGTCTTTTCACCAGGTGACCTGAAGCCCATAGCTTCCTTAGGTGCACCGGCCATTTCTTCCATGGTAGAAGCCAAATATCCGATCTCAGAGTTACTCTGCATGATCTGGACTTGTGGTTGAACTAACTCGACATCACCTTCTTCTGAGACGAAGATCTTCTCACCAGGTTGCCATGTATAGTCTTCTACGAAACCCTTTACCTTCTGGACTGGATAAGTAACCAAATCCCAGATATCAGCTTTCATGTTCTCAACATGATCCATTCGGTATTGCATACCGACTAGATTATCTAGTGGACCCATCCCCCAAAGATTGTCTTGTTTCTTACGCCAAGGAGCGTGGAATATAGGAGGATAACCAAACCAACTGGGATTAGGACGGTTATCAATAAGCTTATGGCGGTCAACAACCGTGATAACACGGTTCTTTTCGAATGTGTCGGTATCTGCGTCATACCAGTCTCCATAGAAAGTTAAGACTTCTACGAAGTTACTCTGTAGATATGCTCTGAATGATGTGAATCCATCCATAGCATAGAGATGATCTTTCTGTACCCAATCTCCCTGAAATTCTCTTGATTGAAAGCGAAGATCTTTCAAATATTGATATAATGCTATATTAGCTTCACGGGAGTCATCATTAGACATGCTTTCCATCATATCTCGCAATTCACCCATCGTTATGACACTTCTGACAAACTTAGGTGAAACCATGAAGTTTTCAGCAGTAGGGTTCATCACTAAGTCTAGTGGACTGATACGTCTGATAGACGGTCCTACATAACCTGCTTGATTACCATCTGCTTGCTCGACTCGCATGTCTGTCCACTCTACAGTGGCAAAACAATTACCGAAGTCGATATAATCTTGAATAACCTTATCCATTTCATGTTTGAAGGTAGGTTGTTCAATACACCAAGCCATATAGTTAATAATAGCATCTCGCTTGGCTACGGAGTTGCTATCTTTATTATTAGCCTCCCAAGTCAACCATTTGCGCTTAGGCCATAATGTAGCTGTGTAATTCGAGTATAAGTTATCTCGGATCTGACAAAGCTTGGGAATAGTCGTACTATTCTTCCAGGGGGTCTTACTATTGGTTGTTTGACGTGTATCTGTTGCATAAACGTAACGACGAACCTCTTCCCAATCGACTTTCTTGATTTGACGTAAAGTATCCCACGTAATGTACTTTTCAGTTAATCGTGTAGCTAAAGTATCAGGAGTAATGACATTTCTAAGATCTAGGACGCGATTAGTCACGAAACACCGCCCCAACGGGTATGGAAGTTAAATTCATGTTCTTTATTTTGCTGTAACCTATATAAATTCATAGGAGCCTTACCTACTGTGAAATCTATCGCAGCAGCGAGAGAATCCTTGATATCGTCATGAGCTGGGTTAGAAAATATCAATTCTTCCTCTAATGCCTGGATATTTCCGCCTTGATAATGCCAAATCTGTTTATTAGCGTATTTAGGTTCTAATGTTGAAAAGATTCGCTCCTCTTTGGAACCAGCCCATCTAGAAGGTCGATATTCATCGATTGTAAGTGACAATCCATGTTTACGTATGTAATTTTCCTTAAGATCAGTAACAATGACTTGCTGAGCAACAGAAACTTCAGCTCTGATCTGTCTAAAGCCCCACTTCTCATAAAGTTTGAGAATATGTTGAAAATATTCACTCATCTTGTCAGTTTTGAAACGATCTATCTCTAGGATGTAATAATTATGATTGCCGTCAACACCAAGCACGATAATGGAAGTAAAATCAGACTTCTTTCCAGTAGAGTAAGCGAAGTCCACGGCGGCCACAATATTGAGTCGTTCTTTCCGAAAGAACCACTGCTGTTCGCGTCTATTAAGATAATTTTGGTCATAGTATTGGAATAAATCTTTCTTAATTGGAGATTCGTCCACACTATGGGGGTCGTTGTAGTATTGGGCTCTAAAGTACACTTTATTGAGATACTGTGCTCGTTTTTTTCCCAATTCTTCTTGATTAAATCCGAACCATTTACCATCTGTCCTCTGAGCACGTGGCCAGAGATATTCTCCAGTGCCGTCTCCTGCAGTCTCCACAGGGTATTCTTTAATCTCGAATAGAGACTCGGTGTCTTCCAATTGATTTCCATCTGCATCATACATTTCAATCTTCATATTGAGTAGATCCTGGTAAAGATCTAAAGGATGATATCGAGTACCAACAACCCACTCTCTGGAATCACTGCCTTCGACTGATGATAGGTGTCCATATTGGTCCTTTACCTTGGACCGTCCCTCTTCTGTATAAGCATTTGATTGAACGACTACATCATCCAATACAGCGATATCACAGTGAAGCCCAACAATGTTACTAGTGAGACCAGCAGTAAAGATGCTTGGGTCTCGGATAGATTCTTCGTAACGCCTTGGGTGATCAACTGAGATTTCATATTCTGTCCATTTCTCTCGTTTCGCTTCTTCCTTGTTGACCATATTAGGCCAATAAGTCCGATAAGTAGCATCGGTTAATATATCTTTAATAAACTTTAATTGCTTTACAGCAAGATTTCTGGTAGAAGAAATATATAGAATACGTAAAGCAGGATCTCTAGTAAGTTCCCAAGCACAACGATATGCTACTAAGGCACTCTTCATATGATCTCTAGGTAACAACAAAAGCTGATGCTGCTTACTATTACTTGCAGTCCACCAGCTTATAACTTCTCTATGTATGTTTCCTAGCATCCTCTTAGGATGAATTAGTTTAATAAACTCTTCTAAAGAACTCTCTGCAAGTCTCTTGCGTGCTTCTCTGGCTTGGTCTAATTTCTTCAAGTTAATACGCCAGTCAGAACAGTAACGCCTTGTGCGCCATGTTTACCTGAATTGGTAACCATCCTAGCTCCACAGGGATGATGGTATTTCTCTTCTCCACCTACTGCATTAAAAACATTAGTCGCACCTGAAACATGTTGAAGCGGTGCAACAACAGTACCATTTACTTGAACAACATTGAGTCCACCATTAGATCCCTGATAGCCTACGAAAGTAGCCCCGCTAACTACGTTGATATTAATAGTACCATCTGCTGCGTATAATCCTGCCATTACTTCTTCTCTACAAACCCTTGTCCATGTGATAATTCATCAAGTTTCTTCTCAGTCATAGTAATACGACTATCTTGAACAGCTATCGTTGTTAAGACCTTACCGAATTGACTAAATGCTTCTGTCAAAACTGCTTGACTCTTCTGAAGATATGAAACATCACTCTTTATGATAATAATATCAGTTTTCATGGTCCATATAAAAGCCATGACTGATCCTACGACCGATAAGATCGTTAGGATATTTCCTAAACTTATTGAGTACTCAATCACCGGCAGCATTATTTTGGTTGGACTAATTTATTAGCTCGCTCAGCTGTATCCCGATAAACATATCCATAAGCAGGATCATTTCCACTAATAATTGTAGCTCTACCTGGATTATAACTATTATTATGTCCACTATCAGCAGGATGATCCATAGGATCCATTGGAATAAGCATTACTTATAACCCTTCTTCTTATCTATCTTCTTATCTCGCTTAGAACCCTCTTTGATTCCCTTTTTCTTATCTCTAGCTTTATCTTGCTTCATGCCAGCATAGTCTGATTTCTTAGCCACTATTTTATCCTTGTTGTAGGGTACTTACCCTTTATGTTCTGTTGGAAATATCCACCTGCTGAAAGTAATCCACGGACCTTCTTAGCCGGAACTTTCTCATACTTGTAAGTTTTAAACTCTACTGTTAATTCTTTAGAATCCTCATCATAAACTATTGAAGATAAATTAGAAGAAACTATTGGAATTGGAAGTGGAGCTGTTCCGGTACGAAGTTGTTCATAACCTTCTTTCCATCGTTTAGTACCTCCTGGACCAATACTTGGAAATGGAGGAGGAATTATCGGCTGAAGAACTACATTCGGCTGATCTGTATTACGACCTACTAAACCATTCTGTTTAGTAAGAAGCATTGTGGCAAAGTCAGAAAACCCTGTAAAGAAATAGGGAGATATGACTTGCGGCATCGGTAGAACAGTAAACTGTACATACCCGCCATCTTGTTTTTGTTGTGTTCCTAATAATTGCTGGGCCAGTCCAAAATCGTTAAACCCAATAAAATTAGGAAGAGGGATAACCACAATAGGATAGTAGCTTGTTTGGACATTAGCATCTGTTTGATATCTTACGGGTTGCGGCTGAGAAAAAGCGCTAAAAACATAAGGCTGAGAAACAACAGGACTGCCAAACCACGTCGGTTGATCATTGATTTGTTTTTTGATAAGAGGTTGGCTAAACGTACTAAATACATACGTCTGAACTAAAGTTGGTTGTACTGTATTAGTGAAACCAACCTGAGACCCTCTAGCAGGCTGTGGTTGACTAAATTGACCAAATACATAAGGTTGTGTAACTACAACCTGAGTAGGAGGAAAGACAGTAAATTGAACGTCTGTATCTTGCCGTACTGATTTTCTAGGTTGTTCAAACGTAGAAAACAAATAAGGCTGAAAAACTACTGGAGTATCTACAGCTGAATAACTACCGAAGTTATTCTCTTGATAAGCTTTTACCTGCTTCGGTTGATCGAATGGCAGGAAGATATAATTCTGTGTAACTACTACAGGAGTTACAAATGGAGTATTTAAGGAATCACTTTGCTGTGTAACCTTAACCTGTGGTTGACTAAATGTAGAGAAAACAACAGGTACAGAAGGCGCTCTAATAAAGAGATCATCAAAGTCATAATCTTGAACTGTCTTGAAAGACTGTGGCTGATTAAACTGTGAAAAGACATAAGGTTGAAAAGCAGCAGCTACAGTAGGTAAATAAACAGTATTAGTAAAACTATCTAGTTGTTTAGCTTTACGACTTTGGATTAAATCAAAGGCAGAAAAATCACCTCCAGGTACTACTGGATAAGGTACCGGAACATTAATAACTCTTGATACTGAGGGATATTGTAATCTTTTCCTAGTCAATAGTTTACAATCTCAGTTTCGAAAGATCCCTCCCACCATCGTGGACCAAAAGTTAATGTTTGTGTAGCAGCTACTGCTGCCGCGATATCACAACCACAAGATGCCCATCTGCCACTATTACCTAATGTAGCATTCAAAGTAACAGGAGAAGCTGCACCAGCCGCTCTATTTCCTGCACCACTAGTAATTGTATTAGTTATATCTAGGAAAACTTGAGTATTATTAACTGCAGTAATAGCTGCTTGATCAGTAATATGATTAGCAATCACTAAATTTCCAACAGCAGTAGTTATTGTTACAGCAGCAGTTGTACTGGTACCAGTAGCACCAACAGAATTAGGAAAGGTAGTAGTTCCTCCGACTTGGCTAGCTCCTGAAAACGAAGCTAGAGTAATATAAAATTCGTCAGAACCAGTCCAAGTAGTTCTAAGAATTTTGTTACCTGCAGTAGGATTGACTAAGCCATAGAGTCTAACTCTAGGCGTGCCTGTAGCTTGAATTTGTTCTTTAATTAAAGTTAAAGCTTGATTGGCTCCAGCTGGATCCCAGATAACTGTTTCACTTGCAGCAGTACTATTATGGGATACCCACGCCACCAGTACACCATTCGAAATTGAACCGATAGTCAATGATGAATTATCGTTGGTTGTCCCGGTACTACCCTTGGTAACGGTCCCGGTCTGATCAATGGCGACAGCCATTTACATCACTCCAGTACCATTAATCAGCGAACCGCTTTGAGAATCAACAACGGCCATATCGAAATTACCACTGTTAGGACTAGGAGTTGAACCATTCGGACCATCGCGTCGATAATTGACGCAGTTCCAGAAGCCATTGTTAGTAGCAGACCAAGTAACAGGACTAGCACCAAAGTCAATGCCATCGCAACACGCGAAGACGTCTCCACATTGAATAAATCGGTTATTGATGACTTGCACGTTCAAAACACTGCCGCCGGAGTTACTAACATTGACACCAGCGTTGAGTTCAGTATCCCTATCGCGTCCATCGAATGTATTATGTTGAATTAAAAAGTTGCTGGTCCCGCCATAACACTCGCACTGATCAGCATGTTTTCCAGCTGAACCATCAGAGGCATGGAACCAATTATCGATTGCAACACAATCAATCATCGCTGATGTAATATGATTTTCAAAACCTAGTATATTGTTTCTGCGAACCGTGACGTTGGAGATCGTAAAAGTAGCAAAATGTGAGATACCATTAGAGCCACCTCCGGTTCCATCGATGAGACAGTCCTCTATGAGAGTCCCAGTAGCTCCTGGCACAATGCTGATACAAACATTCGATACTGCAGCGACCTTGCAACGCCTCACCGTTACATTATTGTGGGAAATAGTCATCCCACCACTAATATTCAGTCCTTCGATGATTTGATTATTTGCAGTAGAACTAACGCTTCCTGAAGCACTGAGAGTTAGACTTTGCTGGACCGGACTTCCATTGTTGGCTCCGCCACTGGATGGACCAATCCAAGATAATGTAGTTCCAGAGAAAGTAGGTCTATTAGAAGAACTTGGCCATGCAGAATCATTGAAAAGAGAACTAGGAAGAACTCCTATGAAATTAATAGCCAAAGGAATTACTCTGACGTTCTAATCGTTTTAATTTCTTTTCAAAAGGATCACAAGATTTACCAACACAACTTGAGCATATGAAAGACGGACGATGCTTATCACCGCAGAGGTGACAAATACCGCCCATATCTTCAGCACGCGTCATAGGTTTAACTATTACCACACGATTACAATGGGCACAGGTGAACGTATCCCGCTCACCCGTTCCCGGGTCAGGTCCAGTAATAATAGTATATCCCTGCGCCTGGCGCATGGGGATTATTCAGCGAAGAATAGTGTTACAACACCAGTGCTTGCATAAGTCGGCGAGTAAGCTCGACAACCAATACCAGTAACAGTCGTAGCAGGAACGATCATGGATGATTTCTCATCACGAGCGATCCAACGTTGAGAGTTACGCTGATTCAGTGCGACAGCCATAAGAGAGACACCAATAGTGGGCTCTGCGGTATGGTTTGCTGTAGCGACTAGACCAGCTGCAGTATCTGCAAGATCTAGAGGAGAGGGGGTTACTGCGGTACCCGTACCAACTGTGGTATTGCGTACGAATTCCCAAGTGATTGCGCAGTCAGTAGCATTAGGTGCACCATCAGCGCCTACTTCCCATTCATAGATCCAACCACGTTTAAGAGTGGCTGCACCAGTCAGGGCAGTAAGATTGATCATAGTTTTGCCAGGAGAGGCAGCAATAGACTGCTGGGTACCGGCTTGTTTGTTATTAGCGGAGTAGAGGGCCATTATTTTCCTTAATAGATTCCAACAGACTTAGAAACCTTAGAAGTTTTCTTAGGTTTCTTCATTGTTTTCTTATCGTCTCTTGTGGGTTTGTTACCCTTGGACATTAGATAGTGGGTGTTACAGGAGTATTAGCTACTACAGCTGCAGCGAGTGCAGCATCTTTGGCCTTCAACTCATCAGTAAGTGCTTGAAGTTTAGTGGGATCAACGCCTGCGGCGGTGATACGGTCAGCAATACCATTAATCAGCACAATGGCTGAATCAATTGCATCACTGTTTGCTTGGACCTGAGAGGCCATAGCATCGAATTCTACGGACATTTTGTTTATTCCTTTTTTAAGTAAATCGATAATCTTATCGAGTTTGTTTTCAATCTTGAAGTTAGCTTGCTGCCCTAGCTTTGACATTACGTCAAGCAAGGATTGATCAAAGGTTGCCATGATCAATGAATGATTGGGCCGAATAATCTCCAGCCTAATAGGGCGAATAGGATCCACTGTAGAACAGTGCCACCGGCAATGAACCAAGGTGAATTCCAGTTAGCGAATGATCCGATGACGGAAAGACCCCATAGAATCATCAAAAACCAGAAGAGAAGACCTATATCCATTACTTGGCCTTGGCAGCTAACTTAGCTTCCATCTTTGCAGGATTCTGACCATCCAGGAGTTCCTGGTGATCTTTGTCATTGATAAGTTTATAGTGTCCAGAATTTACCAGATAGTCGGCCTTATCTTTTTGGATACGGTCCATTTCTACCTTTGTGAAATACAGTTCACTTGGTTTAACAGAGATTACGGTACCATCTTTTTCAGAGACAGTAAGATTGGGTTCAACCAGAGGCTGAACAGAAAGGATTTGGACAGAACGTCCTTTGTAAATTGCCATTGTTGATCTTTCTTGAATGGGTTAATTGTTAGGTGCTGAATTGAATGTAAACGCAAAGAGGTCTTTCTCCAGACCAAGATGGCATAGTACAGACATGACACAGGTTATCTTTAGCGGATTTAATCATATCGCCTGAGAAGGTCATTCCATGGTAGATGACATTCTTACCTTGTTCGATTAGTTCTTCACATGCGACTGGATGGCAGTGTTGGTCTGAACAACACTTCGGATCATAGCCCATGTGAGCGAAAGCAATAGAAGAAAATAGAATTAAGCTTACTACTAGAATATATTTTAAAAGGCGCATAATTTTCCTTGACATAAGTATATCAGTTATGTATGGTATACGTCAACCTTTATTTAGAAAAGAAGACAATGAAAGTACAATTAAACGATATTAGAAAGAAATCTACTTGGAATGGTAAAGAACCACCTAATCATTCAGTAGGTTTTGATTATTGCAGAAAATTAATAAAACAAGGAGTAAATCCTAAAGAACGTCTAGAAATTTACCGTGGAGAAGAATTAGCTTATTCTATGATTTTAGAAGAAGGAGCTAAGTGGAAAATACGAGAAAATGATAGAACTGGACCGAAGTTAGTACAATACAAAGAGAATACATTTTTAAAGGGTCGCGCAGCTATCTCTGTCGAGACCGTACATTCGTTTAAATGAAGAAGAAGTAAGGATATACCGGGGAAGATTTTAACCCTCATTTTGAAGGCCACAGAGAATGTTTACTATTTCAGTAGGTGAAGCTTATAATTTATATTGGAATTACTACGAAGGAGAGTTAGATTTCCAGGATTTTTACATCAAGAATTTTTGGCGAGATTGTTGAGGTGTAATAAATTTTGCCGAGATACTTTTTGGATGTAATTCATTGCTGCGATCAGACCCCCGACCCCCTTTAACCCCTTTTTGACCACCGTTTGAACACAATCGAGACCAAATGTGGTTAGAATGTGGTCAAACGAAGGCTCTTAGCTTGCGTCATACCTGACAAACTCAGGTGATTAAATCCCTTATCATATGATCTTATTATACTAACCTAAGTAAGAAAGATTACTTAGATACATAATGTACTCATATGAATACCTTAGGTATCTAAGTAACCTAAGATCCTTAGTGATCTTAAAACACACAGGTTCTAATGATATCAATACCTTATGTCCTTATCCTCAGAGAACACTTCACTATACCTTAGATATCTAAACTGTTAGGATAACACGATAAGCCATTGGGTTTACTCACCTAATCTGCACTTACACGGATAAGTGATCGTTTATCACGGTATCGTGATTGCGGTAAGCATTTAGCTATGCGAACATGGTGATGGTCGCGAATGACTACATCGGCACTGAGTTGGCTAGACCAACCGCCTTTGTGTTGTCTCTCATTGTAAATCAGTCTCCCTTCACACCTAGCCAGCAATGGAAAGGTGCTAAAGTCATGTCTAAAGCAAGCGACAAGCTAGAAGCGATCCAAGTCTGGTCTAAGCCTGAACCTAACCCTAAGGGTTGGGATGAGGTTGACGGGATTAAACTCCCGCCAATCACTTGGACTGAACCGCAACCCGTTGTTATACCTCAAGTTATCCTTGATGTATTGACAGCCAAGCCTAAGCCAACCCGAAAGCCACGCAAATGATGTATGTATGTCGTAGTTATTGTCCGACTAACAATGACAAGCACTGTGCAGATTATGGACTAGCGCAGTGTGAATATTGCGAATGGTATCAATCTGGTCAAGGAATGGCGCATTACCCAATTCCTGCTACTCTAGATAACGCAAACATGGCTATCATTTGGTCATGTCTTGCTTCGTGTCCATTGCCTAATGGTCCATGCAATGTCTGCATTGATAACTATATGGATGCACTGGATTATATGGATTGAGTGTTTCACGTGAAACAAATCCACAACCGCTGGCTAGATGCGAGGGGAGACACAACATAGGAGCTACGTTATGGCTACTCTTAAAAATGTGACAGGCTCAACCACTACCAAAGAGCCAGCCACACCAACCACAAAGCCAACGGCAGTCATTCGGAGGGCAGGGATTAACCCTCTTGCTATCGAGCTGGCCGCTAAGATATCGGAGACTACGTTCAAAGACTTGAACGAACAGGTTGAAATCGAGGAACTCAAGAAAATCAAAGGCATTATTCTTGCCCATGATATCGAAAAGGATTTCACGCTTCAAGAGATAGCGTCAATGCCGATCATTGATAGCGTGAACGTCGATGCGCAAGGCCACAAGGTCCGGGATGGCGACAAGTATGTCGCGGTTCGGGGCAATGCGGCGCCGGATTGGACGCAGGTCCAAGACGGTAAGCGTATGAAATGGGTCTCATTCGTCAATACCATGTTGGGCAATACCAAATGGTTGAAAGACTTAGAGGCCGATATCGAGGCGCATGTTGATGCAGAGAACTTGAAGCAAGGAGCGAACAAGACGCTCGTTGCTATGGGCAAGGCTAACCGGGCAGCGGCTTTGATTAAGCTGCGTGGTCGGCGGTCTACTCTGCAAAACTCCTACCGTCTCGGATTGCAAGTTGTGCAGCAACGGCAGGCACTGAAAGACACGTTCCCCGACGAAGTGCATTTCGAATACTATGAGGATGCGAAAGGGAACATCATTCCTTCACCGTCGCCAATCACTCTGCAAATGAAAAAGAAAGCGACGCTATTCGACAACTTCTCTGTTACCTCTTTCGTTCACCTTGACTTTGCCAAGGCCAAGGCGGAACGGGAGAACGACAGTGCAGATTCAACATGGAACGCTATCCT
>Ga0137403_10007617_pt1 | contig 12186 bp, 7 predicted proteins | sample CZOMad2_1_16fung_FD_122057 | JGI IMG/M metagenome (GOLD analysis project Ga0137403, IMG submission 122057) | Vadose zone soil fungal communities from Angelo Coast Range Reserve, California, USA - CZOMad2_1_16fungal (Hybrid Assembly) | ecosystem: Environmental > Terrestrial > Soil > Vadose zone...
AGGATGCGTGGGATCTCGATGCGCGGCTGGAGATGGCCATGGATGCGTTGCGCTGTCCGCCGTCCGATACGCCGGTGAAAGTTTTATCCGGCGGCGAACGCCGCCGTGTTGCATTGTGTCGATTGCTCCTACAAAAGCCCGATATTCTCCTGCTCGACGAGCCGACCAATCACCTCGACGCGGAGTCGGTTGGGTGGCTCGAACATCACCTGCAAACTTATCCGGGAACGATCATCGCGGTGACCCACGACAGATATTTCCTCGACAACGTCGCCGGTTGGATTCTGGAGCTCGATCGCGGCCAGGGAATACCGTTCAAGGGCAACTACACGTCGTGGCTGGAACAGAAGCAGGAGCGCCTGCGACGGGAAGAAAAGTCTGAAAGCGAGCGGCAGAAAACTCTGCAACGCGAGCTCGAATGGATTCGCATGTCACCGAAGGCGCGCCGCGCCAAGGGGAAAGCGCGCATAACGGCGTATGAATCATTGCTCGATCAGGAGTCGCAGAAGCGGCGCGAAGATTTGGAGATCCCCATTCCGCCTGGGCCGCGCCTGGGCAACGTCGTGATCGAAGCGGAAGGGGTAAACAAAGGGTACGGCGACAACCTGCTGGTCGAGAACATGACGTTCAAACTGCCTCCCGGCGGCATCATCGGCGTGATCGGTCCCAACGGCGCCGGCAAGACGACCTTGTTTCGAATGATCATAGGGCAGGAGCAACCCGACAGCGGCAAGATTCGCATCGGTGATACGGTCGCACTCGGGTACGTCGATCAGAGCCGCACGCTCGATCCCAAGAAATCGATCTGGGAAGAGATTTCGGGCGGCGCGGACTCGTTGAAAATCGGCGCGCGTGACGTGAACTCGCGCGCGTACGTGGCGCGATTTAATTTTTCCGGCACGGACCAGCAAAAGAAGGTCGGCACACTGTCGGGCGGTGAACGGAACCGCGTTCATCTCGCGAAGATGCTGAAAGAAGGCGCCAACGTCTTGTTGCTCGACGAACCGACCAACGACTTGGACGTAAACACGCTTCGCGCTCTGGAAGAGGCGTTGGAGAACTTTGCTGGCTGCGCGGTCGTGATCTCTCACGATCGCTGGTTTCTCGATCGGGTCGCGACTCATATGCTTGCCTTTGAAGGCGACAGCAAAGTCGTGTGGTTCGACGGAAACTATTCGGAATACGAGGCCGATCGCAAGAGCCGGCTCGGCGCCGCCGCCGAGCAACCGCATCGAATCAAGTATCGTCAGTTGACGCGGGGGTAAATGCGGATGTATTTTTACGCAAACCGGCAAGTTATTCATCCGTAATCGAGGCGACCGACGTTTTCCTGGAAATAAATAAGAGCGTGCTCTGAAATTGAAAACGCTCGGCCTCAGTCGAGCGCTTTGGTGGATCGACCTATGAAACCAAAACGCCTATCGCTTGTTTCTGCGCTAGCCCTCCTGTTGTTGCCGCTGCTAAGCCCCCAAAATAGCGCCGCGGCGCCCATCACGGTGGGATATCCCCAGTTGAGCGGCGGTTCGATGCCGCTCTGGGTGATCGCCAAAAACAACCTCGACCAACGGTACGGCGTTGATGTCAAGCCGATTTACATCGCAGGCGGAGCCATACTCACCCACTCGCTCATTGCCGGTGACGTGGCCATAGCGCTCACCGGCGGGGCGGTCGTCGGCGCCATCCTCGGCGGAGCTGATCTCACTTATGTAGGCATTGGGCTCTCAACCTATGGATTTACGGTCTATGCCAAGCCCGACATCAAGGACATCAATGACCTTCGAGGCAAGGTTTTTGGGGTCATTACTAAGGGCGCTTCCTCCGACCACGCGGCCATCGCGCTCTTTAAGCGGTACGGGATCCGTTACGGGCAAGACGTGAAGATTCTCTATTTCGCGCGGCAAGGAGACCTCCTAGCCTCCCTACAAAAGGGGATCATTTCGGGCGGGGTGTTCTCGTCGCCGACGACTGTGATGACTAAGCGTCTTGGTTTCAAAAAACTGGTGGACATCGCCTCTTTCAAATATCCGTACCCGCACAATGCCATTGCGACTCGGAAATCTCTCATCCGGCAAAATCCGGAAGTAATAAAAGGCTTCCTCAAGGCGTACCTTGCGTCCATAAAAATCATTCACGAGCAACCCGAAGTCGCGAAGAAAGCGCTCGCCGATTTCCTCGGAACCAAAGATCCCGAGATGATCGACGACTCCTATCAAAGCCTCGCCGATCTGTTCTTGAAGATTCCTTACATGCCCGAGGAGGCGATCCGCACGGTTCTGTCACTTTCGGACAACCCTAAGGCTGCGTCGGCCGCGCCAAAGGATTTCTACGATAACAGCTTGCTCAAAGAGCTGGAGGATAACGGCTTCGTCAAGGAGCTTTACAGCCACTAAGCGGCAGAGTGACCTCCCTTCCCTTGCTCCCTTGACGTTGTTTCGCTCTGCAACTGCGTACTTTCTCGTTTTCGCAACTGCGAAAATGAAAAATCGGCTCAGAGTGAGCGAGCCCTGCTGATCGCAACTAAGCTTGGCGGTCAAGCAAATTCAGGCTCCGCGTCGTGTGGTTCGACGGCAACTATTCGGAATACGAGGCCGATCGCAAGAGCCGGCTCGGCGCCGCTGCCGAGCAACCGCATCAAATCAAGTATCGACCGTTGACGCGCGGGTGAACGGAGGTAATTGTTTGAGGTTAAGTTTCTACCATTGACGATCGCTCCATCACCCACTTCAACTCGAATGTTCCACAACTACACCTAGGGGCAGTGATTGGGTCCGGGTGTGGTTGGCGCATCCTTGCGTTTGGCTATTCTCCCATGAGTTTTTTCATCTGAGCAATAATCTCCGGCGGCTGCACGACGACTTCCTTTGACAGAGTTGCGAGTTCTTCGCCGGTGATGAGCTCGACTTCCATATTTTTTTGCTTGGCTTCGGCGAGAAGCTCGGGACTATTGAGTGCCTTGGTAAACGCCGCTCGCAGCGTCTTCACGTACTCGTCGGGTGTATTGGGCGAAGTCATCGCCGGCCAAAGACCGAAGCTGCCGGCGCTGAGCATGACGTCCGCGAGACGACGCAGCGGACCAGCGGTTTTGTATTGATCCATTAGCTCATACAGAGTGGGTGCATCGCGCAATCGCGCGTCCTTTTTCTTGCCGGTTTGAATCAATATTCGCGCAAGTCCTTTCTTTTGCCAGGTAAGAAAAGGCTCGCGGCCAAAATAAACCGGGATGCTTATAGCACGGCATTGCACTTCGCCGCGCTCGACAGCCAACTCGATTTCGGCGCCTCCCTGATAGCCGGCGACGATAGTGAATTTCGCGCCGATGGTTTCCTCGAGCAGTTTAGGCAGGAAATAACCGGTATTGCCCGTCCCGGTGCTGCCGCATTTCGGCGGAGTGGGCGCGGCGCGAACATCCTGGATCGTCTTGTATGGAGCCGCCGCCCACATGTAGAGCAATGAGTCGGACGGCGTCGTACTGCCGATCCACGCGAACTTGGCCCAATCGTAATGCACTTCCTTGCGTCCTAACAGCTGATCGAAATAGAGCGCGGCGTTGACCACGGCGATGCTCAGACCGTCCGGCTTGGCGACACCATAGACGTAATTCGCCGCGGTAGCCGAACCTGCGCCGGGCATGTTTTGCACGATGGTGGTCGGATTGCCTGGAATATATTTGGTCATGTGTGGCCCGACGAGCCGTGCCCACAGGTCGTGCGTACTCCCCGCTGGATATCCGACCACGAATCGAATCGTCTTACCCTGAAAATAGGGAGTTTGGGCGCCTGCCTCAGTATTCCAGACTGTGAGTGCAACCAATAGGAAAATTATATTTTTCATTGGCGCAAACTCCTTACAGATGAAGGGTGATTTAAAACTAGTCGAGGATATTCGGGCTCGTGCATATGCGCGTCGGGTCGATCACTTTCATTCCATTCCACATCGTCGAGTCTCCTCTGTGTTTGGTTAAAATCGACGTTAAGTGATTGCGCGGTAAGGTGTCAAGTTAAGAGCGAGAATGGTTCTGCAATTATTTTACCGAAGGACCATGAACGCATATGTTTTGACGCGCGAGTTTTGGCAAGATATTCCACAACCCTTCGCGCTTTTTCCATCCCAGAATAATCTCACCAACTTGATAGCGACTGGTCTCTCGCGAAGCTATCAGAATACTATTTCGCTTATTCGATATTGCGAATACCCGAATGCTGAGATTACATTAACAACGGTCAACGCGTTATTACCTTGAGAATCAATTATTACCTTATCGTCGCTTGCATAGCGGCCAGCCTGTGGGCCTGGCAGCAAAACCCAACTTTCGCCGAACAGAATCTCGTCTTTAGTTTCAATAATCTCCTGCACGGCAGGGTCTGGACACTCGTGACAGCGCTGTTTGTTCACGGCAATGTCTTGCACCTATTCGGCAACATGCTTTTCTTGTTCGTCTTCGGCAACACCCTCGAAAAAACCGTCGGTGCGCGCAATCATTTGACGGTCTTTTTCACCGGCGGACTCGCCGGATTTATTCTCAGTGTGCCGTTTACTCCGCGGGGAGCGGGAATGCTCGGCGCATCGGCGGCAATCTTCACCGTAGCTGCCTGCGTCATGCTCGTCCGACCGCTCAAATTCTCTTGGCTGTTTTTAGCGCCCCAGGGTTTGGTGGCGCTCATTTATTTCGTATATAACATCGTCATCGTCTCCCACCCGAGCTTGATTCGTGGCCATGATCCGCACGTGGCATACGTCGCTCATATTATTGGTTTTCTTACAGGGCTGCCATTTGGCATTGCCCTGAGCGAGCACTGGAAAAGGAATCTATTGCTGACGTTGCTGATCTTCGGGGTCTATTTGGCGATTTTACAGGGCCTCGCGGATTCGCTCATTGGCAAATGAAATTGCATCAGATTTTTCCCAGTCTGCCTAACCTCTCAGCGGCAACGGTAAGCGTCTGTGCTTTTTTGCAGACTGCGAAACGGACAAGGTTCTTGGCCAAATCTTTGTCCGACTCTTGGTAGAATGCACCGGCAGGGATACAAGCGACGCCGACGTCAGTGGTCAACCAGCGGGCGAATGCGAAATCGTCTTGGATATGCGCGGGCGCGACCTCGCGCCAATCGGCCATGATGAAATAACTTCCTTGCGATGTGCGAACCCCGAAGCCGGATTTTTTCAGCGCGTCGATCATTAGATCGCGCTTCGCCTGATAGCTCGCCCGCAAGTTTTCAAAAAAGTCGAGCGGCAAGTTTAGCGCCGTCGCCGCGGCCGCTTGGAGCGGCGAGGCAACAGCAAAGGTGATGAACTGGTGCGCTTGGTTCACCGCGTTGACCAAAGAAGCAGAGCCGATCGCCCAACCAATTTTCCAGCCGGTGACGCTAAACGTTTTGCCCAGGCTGCTAATCGTTAGCGTCCGCTCGGCCATTCCCGGCAGCGTCGCGAGCCGAGTATGGACGGTGTCATCGTAAAGAATATGTTCATAGACCTCGTCGGTGATCGCAATCACGTTGTGCTTCTGGCAAAGCTCCGCGATCACGCTCAGTTCTTCCCGTGAATAAACCTTTCCCGTCGGGTTGTGCGGCGTGTTCACAATGATCGCTCGAGTGCGGCGGTCGAATGCCTTTGCGAGCTCGTCCGGATCAAAAGTCCAGTTCTCGCCGCGCAAGGCGACGTAACGCGGCGTCACTCCGGCCATGACCATGTTCGGCACATAACTATCGTACACAGGCTCAAATACGATTACCTCGTCGCCGGAATCCGTGAGCCCAAGAATCGCCGCGAAGACGGCCTCGGTAGCGCCACTCGTAACCAGAACCTCGGTCTCCGGGTTTGCCTTCTGGCCGTAAAAGCGCGCCGCATGATTCGCAATTCCTTCGCGCACCGCGAGCATGCCGATGCCGGGAGCATACTGATTCAAAGCGCTGTTTATGGCCTCGACTGCGGCGGCCAACACTTCGGGCGGGCCGTCGAAATCCGGCGCGCCCTGCCCCAGATTAACGGCGTTGTGCTGCCGCGCGAGATTATTGATCTCGACAAATACGGTCGTGCCAAAACCGGCGACACGCTGCGAGAGGGTTTGCATCGCGCGTTAGACTCCGCGGACGATAGGGATAGGAGCGCGGGACGCCGTGCCCCTACTTGGTATTTTCATCACGGCCTTTTTTTGTATAGCCGGATACCGTGAAAGCAGGATAACGACGATTATCGCTTCTTGTAAAGCTGGTCGATGAATCCTTCACGGACCAGTCGATCAACGATCGAATTATCAGCGAAATTTTCCACGGGAAAGCTCTTTTTAGCCCATGAACTCCAGCGTCGCTGCGACGGCTTCAGGCTCGACGCGCGGAACGCGGTCGACATACTTCGCGGCGTCGCTGTAAATTTCCTCTATCGGTTTTGCTTCCTTGAGCCGTGTGTAGCGCGCGATCGCTTTCAATGCTCGTTCCTTTTGACTCTGGTCGCGAAGCACCGCCACCCCCTCGACGTAGGCGCGCATGATATTCTCCAAGGTTTCCGGTGCACGGCGATAAAAATCGCGCGAGACGACCAAAAGGCCCATGGAGTACTGGATGCCGAATTCCGCCAGGTCGGCGAGAATCCGGTAGGGCGCGTCGGTGCGCAGCGTGGCGAGGACGGCCCCGTCGATTTGTCGGTGGCGAAAAGCGAGTCCCACCTCCACCGTGCCGCCAAGCTGGCGAATGTTTACCGCGCCTTCGAGTCCGATCCTGCGTAAGAGAATTCGTGTCAGATTGTCCGTCGTCGCTCCGAAGCGCGACACTCCCAGGGTTTTTCCCCGCAATTCATCGATGCGACTGATTTCCGGATGGACCCAGAGCCGAAGATAGGGACGATTGGCGAGGCTCGCCACGGCGACGATCGAAGCGCCCCCCGAAACCGCAGAGATCACTGCGTTGGCCCCGGCGATGCCGCCTTGCACGTCACCGCCGATCAATGCGGGAACCATGACCGGACTGGACGAGATAAAAATAAGGTTCGGGTCGACGCCGTACTTGCCGAAGGCGCCGATCTCTTTCGCCATCCACAATCCAACCGCCGTTGGGCCGGTCGTCGAATAAGCGAGAGTGATCCTGGGTTTTTCGGCCGAATAGCTTTGCCCCAGGAGGAAAAAGAAAACCATTAACACGAGCGATCCGCCCGTTAGGAACATGTCTTGCCACCTCATTCTATGTCGCCTGCCCGTGCTAGGCCCAATCTCGGTTTAAACTTCCGATAACAGTTCACCTATGAATCGTCCAATACTTTTTCGCCCGACTCATTTAGATTTTGCTTATTGTTTCGCCATATAAACCTTCCATATAATCGCCAAAACCCCATTGACAAGGGGCCGGAAAAATATACTTTATAATAGTGATAATTCGCGCCTTTTCTCTATTGGTAAGTTGTACCGAAGCCGAGGTTCTCAATGGATTCTGAACTGGCACAGCAGATTTTGAATCTAAAGAACGGCGATCACCTCTGCCTGTTTTACGACAAAGATCCCGCCGAACAGATGCCGGCGCTCGTTCCCTTCATCCAGGACGCGCTCTCGAAAGACGAGCAGTTTATCTACATCGCTGACGATCAAACGGTCGATGAATTAGCCGCGCGATTGCACTTGAGCGGCATCAACGTCGGTCAAGAAGTGGATCGCGGCGCGCTGAAGCTTTGGACCCGCCAGGAATGGCGTCAACCGGGCAAGCTTTCCGCAGAAAAGAAATCGCGTCAGGTCAAAGATTTCGTCAACAGGGCCAATAGCGCCGGTTTCAAAGGCATCCGCTTCGCTGTTGAAATGACCTGGACTCTCGGTCCGGACATCGGTGTTTCCGATCTGGAGCACTGGGAGGCTAGCATCAACACCATCTTTGTCCCCGGTTTTGCCGGGCGCATTGTATGCCAATACAATCGCAGCCGTCTTGCGCCGGAAGTCATGCTGGTGGCTTTCCATACGCATCCGCTGGCCATTTTGGGCACCCACGTTTATCCCAACTGGTTCTACGAAGCTCCTTTGATACTGGACGGCAAATCCCCTGCCGCTAAGGTGGATTTGATGATTTCTGTGCTGCAGCGGAGTCGCGCCGCGCAGCAAGAACGCAAGGAGTTAATCGAAAACCGCATCGCGCTGTCCGAGGCAGAGATAACCAAGAAAAAGATTGAAAATGTTCTGTCCGTCATGCCGACGGCGGTTTATACCTGCGACGAGGAAGGGCGGATCACGTTTTTCAACCAGCGCGCGGCGGATTTCTGGGGCCGCGAACCGAAACTGAACAGCGAGGAGGATAAGTACTGCGGATCGGTCCGCATGCTGGCGGCCGACGGATCGCCAATGCCTCCAAGCGCGTGCCCAATGGCATTTGCCGTCAAGACCGGTCAGTCGTTTCGCAGCGAAGAGGTCACCATCGAACGGTCGGATGGCTCCAGGATTATTGTGCAGGTAAACATTGATCCGCTTTATGAGCTAGATGGTCGGCGCTGTGGCGCGATCAACGCGTTCCAGGATGTCACTCATTTAAAAGAAGCGGAACGGGCGAGCCGGAGGCTAGCCGCCATAGTCGAATCCTCGGAAGACGCCATTGTCACCAAAGATCTAAACGGCATCATTACCAGTTGGAACCAGGGCGCTGAACGGCTGTTTGGCTACGCACCGGCGGAGATCATCGGCAAACCGGTTACCACATTGATTCCGCCGGAGCACACCGAAGAGGAACCGGATATCATTGGGCGGATTCGACGCGGCGAGCGCGTCGATCATTACGAGACCGTTCGTCAACGCAAGGACGGAAGCTTGGTCGAGATCTCGCTATCCGTGTCTCCGATTAAGGATGCCGACGGCTCGATCATGGGCGCGTCCAAAATCGCCCGCGACATCACCGCGCGCAAGCAGGCCGAGACAGCCCTGCGCGAGGCAAGAGACGAGTTGGCCAAAGCCAATTCGGAGCTTGAGCAACGGGTTAAGGATCGGACGGCGGAGTTGGAACTGGCCAACGCTGCGCTCTTGAATGACCTCGAAGAACAGAAAAAACTCGAAGCCCAACTTCGGCAAGCTCAAAAGATGGAAAGCATCGGAACGTTAGCCGGCGGCATTGCCCACGACTTCAATAATGTTCTCAATATCGTAAAAGGCTATGCCGGCGCCATCGCTGACCACCCTGATATCAATGAGGAAATTACCGAACAACTGGAAGTCATCGACGAGGCCATCGAACGCGGTACATCCCTCGTGCGCCAGCTGCTGACCCTCGCGCGCAAAACCGAAGCGCGTTTGGCTTCGACCAATATCAACGAGCTGGTCTCTCGACTGGTGAATTTGCTCAAACAGACGCTTCCGAAAACCATCGACCTCTCATTGGACCTTCGTCCCAAGCTACCGAGCATAATGGCCGATCCGAATGAGATAACACAGGCCTTGTTGAATCTATGTGTCAACGCTCGCGACGCAATGCCGAAAGGCGGCAAACTTATACTTAGAACTCGGCATGTTGACGGCGCACAAATAAAAAACACGGCGGCGCCGGCCGGACAGTTTGTCTGTGTGGAAGTGACAGACACCGGCACGGGCATGAGCGACAGCGTTCGGAGCCGAATTTTTGAACCGTTTTTTACCACCAAAGGAATCGGTGAGGGAACGGGCTTGGGCCTCGCTATAGTTTACGGCATCGTCAAGAGCCACAACGGCGCTATTGACGTTGAAAGCGCGTCGGAGCGCGGCACCACCTTTCGTTTGTACTTGCCCGTAGCGCTATCGCAGCAAAGAGCGAGTACCGAAGGCGCGAGCCAAAGACAAATCAGTGATCGCAAGCAGCTTAACGGTCAGAAAACTGTTCTCTTGGTGGAAGACGAAGAGATGATGGTTCTGCTGTTGAGAAAGACCTTCTCGAAACACGGTTACAACGTCCTGGTAGCTCTGGACGGCGAAGAAGCCCTCAATTTGTTTCATCATCATAAGCATGAGATCGATGTCGTGCTGCTGGACATCGGCCTGCCTAAAAAAGCCGGTTGGGACGTGATCCTAAAAATGAAGGAAGAGAACCCCCAAGTCAGCGTCGTGGTCAGCAGCGGCTATATCGATCCGGATTTCAGAATCAAAATGCATCAGGCTGGCGTGAAGGACTTCATCGACAAGCCGTATACGCCCGACGCCGTTGTGGAGACGATCGAGTCAGTCCTCGAAAAAACGCAGCAAAGCTGCCGCGACGTCGGATAAGCCTCGCCAATACTCCGTTCAAGGCCAACAGTCCGCTCGCGGGTCAATTCGCCGCAGTGCGTTTTTGCCATTCGTCGTCCTCCTACATTTCGTCATTGCCGCATGCTTTTAGGGGTAGTTCATTTCAGAAACGCTGGACATTTTCTCCGCACTGAAGTATGCAAGCTCCAAAAGAAATTGAAAAAGGAGCTTCGATGGCTTCAACAACATCCTTTAACATTTTGGAAACGACAATCGATGATATTCATGCCGCTTATAAATCCGGTCAACTGACCTGTCGCCAGTTGGTCCAAACCTACCTCGATCGCATCGAAGCGTTCGACAAGCAAGGTCCCAATATCAACGCCATCATTACGCTCAACTCCGAAGCGCTCAAGGAAGCCGACCGACTCGACGCCGCGTACCAAAAGTCCGGTCCCATCGGTCCGCTACATGGCATTCCGGTGGTCATCAAAGACCAGGCCGATGTCAAAGGCATGCCGACGACGCTCGGCTCAGTATTATTCAAAAATTATTTTCCCGATCGCGACTCCTTCGTCGCGGAGAAGCTGCGCAATGCCGGCGCGATTATTTTGGCCAAAGCCACGCTCGGCGAACTCGGCGGTGGCGACACCCATGGCTCGCTGTTCGGTTCGACACGTAACCCGTACGATCCCGATCGCACCGTCGGCGGATCGTCAGGCGGGTCGGCTGCGTCCGTATCGGCGAATTTCTCGACCGTCGCGGTCGGCCAGGAAGGGCTCGCCTCGATCCGCCGGCCATCGACTTGGAATTGTATTAACGGCATGCGCCCTTCTGCAGGCCTCGTTAGCCGCGGCGGTGTCTACGGCTGCTGGCCGGAGATCTTCGGTTCCCTCGGACCGATGGCGCGCACGGTCAAAGACTTGGCCACGTTGCTCGATGTGATGGTCGGCTACGATCCCGAAGATCCGATTACAGCGCGTGGCGTTGGTCGCGTTCCTGATGCCTTCACAATGTTTCTGCACAAGGACGGCCTCAGAGGCGCCCGCTTGGGAATTCTTCGAGAATCCATTGGTCTCAACTCCGAGACGGATTCCGAAGACTTTAAAAAAGTGACCGAAGTTTTCGACCGCGCGGTTGGCGAGCTCAGAGCCGCCGGCGCCGAAGTAGTCGATCCGATCGTGATTCCCCAAATCAAAGAATTACTCGCCAAACGATCGGGAGGCCCGGGCGATTCTGATCAGTCATTCCAGAATTATTACGGCCGCAGTGCCAACCCGCCGTTCAAGACGCCCGAAGAAGTTATCGCCTCGCCCGACTTCGCCAAAGTCGTCAAGCGCTCGCAAGAACGGTTCAAGAGAAAGCCGGACGCAACCAAGCATTATGAGAGCCTCAGAGCGCAAGACGAGCTAATGACGAATTTTCTCAAAGTCATGGCCGACCACAAGCTTGACGCGATCGTTCACAAAGCCGTCGAGCACCAGCCGACGCTGATCAAAGACGGCATCAACCCACCCTTCGTCGACCAAAAAGGCGCGCCGCATTTGAATACATTTTTGGTTTACGTTCCGACCATCGTTGTCCCCGCGGGCTTTACGCGCGACAACTTGCCGGCGAGCGTTTGTTTCATCGGCCGGCCCTACGACGACGGCAACTTGATCAAGTTTGCCTACTCTTACGAACAGGCGACGCATCACCGACGGCCGCCGGCCAGTACGACGGGGCTCTAACAATTCATCAATCGAAGTGGTGGGGAATCCTTATGAAGCAGGAGGCGAGTTTCAAACCCGCCTCGTCCCCCGCGGCCTTTGTTTTGGCGCGTTAAACTCTTGAAAAGAATCTTTGCTCAGTCCCGCCGACGCGATGAGCAAGGAGCAAACCTTCCGTAGCGAAGTCAATGGGTCTCTGCCTCTGAGCGGACATCGATCATCGGTTCCAAGATGAAATGTAAGGCTTACAATGGTGAAGTGCGAAGTAGCGAAAAGGACTTTGAAACTTTACAGTTGGGTGCCTTCGCTACTCCAGGTTTGCTCCTCGCT
>Ga0137403_10007618_pt1 | contig 12183 bp, 17 predicted proteins | sample CZOMad2_1_16fung_FD_122057 | JGI IMG/M metagenome (GOLD analysis project Ga0137403, IMG submission 122057) | Vadose zone soil fungal communities from Angelo Coast Range Reserve, California, USA - CZOMad2_1_16fungal (Hybrid Assembly) | ecosystem: Environmental > Terrestrial > Soil > Vadose zone...
GGCCAATGGCATTGGTGCCCGAGGCGCAGGCGTTCGCGATGACCTGGCAAGGCGACGAAATTCCGAAGGACTCCTGGGCGTCGAGCACCGGTTTTTGCGCCGGATAATTGGCAATCCATGTAGGCGCGCGCCGTAAATCCCCAGCTTGACGCAATGTGCGGTAGTAATCTTCACCGTACGACATGCCGCCGCTTGTTGTTCCGATTACCGTCAGCTCAGGCTTGAATTGCGGTTGCTGCGTTAGGACTTCTTTTAGCGCTTCAATCATCATGTGCGAAGCACGATGAAGGCGTCGCGAACGTGGTGGTCCACCCAGGCTCGCGAGAAGACGGTCGTCGGAAACCTGGCCAGCGGTTTTACATCGGCATTGCGCCACAGAAAATCGCGTGACGGGGGTCACGCAATCCCGGGATTCGCGCAGCGAATCGACTGTTTCGCGCACGCCAAAGCCCAGCGGGCTGACGACGCCGGCAGCCACAACTGCCACACGAGCAGTGGTCGGTTTCCCATTCACGCCGCTAAATTGACCCATCGCGAAGAAACAAAATTGACCCCCGATTTTCTATTGCTTTCTTTTTCGAAGCATTTTACAAGTGACTCGAAAGCGGAAACGGAAGCCCGGAAGTTGGTGGATTGTCAGTTGAGTTTATTCAGTGACGATTTGAAATCCGATAAGCGGGAACAAGTGACCTGGCAACGTTTTCCAGAATAAACTCAATGGGCACCAAATTATACGTAGGCAATCTTCCCTTTAACACCACAGAGAACGAGCTGCAGGAGCTTTTTACACAGGCTGGCGCTGTGCAGGAAGTCACTCTCATGCAGGACAGATTCACCGGCAAGTCGCGAGGCTTTGCTTTCGTCACAATGAGTACGGATGAGGAAGCTCAAAACGCCATTTCGAAACTCAATGGCCACTCGATCGAAGGCCGGTCGTTAACCGTGAATGAAGCGCGGCCACGCGAAGCACGGCCGCCCGGTGGCGGCGGCGGACGCGGATACGGCGGTGGCGGTGGCGGTGGCGGATACGGTGGTGGTCGACGTGACGGTGGCCAGCGAAGAGGCCACTGACGAGTTGCGCAGAAGGATCTTGGGGCAATTGGGCAGGGCTGGATTCGAACCAGCGAAGGCGTTAGCCAGCAGATTTACAGTCTGCCCCGTTTGGCCACTTCGGTACCTACCCTTTCCTGGGCGGAAGACTCGCCAGGGCGAGGCTGCGCACGCGGACGCCCACTGTCGATCTTAATTCGAAAAATTCAACGATCGCGTTTACTACATATCGTTGCGATTCGAGCGAATTCGCCGGATAAAACACGCATCGCCAGGATTGGGCTGCGGCGCCTGGTCTCCGCAAGACGCCGCCACCACTGTATTGATTGGATCAGTGGCAGCGGCTAGTCTCTTTCATGGCATTTCTGCGCGGGCTTTTTTGGTTCGCTCTGTTCATCGTTTTCACTTTTTGCTTCGTTGTGCTGTTTGAGTACGGCCCTCGCGATTTCCCTAACGGTGTTCGGAAGGAGTACGTCCGCGTAAAATCATTCGTCACAAAGCAAACGGAAAAAATAGCGAAACCAAAGAAAAACCGCTGATCACGATGCGCTTCCAGTGATCGGCAGATCGGAGCGCAATCTCGTCAGCAGCAAACCGGCGCACCTGTTCCGAGGGTTTCTATCGGCAACGGAGCAAGAAATTCTTTTGCATCCTTGACCTGCAAAACTGGCCGAGCCAGATGCGCTGCGAGAAGACTGGTATCCGGCGTGGGAGCGATCGCTGCTTGCGCGCGGATTTCGCATTCAGCCAAGTGCTGGATAATGCGCGAAATCCGCCACCGGAGGGACTCGCCGTGGCGAGTTTTTTTGCTCAAATTGCGATTGGCCGTGAATTGAACTGTGCAAATACCCGGGGCGGTTTTTTCTACAAACGGACTGAGGGTAAACGCACACTGAACCAGGATTTCCTCGATCGATTCTTCCTGCATATGTGCACGAGCTTTGATCACGACCGACAAACATCGAGCCAGTGCCTGACTAGGCGTCATTCCTTTTCGAATTCCGGTCTTTTCGGCAGCGTCGTTCAGTTCAATGATGATCGGTTTTCTTTCGTGTTCTTCGATCAATGCCACCGGTTTTCCACGAAGCTCTGGCTGATACCGGGTGGCGGCCTGCAAATAGAAATTCGGCACATAAATCGTGGCGAACATCATTTAGCTGACCTCTGCTCTTTGGCTGTCGGCCTCTGCACGGAAACGCGAATGTTGAACACGGAAGCGTAGCTGCGATATCGGATCGTGTTCCAGATTCTCAAAGCTCCACGCACTTTCGAGAACAAGTTTCAATTGTGCACTGCCGACCATTTCGTAGCGGGTGAGGACCAGACACGCCGTAGGGGCTAATTCAATCAGCCGCTGCAAACGATACCAATTCGTTTGCGGAATTTTCCGCAATTCTTCCGGCGCGTTCAGCACCACATCGACAATCACCAGGGGGAAATTGGCATCTCGCAAGAGCAGATCAGTCGCTTTGATCGCTTCAGATGCTTCGCTGCAACGGACCCAAAGCAGGTGTCGCAGAGAAGTATTATTTAAGCTGCAGGGATCAAACGAATCGCGCCCATCAATCAGCGCCACGAAATAATTATCGCGATGCGCGGCCTCAACAAGAGCATGAATGAGCGACGCGCTTCCCGCACTTGTTCGTGGGCTGATCAATTCGGTGATCGCGCCTCGCGGCAATCCGCCCCCACTGGATTCATCAAGACAAGATAAACCGGTGACTAAATACGTTGCTGCCGTGGCAGGAGGATGAGGAAAACGTTCCGCGAGCAGTTTGCGAAGATCGATAATCTTGCCGCTTGCAGCCATGCAGAAAATATGGCCGCTTCCGGGTATATGTTCAAGCGAACATTTACGACTTCTTTCGGCGCTCTTGTTTACGGATCAGCGACACCATCACGCCTTGAATTTTAAGCTCACGAGCGGGGATCAAATCGGGATAATGCGGGTTCTCCGCTTTCAAATAAGGCCGACCATGCTCCACAACGTAACGTTTCAATGACGTTTCGCCGTCGATCAACGCCGCAACGATATCGCCGTTGTGCACCTCCTTGGTGTCTTCCAAAATCACAATATCACCATCAACAATGTGCGCGCCGAGCATTGAATCGCCCCGGACGCGCAACGCGAACGTGCCACGATTCCTTAGAACATTCGCTGAGCGCACATCGAGCGACACGTGGCCTTCAACGGTCTGCTCAGTCAACGCAGACATCCCAGCCGGGATCTGCCCATAAATCGGAATATCGGTAATCCTGACCTTCATAGCGGGAGTAATCAGGGCGCGTGCTTTGCGGGCATGCCGATCGAGAAAGCCCTTTCGCTCGAGCGCCGCGATGTACTGCATCACTGACGTTTGGCTGGCGAACCCGAAATGATTTTGGATTTCGCGCGTGCTTGGCGTCATGCCCTTCTCGCGCTGCTCGCGCTGAATAAAATCCAGAATGTTCCTCTGCCGTTCCGTCAGCATGTGAATATCATGCTTCACCGCGAGCCGTGAATCAAGTTCAAATGAACAGATGGTAATGTTTGGAGTCCCGCGTTTACGCGGCCCGAGCCTGAAGGCGAGTTCCGAACTCCAAAACTCCGCGGTCTAAGCTCCTTCGCTGCCCTTGAGATGACTGAACGAGAGCTAGAGCCGCACGAGATCGACCAAAAACTGGCACCAGAGATAAATCATGCCGCGCCAGGAATATTTAACATCGCCGGTCGCCGTCTGTGTAAGAACGCCTTTGTGAATGTTGTGGGCAATTTGGTCCCGGAGATCCTTCTCCATTTCTGCCTCAATTTGCTCTTCATCGAGGCCTTCGATTTCAGCGGGATCAACTCTGTTCCGGCGGAGAAACTCGCGATGGCTTTGATAAAGTTGCCAGAAAGATCGATCCGGCCGCTGTCGATTTATGCGAAACAGCGGAGTGAGTTTCAAGCCGTAGGACAGCGGATAATTCCATGTCGTCCAAACCTTGCCGTCTTTGGCGCGCGACGAAATGCGTAGATAGTAGAAGGAAAAATCGCTCTGCTCGTTCAGGCAGATCGCGGCCTGTGCTCGATCCTCTTCTCTGTAAAACAGCCTAAAAAATTGCCGGTAATCTTCCCAATCCCAGCCGGCGTCCCCTACGTGCACAAAGCCTTCATCCTCGATCTCGTGCGTGATGTCGCTAAGCGCCGGGAAAGTGTCCGTCGAGGGCGGACTTTTCGGCCGAAGCTGTTTTTGTTTTGGAAGCCGGAGCGCACGAATCCTGGTGAGAATTTCCAGCCACGGCAGAAACAGCCAGGCCACCGCGGCGACCAATCCCCACACCCAGCTACCGGCAATAAAATAAACCGCGAGAAAAGTGGTCGCGAGAATGCCGAGCGCACCGGCTTTTTGTGCATACGAATTTTGAAAACTGCGCAGGCCGACGCTAAACACGGCCACGCCGAGTGTAAGAAAGACGCCGAAAAGCATTAAAGCATTACGGATTGATCTGGTGCTCGTCCAGGAACTTCTCGAGCTGATCGGTGTCGAAATTGGCCAGGACTTTCTCGCCCGCAACAAAAGTGGGCACGTAGGTTTGAGCGGAAAGCTGCTTCATATGCTCGTACGCTTGTCGATCTCTTCCAACGTCGATTTCCTGAAACCGGTAGCCTTTCTCGGTCAGATAATCTTTCGCATCAATGCACCACGAGCACCACTCGCGACTGTAAAGCTTCAATTCCATCGGCAGCGCGGAATTAAGCGGGTCGCGACTGCGCAGTCAACTGGGAGGGCGTCTTATTTGGCCAGGTCTTCAGTAGGATTTAGCCCAAATCACGCGCCGTGTGCTCGGTTCACCAGTAAAGATGCATTGCCCCGGCTCGGAGGAGCCATCCAGCGGAATAACCCTGATGGTAACTTTAAGATCGTTCTTGATCTGTTCCTCAACTTCGCGTGAGCCATTCCAGTGCGCGAGCGCAAAGCCGCCGTGGATTTCCGGTTTCTCGGGATTTTCCGGCATAAAGAAATCGTAGAAGTCCTTTTTCGAATTGATCACGCGAGTGTTCGCGTCGCGAAATTTTTGCGCTCGCGCATACAGAGAATCCTGAACCGACGTAAGAATTTCTGGCGCTCGTGCAATCAATTCTTCCATCGGCATCGACTCTTTGGCTTTCACCTCCTGGTCACGCCGACTGAGTACGACCGAACCTTTTTCAAGGTCGCGCGGACCGATTTCGACACGCAACGGCACGCCTTTCTTGATCCATTCCCAATTCTTAACGCCGCCGCCGAGATCGCGCCGATCTACCAGTACCTCGATTGGCGCATCGGCATAGCAAGTCTCGCGCAAGCGCGTTGCAAGTTTGTCGCACGCTTCCAAAACTGCCGCGCGCGTTTGCTCCTTTGGCGTAATTGGCAGGATGACGATCTGCGTCGGTGCGATTCGCGGCGGCAAAACCAGCCCGTCGTCATCGCCGTGCATCATGACAAGCGTGCCAACGAGCCGAGTGGTCATTCCCCAGCTTGTTGTCCAACCGAATTCCTGTTTCCCCTCGCGGTCTTGGAATTGAATGCCACTGGCGCGAGCGAAGTTTTGTCCGAGGAAATGCGACGTTCCGGCTTGGATAGCCTTTCGGTCCTGCACCATTGCTTCAAGCGTCAATGTTTCGACCGCACCGGGAAATTTTTCGCTTTCAGATTTCGCTCCAGTAAAAACCGGAACGGCAAGATGATCCCGGACAAATGTTTCATACAAATCCAAAATCAACCTAGTTTCAGCGCGCGCCTCGGTTTCGGTCTCGTGGACAGTGTGGCCTTCCTGCCAGAGAAACTCAGTCGTGCGCAAAAATAACCGTGGCCGCATTTCCCAGCGAACGACGTTCGCCCATTGATTTATGAGGATTGGCAGATCGCGGTAGGATTGCACCCACTTGGCGTAACTGGCGCCGATGATCGTTTCTGAGGTGGGCCTTACTACAAGCGGTTCGGTCAACGGGCTGCCCGGTTTCAATTTTCCATCGGCATCCGCTTCAAGGCGGGTGTGCGTGACGACGGCGCACTCCTTGGCGAAGCCTTCGACGTGTTCTGCTTCCTTCGCGAAATAACTCAGCGGAATGAAAAGCGGAAAGTAAGCATTGCGATGGCCTGTGGCGCGGAACATGGCGTCAAGTTGCCGTTGCATATTCTCCCAAATTCCGTAGCCCCACGGGCGAATCACCATGCATCCGCGCACATCTGAGGGTTCGGCCAATTCGGCCGCGCGAATGACCTGCTGATACCATTCCGGAAAGTCTTCATCCCGGCGTGGCGTGATCGCAGTTTTTGGAGTTGAGTTCGACATGGGTGTGATTGGACATATGTGTCGCATATGACGCATACCTCGCAAGGCCTCGATGGTTGACATCCACTTGTGTCGCCCGTAGTTTTCGTGCCCTTTTTCAAAGATGAAAACGTTTTCTGCCAAAGCGAGCGAAGTCCCGCGCAAGTGGTGGGTAATCGACGCCTCCGACCAGGTGCTTGGAAAGGTCGCAGTAAAGGCGGCGAATCTCTTGCGTGGCAAAGAGAAAACGGTTTTCACGCCACACGTGGATACGGGCGATTTTGTGATCGTCATCAATGCGGAAAAAGTGCGGCTTACAGGGAAGAAAGAAGATCAGAAGAGCTACATGAGTTTTTCAGGCTACGTGGGTGGACATAAATCGGAGAATGTCCGGGCGCGTCGCCTGCGACATCCCGAGCTGCTGATCGAGCGGGCAGTACGCGGAATGATTCCGCATAATCGGCTTGGTCGGCATGTTTATCGAAAGTTGAAAGTCTATCGCGGCGATTCTCATCCGCATGCTGCACAGCAACCAAAGGCTGTTAAGTTCCAGAAATCCTGATCTTATGCCACAAACTGAAGAATTCGTTGCCACAGGCCGCCGTAAAACATCCGTCGCGCGCATTCGCATGATGCCGGGCAGCGGGAAAATTGATATCAATGGCCGCAGCTTCGAAGACTATTTTCCGACCGTGCCGTTACAGAACGTTGTGCTCCAGCCGCTTCAAACGGCAAAAGCGGTGAATGCTTATGATCTGTGGATTAATGCCAGCGGCGGTGGCGCGGTTGGACAGGCTGGCGCGGCGCAGCTGGCTATTGCGCGGGCTCTTCTTCAAGTCGATGCGAATTTGCGAGGCGCGCTGAAGGCCGAGGGTCTCCTCCGCCGGGACCCACGCATGAAAGAGCGAAAGAAATCCGGACAACCCGGCGCTCGGAAACGTTTCCAGTTCTCGAAACGCTAATCTGATAGGGCGGGCAGTTCTCTGCCCGCCGGAAGAACGGCGCACGGAGTGACGCGGCCCACCCCTCCGCCTCTACCGCTACGGTTTCTTCGGCTGTGGCGGCGCTTGCGGCGCCGGCGGCGGCGCGGGGCCTGGAGGACGCGCCAATAACGGCGGGGCGGTTGCGGCCTGTACCGGCGCGGACGCAGGTGAGCTACTCGGTTTCATCAGACGCAACTGCTGCATGGCTTCGCTGGCCCAAAAGCTCGTTCGATATTGCGTCAGGACAGTTTCACAAATACGGCGGGCGTCGTCGCTGCGACCTTTGGCTTTCAGAATGTACACCTGCGAAAGCAAAGCCATCGGCGCATTGAAACTATTCGGGTAGTCTGATGCGATCCGCTGATACATCACCAATGCCTCATCCGTTTTGCCCAACGACTCCAGATTTGCCGCCACCGCCATTCGCGCCGTGCTCACAAACTCATGCTGCGGGTACTTGGCGATGAAGCTCTGAAGCGTCGTGTTCGCTTCCGCGAATTTCTTTTCGTTTCGCTGAGCTTCAGCGAGCAAAAGATAAGCGTCGGCAGCTGCGGCCGTGTTTGGGTAATCGGCGATTACCTGTTGGTACGCTTGCGCGCTCTTCGCGCTGGCTAACAACGCTGATGCAGCTGCGGCGCGTCGATCTAAATAAAAGCGATAACCAGTAAAAACGATCACCGCGAGCAGCACGATCAACAGCACTGCGGTGATTGGTTTTTTGAAGCGTTCCCAAAAGAAGCGCGTTTCCACTGCGACGTCTCGAGAAGGAGGTGGAGCTGTTGCCATAAATTTCGTGCGATGGGCTGGTCAAACCTTGCGAGCGGTCGTCTTATGCCACGCGACGCTTTCTCGCGCAAGCGTAGCAAAAGAGATATCGATCGCCAGCCTGGATCTATTTGGTAGCGGCAGGTGTGCACGCGACAAAGTTTTCACCGGCGATACAATCTTACCTATGAATGCATTCTGGAACTCTTTTGAAGCCTTGCTAGGTCTGGGGGTGGATCCGAAGGATTTGACGTTTACTCAAATCTCGCTGCGTGGGATCATTGTCTTTCTTGTCGCACTGGCCACGGTCCGGCTTGGACACAAACGCTCACTTTCTCACAAGACTCCGTTCGACGCCGTCCTGCTCGTGATTCTTGCCGCGGTGCTTTCACGCGCCATCAACGGTTCGGCAGCGTTTTTCGCCACACTCGGCGGAGGCGTGGTTTTGGTGTTGCTCCATCGACTCTTCGCATATCTGGCCTTCTATTCCCATGGGTTTGGGATTCTGGTAAAAGGCAAGCCCGACGTCATCATGCGCGATGGCCAATACGATTTTCGCACGATGCGGCGCAACCACGTCTCCACGCATGATCTGGAGGAGGACATGCGTCTTAGCGCGCACACCGACGATGTTTCCGCGATTCGACTGGCACGCATCGAACGAAGCGGCGACATCAGCTTCATAAAAAAATAATTTGACCCACATGACCCGTTTGATCTATGAGACTTGCGGGTTTCATGAGACGAACCAAAAAACGCTGGATCAAACCGATGCTGAAAACCGTGCCGATCTTTTTTGAGTGCACGTGTTACGCGGGCGCGGTCTGATCGAAGGGACTAATCACCGCGTAACTCCGGTTGATTCGCATCCATATTCTTGGCAGCGCAGCCGGCGGTGGCTTGCCGCAATGGAACTGTGCCTGCGGGAACTGCGTCGCCGCGCGCGCGGGGAAAATTGCTCCGCAGACGCAATCCAGCATCATGATCAGCAGCGACAATGCGCGTTGGTTCTTGATCAACGCATCGCCTGATCTTAGTCGGCAGATCGAACACACACCAGAGCTGCAACCCCGCTTCGATCCACCGCGCAACAGTCCCATCGCAGGCGTTCTTTTGACAAATGCCGATCTCGATCATTCGCTCGGTCTACTGCTCTTGCGGGAACAGCCAATGTCGCTGGTCGTTTATGCAGCCGATGAAACGAAAACCGCGCTTGCGTGGATGGACAATGTCTTAGCGCGGTTCAGCGGAATTGAATGGCGAAAGATCAGCGCTGATTTTCAATCCTTGAATGGCAACGTCAGTTTTCGAGCGATCGAATTGCCCCGGAGCGTTGCTTTTCAATTTCGGGACGACACGTCCGCAGCAACTGCGCTATTTACACCGACTGTCGGTGAACTGACCGAGGAATTGCGCGATGCAGTTCATGCATCGGATGTCGTCATGTTTGATGGAACATTCTGGAGTGACGACGAGCTCGCCGCCGTCCGGCCCGGCGCCCGCAGCGCGCGCGAGATGAATCATTTGCCCATTAGCGACGGCAGTCTTGATTTCTTGCGCCAATCGCGCGCGCGAAGGAAGATTTATACCCACATAAACAATACGAACCCGATTCTGGTGTCCGGAACTCGAGAGCGGGAACAAGTCGAGCAGGCCGGAATCGAGATCGCGCGTGATGGATTAGAAATTGTCTTATGACCACGGGACTTTGGGACCCCGAAATGTTCGTTGAAAACTTGCGCGTGATCGGCGCGCGCGCTTACCACGACAAACATCCGTTCCACGTCGCAATGAACGAAGGCCGGCTTTCGCGGGAAGCATTGCGCGGCTGGGTGGCAAATCGGTTCTACTACCAGCGAAATATTCCGATCAAAGACGCAGCCATTCTCGCCAACTGCCCGGTGCGCGAAGTGCGGCGACTTTGGATCCATCGCATTCTCGATCATGACGGCAACGCAGAAAAGGAAGGCGGCATCGAAGCCTGGCTGCGCCTCGGAGAAGCATGCGGGGTCTCGCGGACTGACCTATTGGAAGATCGAAATCTGCAACCGGGAGTTCGATTCGCCGTGGACGCGTACGTGAATTTCGCGCGAACTCAGCTGTGGCCAATTGCGATTGCATCATCACTCACCGAGCTTTTTGCCCCTGATCTGATGGCGGCGCGACTGTCAGCCTTCGAAAAATTCTATCCATGGATCGACCCACAGGGCCTGGATTACTTCCGTCGCCGTACTACACAAGCGCAGCGCGATTCGAACGAGGCGCTGGCGATCACGCTTGAGCATTGCAACACGCCCCAGCTTCAGCGTGAGTCCGTGCGCGCGCTTGAGTTTAAATGCGATGTGCTCTGGTCCATGCTGGATGCGATTCATCACGCCTATGACGCCCACTGCAATCTCTGATGCTGCTCGCCCGCGCCTCGCGAAAGGAGCCCGGTTACAGACCGATTCCACGACGAGAAGAAGCGTTTTGCTTTTCCCGGAGGGCATCATCGAATTGAACGAAACCGCGCACGAAATTCTTTCACGCTGCGATGGCCGGATGTTGAGCGAGATCGTGCACGCGCTGGCCGAAGAATATGACGCGGACGCCGCGGCGCTTGCCGCCGATGTGCGCGACACGTTAGCGGATTTGCAACAGCGCAAATTAATCGAAGTCATATGACCACCTCTTTCGAGGAAGCTTTAGGAGTGCGTACGCGTCCTCGCGTCGCTTTCATCGGTGCGCCGTGTAATTGGAAGCAAGAGCGATGCGAAACGCATCGCACTCCCAAAGCCGTGAAATGATGCAGTGAACGTGAATATCTGAGATGACCATCCCGCGCCCATATGCGTTGCTCGCCGAGCTCACTTATCGGTGTCCGCTGCACTGTCCATACTGCTCTAACCCAACTGCTCTAGGGTCCGCTGTCCTCAGCGGAGAACACACCGGGGCCGATGCGCTGGGGACAGCACACGCTACAGCGCGGAACGGCGAGCTGACCACGGACGAATGGAAACGCGTAATCCGTGAATCCGCCGAGCTCGGTGTATTGCAAATTGGTTTTTCCGGGGGCGAACCACTCACACGGCGGGATCTGGCGGAATTAATTCGCGCTGCGCGCGAGGCAAACCTGTACACCAATCTCATCACCAGCGGCATCGGCCTTGATGACGATCGCGCGTGTGCGTTGCGCGACGCGGGACTCGATTCCGTCCAGCTAAGTTTTCAATCGGACGAGGTCGATCTAGCCGATGAAATCGCTGGTGCTCACGCACATCAGCGTAAGCTGGAAGTCGCTGCGAAAATTCGCACAGCGGGAATCCCGCTCAGCCTCAATTTTGTGATTCATCGGCGCAACATCGATCGCCTCCCGCAAATGATTGAGCTCGCGGAAAAGCTCGAAGCTGAGAGAGTCGAGCTGGCCAATGTGCAATTTTACGGGTGGGCTTTTCGCAATCGCGCGGCGTTGCTTCCAACACGGGAACAAGTCCTTCGCGCGCGAGAAATCGCGACCGCTGCAAAAGTGCGGTTACGAGGTAAAGTCGACATCTTTTATGTGTTGCCGGACTATTACGAAACTCGGCCTAAACCGTGTCTTAACGGCTGGGGGCAACGTTACCTGACCATTAACCCGATGGGCGACGTGCTCCCCTGCCCCACTGCCTCATCGGCGATTCCCGATCTGCGTTTTGAAAATGTCCGAGCGCATGGACTCGATTGGATCTGGCGTGAATCGGAAAGTTTCAATCGGTTCCAGGCTGAACTGCTTTGGTTTGGCGGCGTCGCAGACTGCCTGGACGAATTCAACCAGCTAACCAGGGGAAGTGGCTCGAATCCGGAACGAGTCGCTCTGGCTGTTACTGGATAAAAGGAGCGAGAAATGAAGACGACCAAATGGACAAGTCTGGTTGCCATGGCAATCGGCATTACGATGGTGATCGGTTTGGGACTGTTGGTGAGCGCGCAGGTGCGCCAGGGTGCAACCGGGAGAGGAGCAGGCACAGGCCGTGGAAAAGAATTGAAAGCCGCGGACTACCAGATGAGTGGTCCATACACGCATGACAACCTAACGGTCTTTCTGATCTATGGCGAGAGCACTACCAGCAAGGACATTCTCACGTTAGAG
>Ga0137403_10007619_pt1 | contig 12183 bp, 9 predicted proteins | sample CZOMad2_1_16fung_FD_122057 | JGI IMG/M metagenome (GOLD analysis project Ga0137403, IMG submission 122057) | Vadose zone soil fungal communities from Angelo Coast Range Reserve, California, USA - CZOMad2_1_16fungal (Hybrid Assembly) | ecosystem: Environmental > Terrestrial > Soil > Vadose zone...
CGAAATTGGAGAGGTTGAACTCGATTCGAACAGTAAAATACGACTGGTCCGAACTGGGCAGACCGAGCACCGCCTGGCTCTCGATCACGGACGCATGAGAGCCACGATATCGGCTCCGCCGCGGTTATTCTTTGTGGACACTCCCGCGGCTGAGGCGATTGATCTTGGCTGCGTGTACACGCTCCAGGTCGACGACGCGGGTACGAGCCTCCTACACGTCACATTGGGTTGGGTAGCGCTGGTACGCAACGGACGCGAGGTCTACGTCCCCCGTTACGCGATGTGCGAGGCACGTCCGGGTATCGGTCCGGGAACCCCTTACTTCGAGGACGCATCTGAAACGTTCGTTCGTGCGCTCGAGGAGTTCGACTTTGAAAACGGCGGCGAGCGGCCATTCAATACCGTGCTGGCAGAGGCTCGCCCGCGCGACACGTTTACGTTGTGGCATCTGCTCTCGACCGTCGAAGAAAACCAGCGCGTTCGGGTGTTAGACAGAATGATCGAACTGGTGGGCTTGCCGACTGGAATAACGCGGGAAGGCACGCTGCGACTTGACCAGGAGACGCTCGACGCGTGGAAGGATGAAATGGACACGGTGTGGTTCTAGCTGGCCCAGGGGACACAAATGGAGACACTGATTGTGCGCAGTAGGTGCAGGACATCACTATATCAGCTATCCGTTCGCAAGATGAGCGCGCTGGTTTATTCTTCTTATAGACAGTATTAGAGGTCGCCATCAAAGGGGGATCCATCCTCATGACACGCAAGCCTTCGCGAATCGCCCTTCACGTCTCGATAGCCGTGATTCTGCTCACAATGATAGAAACTGGGCCCGTCGCTCAACGAGCGACCGCGACCGACGGAAAAACTACGAAGGGTGACAACCACTTGATCGTGCACGAGTGGGGCACCTTCACGTCGATTGCGGGAAAAGATGGCGTCGCAGTCGATTGGCGCCCGCTCAACGGGTCGAGCGACCTGCCGAGCTTCGTCTATGACACGAGCGGCCTCGCTACCGGCACAGGTCTTCGAAGCGGGCAGCGTTGCCTCAAGTGCAATATGGAAGCACTTGTCCGAATGGAAACGCCCGTCATTTACTTTTATGCCGACCGCGAGACCCCTGTTTCTGTCAGAGTTGAGTTCTTACAAGGCAAGATTACCGAATGGTATCCACAGGCGCGGTTGGTCTATGTTCCCGCTCCTAATGACAGTAGAAACCCATCCAGTATTGATTGGGGCCGCATAACGGTCGTGCCCGGCGCTGAAGAGAGTTTTCCAGTGGAGGCGCAACCGAGCCACTACTACCCGGCCCGCGAGACTGACGCTTCGCCGCTTCGCATTTGCACCAGCAAGGGCGAGCAGCGCGAGAAGTTTCTCTTTTATCGAGGCGTGGGCACGTTTAATCCACCTGTCGCGGTTAAGCTCGATGCCGGAAAACTAGTTGTGAAGAACACAAGCCGGGAGAGCATCGCGCAGTTCATCCTGTTTGAGAATCGCGGCGGAAAGGTCGGATATCAGGTTCGCGATTCATTCGACGGCCAGTTGGTACTCGATCGCCCCGCGCTTAACCAAACGGTCGATTCGCTCGAACGCGATCTGGAGGCGATTCTGGTTTCGCAGGGACTTTACGAGAAAGAAGCGCGCGCGATGATCAAGACCTGGCGCGATTCATGGTTTGAAGAAGGAATGCGAGTCTTCTACATCGTGCCGCGTAAGGTTACCGACTCGATACTTCCGATCGCGATTGAGCCACGCCCGTCAGAACTAACGCGAATCCTGGTCGGCAGAGTCGAGATAATCACGCCGGAGATGGAGAGCGAAATTCGGCTTCAGGCCGCAGGTCTCGAAGGCTCTGCGATCGATGTTCAAGGCGCGGCAGCCGAGATCATGCGCAAGTACGGGCGATTCGCGGAGCCGGTGCTGAAGACACTGCTGGGAGAAACGAACGATCCAGGGCTTCGCGCCCGAATTCAACAACTGATCGACTACGCAGCCGCCGGTCCGCGGTGAGCGTTCGGCGGACGCTGACGACTGACCATACCTGGAAAACGCCTAAGACGCCAAGGTGAGACCACCTGGCCCTACGTCAAGGAGGCCAGGTCAGGGCCATGCCGACGCAGATCACTGAACTCAGTAAGGAAGCGCGGCCACTGCTGCGGCTGGTATGTCCGGGCTGTTGTTTGCCTGGCGGCGTGCCCGAGCCTTGACCTCGATCGTCGCCAGATGTTGGTTCACTGCGATTTCGCTTTCCGCTGGGGAGATTGCAGTCGCCGCCGGATCATCAGCGAGCCGCTTCCAGAGCGGCTTCTCTCCGTACTGGTAGTCTCCGAAAATAACGACCGGCGTTCCGAAAGCCAGAATTGACTGGTCGATCTTAGAAAGCGTCCACTGGTCGGCCCAGTCGTAAACCCACTTCGCGTCCTCCTCAAGCAAACGAACGCAGCCATGACTCGCCGGATAGCCGGGCAAGTCAAACTGGTGAAAGGAAATACCGGTCGTGTCATCCAGGTTGAAACACCAGGGTAGAATCCAGCTTTGGTTTACTGAGCTCCGTCTCTTCTTCGCTTTCCAATTGGCATGGTAGAGTCCCGCCGGCGTCGGTGTGGACTTCTTACCTGTGCTCGTTGGTCCCCAGCGCACGAGTCTACCTGATTCGTAGGCGCCAAAGGCCTGCACCCGACGCGAGACCAGAACCAGTTTTGGTATTTTGCGCGCGACCTCAAGCTGGATCGGAAAAGGCGAAGCACTCATCAGGTCAACGCTCGCGTCGGGAATGACCAGCGAGCCCCCGACGTGAATGTGTCTTTTGTCTATCCGATTCATCTTCAACATCGCGGCGAAGGGAACCGCACCTAACCGCGACTCCAGTTCCTTGATCGACTTGAGGCTCTGGACCTTGAACACTTCAAAATGCACCGGAGTAGCCGCGCCTGAAGTAGAAGGAAGATGGGGCGGGCGATTTCTAGAGTCTTCCATAACGGGCGCCGACAATTCGCTTGCTCGAATTGTCCTCCCTATGGAATCTGCTTCTCGGCCCCGCGACGCGATCGCTGACGCAAGCAAAGGAGCCGCAAGTGTGGCTGTCAGCAATAAGGCTGTGCGACTGTTGCGTTTCATCAGCCGCATTAGATGAGCATAAGGAGTATTAGTTGCTTTGAAAGGTAGAATCTTGCTCGCGAGAGAAAAGGGCTATGCCGGAACGGCCTGACGATTCTATAATCAACGCCCATGAGTAACCCTCCTTCATCCCCCTCGCTGGACGAGTCGACCTTTTGTTCGGACCGAAAGGATCCTTACCTTCGTTTTCATGCGGTGAAAATCTTTGTTCGAGATCAGGATAGAAGTCTGCGATTTTATCTCGACCAGCTTGGATTCAGTCTGGTCTACGATACCCTCCTTCAATCCGGCGAGCGCTGGGTGGCAGTTGCTCCGCCCGACGGCACTGCGATCCTTGCGCTTGTGGCGCCGAAGCCAAACTCGAGAGAGTACAAGCTCATCGGCCGGGCAACGCAAATTGCGTTTGTGACTGACAATGTCATTGCCAAGTACCATGAGTGGTCTAAGCGCGGGGTAAGGTTTGGTCGTGTGCCGCGGCTCAAGCGCATCAAGTACGAGCGCCCGGAGTCGGCCCCGACTTCGGCTGCCCCATCGATGCTGCTTGGAGAACGGAGCCCGATTTGGGGCGGAGTGTTCACGCGCTTCGAAGACGTCGACAGGAATTCTTTTTCGCTTGTGAGCTTCGACGAGGTGAGTCAGGCCCTCGACGAGCAACGCCGCGCTACGGCCGAGAAGATGGAATCCGAACGCCGCGCCGCCCGGGAGCTGGAAATAGCAAAACAGGTGCAGGCCAGGCTCTTCCCCCAAACGCCGCCGCTGCTCACTACCCTCGACTACGCGGGCGTTTGCATTCAGGCTCGCGAGGTCGGCGGCGATTACTACGATTTCCTCGATCTGGGTCGAGACCGGCTAGGGTTGGTGATTGGCGACATTGCGGGAAAGGGAATCGCCGCCGCTCTTTTGATGGCCAATCTGCAAGCCAATCTGCGCAGCCAGTGCGCAATCGCTTTGGACCAGCCGCAACGGCTCTTGCGAGCCGTGAACCAACTCTTTTACGAGAACACGACCGACGGCGCGTACGCCACGCTATTCTTTGCCGAATACGACGGCGAGAGGCGGAGCTTGCGCTACGCGAATTGTGGGCATCTCTGCGCTCTTTTGCTTCGGAGCGACGACACTGTTGAACGGCTGGAATCCACGTCCACCGTGCTTGGACTCTTCAAAGAATGGGATTGCTCGATAGGAGAACGAAGACTGTTCGCGGGAGACACACTCGCCCTCTACACTGACGGCATAACCGAATCGTTCAACCATGCAGAAGAGGAATTCGGAGAAGAGCGCCTGATTGAAGCGTTGCGCAGACACCGTGAGTTGTCTTCACAAGCCTCGCTTGAGTCGATTGTCGCTGATGTTCGGCAGTTCAGCCCTCATGAGCAGCACGACGACATTACACTAATAGTCGCCAAGTGTAGAGCGAACTAGCACCTTTACTCGGAGCGCAGCGCTACCATTGGATCTACTTTGGTCGCTCTCCGGGCCGGAATGTAGCAGGCCAGCAGCGACACCCCGGTCAGCAATAGCGCAATACAGGTGAACGTCAACGGATCGGTGGCCTTGACGCCGAACAGAAGATTCGACAACACGCGCGTCAGGACGAACGCTACCACCAGACCAATCCCCAAACCGACCAAAGCCAGCTTTATTCCCTGCCCGATGATCAGCTTCAACACCGCAGGCGTCTGCGCCCCGAGCGCAATGCGAATGCCGATCTCGTTTGTGCGTTGGTTCACTGAGTACGAGATAACACCGTAGATACCGAGCGAAGCGAGAATCAACGCCAGGAACGAGAACCCACCCAAAAGCACGGTCACGAAGCGCCGGGGTGAGACCGCCTGGTCGACAAGCTGCTCCAGCGGCTGGAAGTCGCTGTTAGGCAAATTCGGATCGACACGACTGAGCGCCTCTCTAACACTCGAGACAAGTGATTGGATTGGGAGCTTCGACCTTACGACCAGGTCTAAAGAACCCCAATCTCTGTTTTGCGCGATTGGAAAGTACATCTCCGAACTTGCCACTTGCTCCAATGCGCCGTGCCGGACGTCGCCGACGACTCCAACGACTTGCCACTCCTCGCGGCCGTTGAGCGCGATCTGACCGAGCGGGTCTCGATCGGGCCAGAGCCGGCGTGCCATCGTCTCGTTTACGATCAATACCTTCTGGCTATCGGCGCCGTCGTGCTCGGTGAACTCACGACCGGCGCGCAGCGGAATCTTCATCGTCCGAATGTATCCCGGGTTAATCAGTCGCGGAAACGCCACGGGATAATTTTCCCGTGTGTACGTCACTCCTTTTGCCGCAATACCCCAGCTTCGATTTCGCCCCAGCGGGAGCGAGTCGGTTAAACCAAGAGACTCGACTCCGGGGATCGCCCCAACCCCGCGGATGATCTGATCATAGAGAGCGTCTAATTGTGCGGCAGTTTCATACCTGCCGCCGGTTTCGATCCGCCAGGCGGCGGTCTGTTCGGGGCGAAAGCCGGGATCGACCTCCAGCAATCGTAAGAAGCTTCGAATCAACAGACCCGCACCAACCAGGAGAACACAGGCGAGCGCGACCTCAGAAACCACCAGGGTGCCGCGAATCCACGCGCCACGTCCTCCTTCACTCGATCCGCGGCTTGCCTCCTTCAATGTCTCGTGTACATCCCAGCGGGAAACCTGAAGCGCCGGAACGATTCCAAAAAGCAGCCCGGTCACCAACGCCGCCAACAGGGTGAAGACAAGCGCCCTCGCGTCGATGGTTACGCTCTGCAACAGAGGGATGCTGACCGCGCGCGTGGCTGCGAGTGTGCGCGTTGCTACAAAAGCAAGAGGCAGCCCCAACGCCGCGCCGCAACAAGCGAGCAGGAGGCTCTCGGTCAGCATCTGGCGAACCAGTCGTGCTCGGTCGGCCCCGAGGGCTACGCGAATCGCGATCTCCTTGCGTCGCGAGGTCGCCCGCGCCAGCAGGAGATTTGACAGATTTGTGCAAGCGATAAGCAACACACAACCGACTGCGCAGAAGAGCACGAAGAATGCCGGGCGAAGCCGCCCGCTTATCCGCTCCCGCAGGCTCGACAGCCGCGCGCCATTCCTGTTCCGCTCCGGATGCGCCTGCTGCACCTGCTGGGTGATCAGATCGAACTCGGCTTGTGCGGTTTGAATGCTGATGCCCGGCTTCAGTCGTCCCAATACTGCCAACGTGTTCCCGTATCGATTGGTCTCCTCGCAGATCGGAAACGGCAGAAGAAAATCTATTCGAGCGCCAGGGGAGAACACCGATCCAAAGTCGAACGAAGGCGGCAGCACGCCGACGACCGTAGTGGCCGTGTTGTTGAGGGTGATCGACTGTCCGACAATTCCGGGATCCGCTGCAAAGCGGCGCGTCCAGAAGTTGTGGGTCAGTAGCACGGCGCCCTTGCCGTTCCATACGCATTCATCGTCTTCGAATCCGCGACCGCTCTCGGGCTTGACTCCGAGTAGATCCAGGAAGTTCTGCGATACTCCAACGCCTCTCAGTCGCTCGGGTTCACCGCTGCCGGTGAGCGTGTAGCTACTGTAATCAAAGAATGCGAAGTAGGCGGCCAGGTCCTCAAAAGACTGATTGGTGTTCCGCCAATCCGAGAAGTTTCCGACCTGCGTTGTAACGCCCGACAGATTTCCTTCAGCCACTACCAGGCTGCCGGAGGCTTTGCCCGCGTCACTGGCGATCCACACCAGTCGCTCCGGCTCGCGAAAAGGCAGCGGTCTGAAGAGCAAAGCGTTGACGACGCTGAATACCGCCGTGTTGGCCCCAATTCCGAGAGCCAGTGTTAGAACGGCAATTAGCGTGAATCCCGGCTTGTTTACCAACATTCGGACGCCGTAGCGCAGGTCTTGCCAGATAGATTCCATCGACTCCACTTCCACACTTCGCCAGAGTGATACTTGAACGTCAAGTGAGTGGCGATCGTGCGCGAAGAGTTGCAGCATCGCTTGGAAAGGAGCAAAAGGCTTTGCCTGAATCACGCTGGTGTGTGCTAAGACACCGCCAAACCCCCTCCTTGACTACCTGCCGAGGCGCAAGCTATAAACGTTTGATACGATTTTGCAGGAAAAGGGAGACTATGAAAACACTGCTGTTGAACCCGCCCTCGTTCCCAAATTTTGACGGCGGAGCCAGCTCCCGATGGCCCGCCGCGCGCGAGATCGCGTCGTTCTGGTATCCAGTGTGGCTCGCGTATCCTGCTGGCTTGATCAAGGACAGCCGCCTGCTTGACGCGGGGCCCCACGGGGTCACGCCTGAAGAGACTATCCAGATATCGAAAGACTATGATTTCGTTGCGCTGTACACCAGCACACCGGGATGGAAGAACGATGTGCGGCTGGCCGAGATGATGAAGGCCGCTAATCCCGGTCTCAAGCTTGCCTTCGTCGGACCTCCGGTCACTTCGCAGCCGGACCAGGCGCTGAATTCATCAGAGGCGATCGATTTCGTGGTCCGAAAAGAAATCGACTACGCCCTCAAAGAATTTGCCGAGGGGAGGGAGCTCAAAGACATCCAGGGTGTGAGCTTCCGCAAAGATGGTCGGAATGTTCACAACGCCGATCGGCCGCCGCTTCACGATCTGGATTCGCTGCCGTTCGCATCAGACGTATACAAGCGGGACCTCGACATCACCAAGTACAACGTGCCCTTCCTGCTCAATCCGTACATCTCGTTCTACACCTCGCGCGGCTGTCCGGCGCTGTGCACGTTCTGCTTGTGGCCGCAGACGATCAGCGGGCACGCCTGGCGGACACGCAGTCCCGAGAACGTCGCCGCGGAAGTCAAACGCGCGTGGGAGCAATTCCCGAATCTCCAGGAGATTTTTTTCGATGACGACACCTTCGCGTGGGCGAAGAACCGCACGATCGCGGTATGTGAAAAGCTGAAGCCGCTCAAGACGACCTGGTCGTGCACTTCGCGAGTCCACACCGACTACGAAACGCTCAAGGCGATGAAGGAAGCTGGATGCCGCCTGTTGATCGTGGGCTTCGAGTCAGGCGATCCTCAGATCCTCAAGAACATCAAGAAGGGCGCGAGCGTCGAGCAGGCCCGCGAGTTCATGAAACACTGCAAAAAGCTCGGCATAGTGGTGCACGGCGACTTCATCATCGGCCTGCCGGGAGAGACACCAGAGACGATCAAACGGACAGTCAAGTTCGCCGAAGAGCTCGACCCGGAGACGATTCAAGTTTCGATCGCTCATTCGTATCCCGGAACCGAACTCGACGACTATATGAAGAAGAACAACTTCTTCACCCAGATCGAAGATATGACCGACGAGATGGGCCATCAGCTTCCGACCATTCAGTACCCGGGGCTCACCCGCGAAGAGATCGTGCAGGCGGTCGAGCATTTCTACGACCGCTACTATTTTCGGCCGAGGATCATCTTCAGGATCGTTCGCCGCGCGGCTTTCAACGGGCACGAACGCAGGCGGCTGTACAAGGAAGCGAAGGAGTTTCTCCAGCTTCGAGCCAAACGCAAGGAGTTCGTACAAGCCCACGCCAGCCGATGAGTCGCCACGGTCGATCTTCGAGTCAACAACCTAGCGCTGCCTTTGCACAGAGTAGAGGCAGCGCTAGCGCGCTTTTGCCGGAAACACAAAACGATAACGTGACCCCAGCGGCTCGCTCGCAAAAGCAGCTTCGGCTGATCATCAACGCGGACGACTTTGGCATGTCCGAGGAAGTGAATGAAGCAGTCATTCGCGCTTACAAGGAAGGCGTGCTGACCAGCACGAGCTTGATGGTAACCGCCGCTGCGTTCGAGCAAGCGGTCAGGCTTGCGAAGGAGAATCCCGGACTAGCTGTTGGGATTCATCTTGTCACCGTTGTTGGAAAGAGCGTGCTTTCGCATTCAGAGATCCCGACTCTGGTAGACAGGGAAGGGAACTTCCCAAACAATCCGGCCGCTGCCGGGCTGAAATACTTTTTCTCGCCGCGGGCGCGGCGTGAGTTGAGAAAAGAACTGGCCGCGCAGTTCGAGAAGTTTCGCTCAACCGGCCTTCCGCTCTCGCACATCGACGGCCACCTTCACCTGCACGTTCATCCGGTAATCTTCAACGCCGCGCTCGAGCTGGGCGTAAAGCACGGCGCGCGCCGGATGAGGGTGCCCGCCGAAGAGCGGCGGCTTGCGCTCGAATTCGATCGCGCGAATCTTCTTCAGAAGACGATTTACACGTTGCTGTTCGGCGGACTGGCGGGCTACATGAAAAAAAAGCTGCGAGAGCGCGGCTTCACATTTCCGGAAAGAGTATATGGCAATCTGCAAAGCGGCCGAATGAGCGAGCGATATTTTCTATACGCGCTCGGCAACCTCACGGCTGAGACCAGTGAGATATACTTCCATCCTGCCGTTTACGCCGACGATAGATTGCTCAACAACGAAGAGCGCCAATGCTCGATAGAATTTGAAGCGCTGACGAGCAAGAGGGTCAAAGAAAGAGTTCAAGAGTTGGGGATCAAGTTGGTGAACTATTTTGAAATTCTGAACGGAGGAGTTTAGTTCGGGCTTCAGGCTTTGCGTCTTTGCGCGAAACTCATTCTCAGTGAAGTCAGGTTTCGCTCAAAGACGCAAAGATCCGTAAAGTCGCTACCCTAAAGGCCGAACTACAACCCAGCGGAACTGATGAAGACTGCCGTAGTGCTGATAACGGCCATCGTCGCGCAAGCTTTCGGCGACGTTTGCCTCACCAAAGGGATGAAGGCGATATCTTCGTTGGAGACCAGCGCCGGCGGTTTCTCCGAATCGCTCTCGCAGGTCTCGCATATCGCGATGCAAACGATGCAGAGTCCGATGGTGTGGGTCGGGACGCTGCTGCTAATAGTGTTCTTCGTGCTATATTCGGCGGCGCTTTCGTGGGCGGATCTGAGCTTTGTGCTCCCGGCTACCGCGTTCGGCTACGTGTTGAACGTCGCGGCGGGTCATTACTTCCTGGGCGAATTGGTCTCCAACAGAAGATGGGGGGGCGCCGTGATAATCACGCTCGGGGTCCTGTTCGTTTCGCGCTCGGGGCAGCGCACAGGTGAGACGCCACCCGGTGAATTGCATGCGCCAGGGGTGCTCGAATGATCACGGCGGTGTTGATAGCGCTGGTCGTGCTTGGCGGCTCGGCGGGCGACGTATTCATAACGAAAGGCATGAAGCAACTCGGCGAGGTCTCGACGCTTAACGCCGGGCGCTTGCTCGCAATATTTGGCCGCGCAATCACGAATCGATACTTTCTGATCGGCGTGCTCTTCATGGCCGTCAGCTACTTCTCGTTTCTTGGGGCACTGAGGCTTGCGGATCTAAGCCTGGTGCTGCCGGCGACTTCAATCAGCTTCGTGATCACAACGATCGGTGCGCGGCTCTTCCTCAACGAGACGATCAGCCCGATGCGGTGGGCAGGTATCCTGCTGGTCGGCATTGGCGTCGCACTGATCTCGATACCGTCGCAGCCCTAATAAGGTCGTTACACGTTGTTACACCTTGCCTTCATAGCGATCCAGGTGATGCTGATCGGCTGCACGTTAGCAGCCAATGCCTATTACCTGTTGTCGATCGTAGCCGGGTTCAGATTCTTCTCAAGACCGAGCTTGCTTGAAGACGGCCACTCTCCGCCGGTGACAATTATGGTTCCGCTTTACGGAGCCGACTTCGAAGCATATGAAAACTACGCTCGATTCTGCCGGCAGGACTATCCTGAATATCAAATCGTATTCGGGGTGCGCGACTCGCGAGATTCTTCAATACCCATAGTTGAAAAGCTTATCGCCGACTTTCCCGATAGAGATATCGCACTCGTGATTTCCGACAGCACGATCGGGCAAAATCTGAAGGTGAGCAACCTCCAAAACATGCTCGCGCGAGTCAAACACGAACAAATCGTGATCGTCGACAGCGATATTCGAGTGGGCCGCGATTATTTGCGCAAGGTTCTGACGCCGCTTTCCGATCCGCGCGTGGGACTGGTGACGTGTCTCTATCGCGCTGCTGAAACGCCGGACTTCGCCGCAAAGCTTGAAGCGGTGGGGATTACGGCGGAATTCACGGCCGGCGTTCTGATGGCGTGGATGCTGGAAGGCGTGAAGTTCGCGCTTGGATCGACGATGGCGACCACGCGGACCAGGCTTGAAGCGATCGGAGGATTTCACGCGCTTGCCGACTACCTTGCGGACGATTTCATGCTTGGAAATCTGATCGAGCGGGACGGGTACGAGGTTCGACTCTCGCATCACGTTGTTGAAACGGCGATGCAGCCGTCGGGCTTCGCAGGGATGATGCGGCACCAGATGCGGTGGGCGCGGTCGACTCGAATCTCGCGGCCGATGGGTTATCTCGGTTTGCTCTTGACCTACGGAACCGCGTTGGCGCTGTTGAATTTGGCGGTTGACCACGCGTCGACGTTCAGTGTGGCGCTGTTTGCTTCGACGTTAATTGTACGGCTGACGATGGGTTGGATGATCGGCGTTCGTTGGCTCGGCGATAAAATGCTGAAGAAATATTTTTGGCTAGTGCCAGTGCGCGACCTGCTCAGTTTTCTCATCTGGTGCCTGAGTTGGGTGGGCAAGAGAGTTGAATGGCGCGGCCAAGTGTTCGAGGTTGAGCGCGACGGCAAGATGAATCTTGTTGGCCGAGCCCGGGCTGGCGTGCATCGGGACGCCGAAAAGGTGCACCCTACTGGCCGTTTGCCTTAGGGGCCCATGAAGGTGAACTCCTGTGAGACTGTGCCGTTCGGGTTTCGCACCTGCAGCTTGTCGCCGGGTTTGACCTTCTTGCCCGCCTTCTTGCCGATCGCTGTAGTCTTCGGGTTCTGATCGTCGTTTCGCGTCTTCTGCTCTTCGCCGTTGAGCAGTATCACCGCACCGGGATCGAAGTTTTCGCCAAGTACTATAAGGTTCTTGCCAGAAACCGACGCGCTCATGATTCTGGGGATCGCGACCGGTCCGTAAAGCTCCGCACTGTCGAGAAAGTTGGTGCCAACATCAAAATCCCCATCTACACCTCCTACAACCAAGACTTTGCCGCCAAGCAGAAGTGTTGCCGTGGAAGATTGCCGGGCTGTGATAAGGTTGCTGG
>Ga0137403_10007620_pt1 | contig 12183 bp, 9 predicted proteins | sample CZOMad2_1_16fung_FD_122057 | JGI IMG/M metagenome (GOLD analysis project Ga0137403, IMG submission 122057) | Vadose zone soil fungal communities from Angelo Coast Range Reserve, California, USA - CZOMad2_1_16fungal (Hybrid Assembly) | ecosystem: Environmental > Terrestrial > Soil > Vadose zone...
TCGTAAACTGCCTCTCCCGCCTGAAAACCGCCGGGGGCACCCTGTACCTGGCCGGCGTCTCCGATATGGTCGCCGGCCTCCTCAAGCTAACCAAAGTCGACCGCCTCGTAAAAATCTACCCAACCGCCGCTGAAGCCGCCCAAAGCTTTTCAGACGCGCGACCATCCCCATAGTGCCGCACACAAAAGAGTGCCGCACGCGAACGTCGTAACGACCCATCACATACAGCCAGACGATCAGAGTCGTACGCACTTCGGCTAAATATCATAACGCCGATTCAGCCCTCAGAATGACCTCGTCACTTAGTAGGATATCGGGCGGCGAGCAGTGGCGGTACGGTTGGCGGAGGGCGGCGGTGCTTGGTGGCTTGCTCGTAACCGTAGGCAATCTCGACCAATAGCTTCTCGGACCATGGTCTGCCGAGGAACTCGATGCCCACCGGAACGCCGAGCATGGCCGTCGGATTTGGGGAAGAAAATCCGCCTGGTACGACGATGGAAGGAAAGCCGGTCACTGATCCAAGAGCGCCGTTGCGCTCCACCTGGGTCTCCCCAATGGGCACCACAAGCCGCTTCTGATGCGGGAACATTATCGCATCGAGTCGCTCGTCAGCCATGATCTTTATGACACGCTGCCGCAACTCGGAGCGCTTCTGAAGACGCAGGCGATAGCTGTCGTCCATCTCGAGGCCTTGTGCTTTCGTGATGTTGTCGCGGATGTTCGGATGAAACTTACCGGAAGAGATGATCTCCTGGAGCGATTTGACGGGTGTGTTGCCCGCGGCAAGATAAGCGTTGATTGCCGGCTTAAATTCGTACGGATGAACGCTGATCTCGGAGGTAAGGTTTCCGCTATCGAGATCCGGGGTGTTCAGTTCGACCATCGTTGCGCCAGACCTCTTCAGATCCTCTACCGCCTGGTTCGCGATACGATTGACCTCGTCGTGGACGGGTGCAGTGCCGAAGAAACTGCGTAATATGCCGATGCGCTTGCCAAGTACACCATTGACCTTCCGGAATTTCGTGTAGTCCTCCTCGGTATTCCCGACGCTCCATGCCGTCGCCGGATCGTCAGGGTCGTAGCCGACGAGCACGTTTAACATCTTCGCGGCGTCGGTAACGGTGCGGGCGAGCGGACCAGCGGCATCCTGGGTGAATGAGTACGGGATAATGCCGGCTCGGCTGACCAGACCGAGCGTCGGGCGAATACCCACGATGCTGTTCGCCGAGGCTGGTGATCGGATGGAGTTGACGGTGTCGGTGCCAATGCCCGCAATTGCGAAATTGGCAGCCACACCCGCGCCGGTACCACCACTCGACCCGCCAGGCGTGCGGGTCACGTCATAGGGATTGACGGTCTGCCCTTGGATCGAGCTAACCGTTTCACCCCAGATCGCGAACTCGTGGAGGTTGACTTTAGCGAGGATAATTGCGCCTGCGCCGCGCAATTTCCGAGTAATGGCCGCATCGGCGGCGGGAGTGTATCCCGCTAGGCTGAGTGAGCCGCCAGTGGTCGGCATGTCCTTGGTGTTGACATTATCTTTCAGCAGCACAGGGATTCCATGGAGCGGGCCGACGAACTTTCCGGTCTTGCGGAAATGTTCATCCAGCGCGGCCGCCTCTTCCAAGGCCCGAGGATTGAGAAAGATCACCACGTTGAGCTTCGGGCCCGCTTGGTCGCAGGCACGGATGCGCTCCAGATACGCCTGTACCAACTTTACGGATGTGAGAGCGCCGGACTTGTACGCCGTCTGGACATCGCTGATCGTGGCCTCATCGAGAGGAAATGGTTTGACTGAATTCTGCGCACCAGCGCCGTTCGCCATCAACATGATCGTCGCAAACATCAAAAGGCGCATGAATTTCGTATGATCTCCCATCGCGGGTAGTTCTCAATCCAACCGGACTGGATACGCGCTCTCTTCATTTTTCTTCAGACCCGTCCTCCGCGTAGCGGCGCGCAACCCCAACCTCCGCCACCACGTGGCTACCGCACAGTCTGCGCCCTTCAACCGATCACCAACCGCCGCGGCGCACCGTGGCGAAATACCTTGACATTAATATAATGTTGTGGTAGTCTTTTGGCAGCTACACTCGCGTCGTGAACCCACCTCTACAAGCTTTCTTCCGCTTTGGATCCTGAATCTCATACGTGCAGGGCGATATCCCTGCCAACGCGAGGTCGCGGGGCTAACCCCTGTAGAATCCGCACTTGCGAAAAGTAACCGCGTAACTCGTTTAAAATCCGCAGATCCAAAAATAAAGCACTTAAAGTCCTTTAGAATCCGCAGATCCGAAAAAAGGCGGGGGAGGGTACAAACTGTTAACTACGCTGCAAGGGCCCTCGGCCTGTGTCCGACCGTAACAGAAGGAACTACGCCTCGAAACCGACCTCTCTATTTCTTTGCACAATCGAATGCGCACCGAATTTTTCGTCGTCCCGATATGGGAAATCCGACCGGTAGTGGCTCCCGCGGCTTTCTTCCCGCGCAAGCGCCGAACGCGCCATCAGCAACGCTAAAGAGTGCAGGTTCCGCACCTCATACTCCAGCCGCCCCGGCTTCTCGCATTGGGGAAGCTCGATCGCCTGGAGTTGCGTGATTGCTCCGGCCAGATCTTTCCCGTCACGCATGATCCCAATCTGCCGCCATACTAAGTCGCGAATCTTGTCGAACGCCGCCGGATACTTCTTGGCGCCGTCGGCGGGTTTCGCGCTGGGATTGGCGTTGGGTGCGTTGCCAGGTTTGGGTGCGGGACTACCCGGCAGGCCAACTGAGTGGCGTTTGGTCACAGGCGCGTCCTTCATCATCGCTTGACCGCAGCGCGCGCCAAATACCAGGCCTTCCAGAAGGGAATTGCTCGCCAGACGATTTGCCCCGTGAACGCCGGTGTCGGCGGTTTCGCCTGCGGCGTACAGTCCTGGCAACGACGTGCGCCCCCACAAATCGGTCTTTACACCACCCATCATGTAGTGCGCGGCGGGACAGACCGGCGCCATGTCGATCGCCAGGTCCAAGCCGTAGCTCGAACAAGTTTCGTAGATGCGCGGAAAACGCTTCTTCAAGAACTCTTCGGGCTTCTTGGTCATGTCCAGGTAGACATACCCGGCCCCCGTGCGATGCATCTCGCTGACGATGGCGCGCGCCACGATGTCGCGCGGCGCGAGTTCTTGCGCTTCGTTGTACCGCTTCATGAAGCGCTCCAGGTTCACGTTGCGAAGAATGCCACCTTCGCCTCGCAGCGCCTCCGAAAGCAGGAAACGCGGTGCACCCTTGACCGCGAGAGCCGTGGGGTGAAACTGCATGAATTCCATGTCCGAAAGCACGGCTCCCGCGTCGTACGCGATGGCCATGCCGTCTCCTGTGGCCACATCCGGATTGGTCGTCTCCCGGTAAATCCGGCCTAGGCCTCCGGTGGCGAGCAACACGCCCCCTGCCCTCACGTCGTGCTGCGAGCCGTCCAACTCGTCGATGAAACGCACGCCCACCACGGTTCCCGATTCCACGATCAGCGAAGTTGTGAACGCATGCGCGCGCAGGTGCAAGTGAGCGATCGTGTGCGCGCGAGCGAGAAGCGCGCGGCTGATCTCCCGCCCAGTCGAATCGCCGTGCGCATGGAGGATGCGCGACCTGCTGTGCGCGGCCTCCCGCGTAAACGCCAGCTTGGTGCCAGCCCGGTCGAACTCTGTGCCCCACTCGATCAATTGCGTGATGTACTTTGGACCTTCTTCGACCAGCAGAGCTACCGCTTCGGTGCGGCACAATCCGTCGCCCGCCTTGATGGTGTCTTGCTCGTGCAGGCTGATCTCGTCTTCGTCGCTCAGCGCCACGGCAATGCCGCCCTGCGCCCACGACGTCGCCGAATCGCTTAAATCCGACTTCGCCAGCACTAACACACTGCCCGCATCGCTTAGCTCGATCGCCGCACGAAGACCAGCGACTCCAGAGCCTACGACAACATAGTCAGCCCGATGAGATTTAGGGGGATGCGTCATGAGCAGCGATCGACCAATTGCCTGGGTATGGTAGCACGAAGGGAATTCTCCTTAGGTAGCACAGGCACTCTTGCCTGTGCAGGATGCCGCCTCGCCAAGGTGTCCCCATCAGTGCAAATCCACAACCTCAAACACTATGCTACATTTCCTATACCCGCTTAAATGAAGCCAAAACGAATTTCCGTAAACTCGTCCGCCGGCAAGTACACCATCCTGTGCGGCACTGGCATGCTCCGACATGTAAGCAAGGAACTTCCGCGCCTCGGAAGGTTTTCCAGCGTCCACTTTGTAACCTCTCCAAGAGTTTGGGGCGCTGTCGGCAACAGAATCCACAGCGATTTAGGAGTGCGGAATTCCGGCAGAGTGCATCTGGTGAACGACGCCGAAACCCTCAAGAACCTGCGCACCGTCGAATCGATTTCCCGAGAACTCGTCCGCGCGGGCGCTGACAGAAAATCCCTGATCGTCGCAGTCGGCGGCGGAGTCATCGGCGACGTAGTCGGGTTTGTCGCTGCGACTTATCTCCGAGGCGTAGCCCTGGTGCACGTGCCGACCACGCTCGTCTCCCAGGTGGACAGCTCCATCGGCGGCAAAACGGGGGTCAATCTCCCCGAAGGGAAAAATTTAGTCGGTGCATTCTATCCGCCCAAGCTGATCTTCACGGATCCCGCCGCCTTGCGATCCCTGCCCGACCGTGAATTCCGTGGTGGCCTCGCCGAGGTAATCAAGCACAGCATCATCGCCGACCCCAAAATGTTCGCTTACCTGGAAAAAAACATGGCCAAGGTGCTGCGACGCGATCCCAGTTCGCTCGAGTATCTGATCCCGCGCAACGCCGCGATCAAAGCCCACGTCGTCACGAAAGATGAACGCGAGTCCGGCCTGCGGGAAATCCTCAATTTCGGCCACACTTTTGCCCATGCTCTCGAAAGCACGACAAAATATCGCTGCTTCCAGCACGGTGAAGCTGTCGCCTGGGGAATGATGGCCGCTGCTCTGCTAGCCCACGAAATTGGCGTTTGCAGCGCCGATTACGTATCGCGCATCGTCGCGCTGGTGCGGCAGATAGGCGCCCTGCCTCCGTGGCCGGGCCTTCCCGCGAGTTCGCTGATCGACGCCATGCGCTCCGATAAGAAAACACACCATGGCAAATTGCGATTCGTCCTCTCGCCCCGGCTAGGCAAAGCCGGTTCGTACGACGACGTTCCGCTCGAAGCCGTGCAGCGTGTTTTACACTTCGCCCCGCAATTCCTAACGAAATCGATCCTGCATAAACCGGACGCCCATGCCTGAAGCGCTCGTTCCCGCAAAGGGCACCATTCCCGAAGGTGCCCGGTCCGAAGAGGATGCTTCCCGGCAAGTCCGCGAAATGTTCACGCAAATCGCGCCGCGTTACGATCTGCTGAACCATTTGCTTTCCCTGCAATTAGACCGCCTGTGGCGCGTCCGCGTGGCAAAGCGACTTAGCGCGGTTCTCGGACACTCCGAAACCAGCGTGCTCGACCTTTGTTGCGGGACGGGCGATCTGGCCATTACCATTGCGCTCCGCTATAGGACCCGCATGATCGGCGCGGATTTTGCGCATCCGATGCTGGTTCGCGCGAGAGAGAAAAGTACATCGCTAAGCAGTAAAACGCTGGCGCAACTGAGGCCAATCAAATTTATCGAGGCGGACGCCCTGAAGCTGCCATTCGCGGACAGCTCGTTCGATGCGGTCACGACGGCATTCGGATTCCGCAATCTGGCGAATTATGAAGCCGGCCTTACGGAAATGCGGCGGGTCTTGAAGCCTGGCGGAACCTTGGCAATTCTCGAGTTCACGGAGCCACCCATTAGCCTGTTGGGGAATCTGTACCGCTGGTATTTCCGCAAGATCCTTCCGCGGATCGGCGCGATCGTGTCCGGCGATGCTTCTGCGTACGCCTACCTTCCCAGATCGGTGTCTCGATTTCTGCGGCCTGGTGAGCTCGCTTCGTTGATGACAAGTGCCGGCTATCAATCGGTTGAATATCGGGTCTGGACGCTGGGGACAGTGGCGCTGCACACTGCAATAAAAGCTACGTAGTGGGGCGTGTCGGCGCGGCGAAGTCGATGGAAATTACTCTTCGAGGCCGACGGCGCGCAACTTCGCCAGTAGTGTTTTCGGCGAGACTCCAAGCTTTTCCGCCGCTCGCGTCTTGTTCCACTTCGATTCTCGCAGCGCGCCCTCGAGTACCACGCGTTCGACGTGCGCTACCGCCCGGCCGCTGATCTCCTCCAGCGACCCGTTCCAACTGAAGCTCGCGGGCAGCATCCCGGCTGGCAAACTCGCCGCGTCTGGTTTCGCGGCAGGCAACTGCAATTCATCCGCGTGAATGCTCATCCCGTCCGCCAAGATCACGGCGCGCTCCAGAGTATTCTGAAGTTCGCGAACGTTGCCCGGCCAACGGTAACTCAGGAGCCTCTCCTTCGCGTCCTCGGAGAGTTCCAGTCCGGGCTTCGCGAACTCGCGGCTGAATTTCTCCAAAAAGTGCTGCGCCAGCATCAGCACATCCTCGCCGCGCTCGCGCAAGGGAGGAATGGTCATCGGCACCGCCGAAATTCGGAAATACAAATCCTCGCGAAATAATTTCTCTTCGATCAATTTCCGCAAGTCGCGATTCGTAGCCACCACGATGCGCACATCCACGTCGATCGACTGTGTCCCGCCCACGCGTTCAAACCGCCGCTCCTCCAACACCCGCAAAAGTTTCGCCTGGATTGCCAGCGGCAATTCGCCAATCTCATCCAGAAACAAGGTTCCGCGATGCGCCAAATCCATCTTTCCAACCTTACGTGCGCCCGCTCCGGTAAACGCCCCCTTCTCATGCCCAAACAATTCGTTCTCGACCAGTCCTTCCGGTATCGCAGCGCAATTTAGCGCCACAAATGGTTGTTCGCGCCGCGGCGACAAATGGTGAATCGCCCGGGCGAACAACTCCTTACCCGTTCCGCTTTCCCCGAGCAGCAGGGCCGTCGAATCGGTGGCCGCTACGCGCTGAATTTGCTGACTCACCTCGCGAATCGAGCCGTGCTCCCCGACAATGCGCGGGAACCCGTAGCGCGCCGCATACTCTTCGCGCAGCAAAATATTCTCTCGCAGCATCTCCTGCTGCTGTGCCGCCCGATGCACCAAAAGTTTCAAATGCTCGAGGTCGACCGGCTTCTGCAGAAAATCAAAAGCGCCGTCCTTCATGGCCGAAACGGCCTCTTCCACGGAACCAAACGCTGTCAGCAAAATTACTGGAATGGTCGCATCGGCGGCCTTGGATGCTCGCAACACTTCCAAACCAGACGCTCCGGGTAGTTTGAGGTCGGTGAGGACCAGCAAGTATCGCCGCGCGCGGATTTTCTGAATGGCCGCCGCACCATCCGGCGCTTCGTCCACGGTATAGCCCGCACGTTCCAGTGCTTTGCGCAGCATCGCACGCAGTTCGTTCTTGTCTTCGACAAGCAGAATGGATTCCATGTGCTCTGTTTTTACCACGAATTGGGCAGCGCTCTTGCGGGAACCGAACTCAGTGTGCGGAGAAGGGAAGCAGCGAGACGGAAGAAACGAAGCAATGAAGTAAAGAAGTAATGAAATAAAGAGAAGATCGCCGAACTCAAAGCTCTCCGGTTTTGCGTCATTACGTCGTTACTTCATTTCATCCGTACTTCGTTATCTGGCCCAGCCGGAGTCGCCACCCGACGCCCGAAGTTCGTCTTCCATGTCCGCGATGTGCTGCTTCATTTGCGCGATTTCCTGCTTCTTCGCCGCGATCTTGGTGTCTTTCTCGGTGACGTCCTTGCGGCTGTACTGCTCGCTCAGGGCCTTTTGCGGATCGTTGTAGTATTGCACCTGGGCCTTTTGTGCCTCGCGTTGCAAAATATCGAGTTCCTGCTCCGCCTGTGCCAGTTTGTCTCGCGCTTCCCGGAAACGCTTGCGCCAATTTTCTTCGCTGTTCTTGTTTGCGCCAGCTGCCTTGGTATCCGCCGTACCCTTATCCTCACTGGGTTCCGGAGCCGCGCCTTCCTTCGACTCGGATTTGGCCGACTCGGATTTGGCTGTCCCAGTCGCAGGCGCCGCCGCGGGAGTTGGCGTTCCCCCGCCGAAATCCTCGTTCGTATAGACTTTTTTTGGTTTCGGTTCGGCCTTCTTTTGTTCCCGAGCCTTGCGGGCCGCATCCGCAACCGGATCCCCTTGTTGAGAGCCATTCTGCTGTTGCTGCTGTGCGATCGCCGCGATTCCCGCCAAACCCAGCACCGGTAATACCACCAGCACATAAACTCCTGTGTTCCGCCAAGTGATTGCTCGCATTACGATCCGCCTCCCCGGTGCCGAACTGCAGGACCTCGGAAACACCCATTCCTAAATCTCGACGACGTCGCTCTTTAATTCTACCGCTTCCGTGCTCACGCCACGCCACTCCGGTAGCGTAACGATAAAGGCGGCGCCGCCCCCAGGCTGGTTCCGCGCCGCTACTTGTCCGCCATGCTGCACAACGATTTTCTGGACCACGGCCAATCCCAATCCCGTGCCGTGAGGCTTGGTGGTAAAGAACGGATGAAATAGATTCGGAAGGGCCGCGTCCGCGATTCCCGGCCCATTATCGGAAATCGTAATTCGCTGAAAACCAGTATCCCCGCCGCGTACGATCTCGCCGCGCACCAGCACGATGCCACTCTCCGTGCAAGCTTCCGCCGCGTTCCGCGCTAAGTTGAGCATCGCTTGCCGCAGCAGACTTTCGTCTCCTGCAACGCGCCCAAAGTCTCCTTCGCTTCGGACACCGATGCTTGGCATCGCGCCGCCAATTTCCGCCACGACCTTCTCGACCACATCGTTCAACTCCACGACTTCCTCCGAAATCTCCAGCGGCCGGGCGTACTTCAGGAATTCGGTTACTACGTGTGTGATGTTTCGCGTCTGCTCCAGGATGCGTTCGGCATGGTCCAAAATCTCTCCGTCGGCCGACTCGGTGCGAATCATCTGCGCGTAGCCTGAAATCGTCGCCAGCGCATTCTTGAATTCGTGCGCGATGCCCGCAGAAAGCTCGCCAAGCGCCGCCAGGTGCTTCTTCAGTTCGATCTGCTGCTGGAGCGCCGCCAATTCCGTCAAGTCGCTCAGCAGGCAGATCGCTCCGCTGACTTTTTCAGCGCCGCGGCGCACCGGAGATATCGTTACTCCTAGCCGCCGCGCATCCCCGGCGGGCGCCGCGTGGTCCACCTGCTCGCGCCGGAAAATTCTTCCTTCGGCCAAGCACTCGCTCACGAGCCTGGTTAGCTCCGAAGATTCCCCCAATACCTCGCTGTATCGCCGGTAGTTCAATCCGTGAATTCCCAGCGCTTGCTCCACCGCGGGGTTCGCGCCAGAGATAATTCCTTGGGCATTCACCATCAAGAAGCCCGCAGGCATGTTTCGTGTGACTTCCTCGCTCAGGCGTTCCGTGTGTTCCGCGCGTTCCTTCTCGATGCGGTGCAACCGCTCCAGTTCCTTTTCCTGCTCGCGCAATTTCTGGATCACGCCTTGCATCGACGCGGTCATGAATGCCGCGCTGTTTTCGATGCGCGGCGCCGCATTGATCTCGTTCTTGTGGGCGTCGTGACTGTCCTTGAACAGCCGCCGGACCAGGTACACGATCACCCACGCGAGCGCGGCGAGAATCAAAGCCAGCCCGATCGCTAGTCCCTTCAAGTTCACAGGTCCACCGGTTTGCAGTATCGTTACCATCAAAATGAAGGTCCGCCGCCGCTCATTTCCCCTCGTCCATAAGATCGCGCGGCCATCAGCTCAAGAATTTTGCCGCCAGGTATGCTTCGGCCACCGGCCCGACATAAACCACCAGGAGTGCCGCGACTCCCAAGAATGTTCCCAGCGGCAGCTGATACTGGCTCGCAATCGCCCACCGCAAATTGTTGACGGTTCCCAGGCTCCGCCGGCTCGCGCGCTCCGCCAGCGCCAACTGCCACCCGGACGCATATAGCCCGACAATGATCGCCCCACCGACCACGCTTCCCAGAAGGGTTCCCAGTAAGATCGTCCAGAACGTTCCACGCAGTCCCAGAAATGCGCCCACCATGGCCATCATTTTCACGTCGCCGAAGCCCATTCCTTCACGGCCTCGTGCCACTTTGTACAGTTTTGCGGCTCCCCAAAGCAGCAGGCTGCCGAACGCGGCGCCAATCAGCCCATCCAGAAACCCGCGCAAGGGGGCCGGTGGCGCCCGATGGAATAAGTTCACGCTGAGAAAAAACACCGTCCCGTCATCCGGAGGAACGACCGCGGACAAAAACAAGCCTGCCACGAATCCAGGCCAGTTCACCAGATCGGGAAGCAGCCGAACGCGGAGATCGGTTATCGTCAAAACGATGATCAAACACGTGAACATGAGCCACTTCATGGCCGTCTGCGTGAACCCGAAATCCAGGTAGCACCCCACGAACAACAAGCCGGTCAATAGTTCCACCAGGGGATACATCGGAGAAATAGGGAATCCGCAAGAACGGCATTTTCCGCGCAGCCACAACCAACCCAACAGCGGCACATTGTCATAGGCCCGAATCGGCTTCTCGCACCGCGGACATCGCGACGCAGGCGCAACGATCGACACCCCTTCCGGAATCCGCGCAATGCAGACATTCAGGAAGCTCCCAATGACAATCCCAAAGAGAAAAAAGAAGGCGATGACCACACCTCGACTCTGCCATAGGAGCGCAGGCCCCTCAATGAACTCACATCTAACCCGTGCCCGATGCCTAACATAGCCAGCCCCACGCCTCCTCTACCAGCGCTGGCGCGCGCTCTCCGCGTAACTCCGCGTTCTCAGCGTTATCAGTTCTCCCGTTTTTTCTGCCTTCGCTTGGCGTCAGCGGACCCTCAACTGTAAACTGTCAACTGTCAACTGTAGACTCCCTCATGCACTGGTTCGAACGCCGCATCCGCCGTTACGAGCACCGCCGCTGGACCACCGACGATAACCGTCGCGTCCAACGCTTCGACTGGGGCCTGGAGCACATCGATGGCGATCCCGCGAATGCAGATCCGGCCTCTTACGTCGGCGAATATGCCAAACAAGTCATCGGAAACAGCCAGAACTGGTTCGCCACCACCCCAGCCAACGACTATGCGCTAAACTCCGAAAACGTTCTCACCTTTACGAGCTCGATCCAATCGCCGTGGCCCGAAAACAACACCGTCTGCGCCCAATTCTTTCCTTCGAAGGCCGCCGTCGCAGCCGGACCGGCTCGGAAGGCCATGCCGGCAGTCGTGCTCCTGCCCAACTGGAACGCTAAGTGGCACGGCCAGCGAGGACTCTGCGAGTGGCTGCAGCGCATTGGCATCACAGTGTTGCGGCTGAGCCTCCCGTACCACGACCGTCGCATGGCTAAAGGGCACGAGCGTGCCGACCAGATGGTGGGCCCCAACATCGGCCTTACCCTTCAAGCCAACCGGCAAGCCGTGCAGGATACCCGGCGCTGCCTCCGGTGGCTGGAACAACAAGGTTTTGACCGCCTGGGCATCCTGGGCACCAGCATCGGCTCCTCCGTAGGCTACATCACCATGGTCCACGACGAAGGTCTGCGAGCCGGCGGCTTCTTCCACGTCTCGACCTATTTTGCCGACGTTGTCAGCCAAGGCATGACCACCACCCACGTCTGGGAAAGCCTCCGCCACCACGTCACGGTAGACGAACTCCGCGACTACTGGGCTCCCGTGAGCCCGATGCCCTACGTAGAACGTGGCTTGGGCGCAGGCAAGAACGCCTTCATGGTGTATGGCAAGTACGATCCGACGTTTCTCCCCGAACTGACCGCCCAAATGGTAGCCGCCCTCCGCAAACACCACGCCAACCTCCGCACCTTGGAACTCCACTGTGGCCACTACTCCCTAGAGCTGCCACCTTTCAGCCACATCGCTGGCTACCGAATGCTAACCTTCCTCCATTCCGCCTTGGCCCAATAATCGATCTGTTGCCTTGTTTTGCGCAGTAGGGTAGAATAATTTCTACCACGGTGGAAAGTGAGTTTAAATATCAAAGATCCGGAAGCTCACGAACTGGCACGCCAGCTGGCCGGTGAAACTGGTGAGAGCATGACCGCCGCGGTCACCGAAGCCTTGCGGGAGCGCCTTGATCGGGTACGGAAACAGCGAAAGAAGGCGGCCATCTTCGACAGCCTTATGGATATTGGCCG
>Ga0137403_10007621_pt1 | contig 12182 bp, 8 predicted proteins | sample CZOMad2_1_16fung_FD_122057 | JGI IMG/M metagenome (GOLD analysis project Ga0137403, IMG submission 122057) | Vadose zone soil fungal communities from Angelo Coast Range Reserve, California, USA - CZOMad2_1_16fungal (Hybrid Assembly) | ecosystem: Environmental > Terrestrial > Soil > Vadose zone...
GTTGTTCACATGGTACGGCCCGATGCCTGCCGAGTTGGGCTTCCAAAGTTGCTGCGTGTAACCCACGGCCACCGAATCCAGCCGGTCCCCTGGAATGATATTGCCCGGGAACGGCGTGCGCGTGATGGTCTTGCCGTCGGCTGATGTTTGCGTGCTCCACGGATCGTAAATAGTTCGCAGACCGCCGTCGTTATTCAGCGATTGCGAGAAATTTCCCGCTCGCTCCAGGTCGGTCGGGAGTGTCTGGATCAAGGTAGAAGGATCGGTTTGCTTCCAGGCTTCATAGGCGACGAAGTTGAACAGCTTATTCTTCAGGATGGGATGGCCCAGTGTGCCACCGTAGATGTGATTGCGCCCGAGATTCACGGTGCGATATACGCGATCCTCAAGAGCGTTAGCCCAGGGATACTGGCCCTGGTAAAAGGCCGTGCCGTGCCACTCGTTGGTGCCGGATTTCAAGGTGAGACTGATTGCCGAACCCGCGCTATGCCCGTACTCTGCATCGACTGCGTTCTGCTGAACGTTGACTTCCTGCACCATGTCCGGAGAAGGCACATAGGCCGTCTTGTAGCCGATGCCGACCGGAGCCCCGTCTACCTGCAGATCCGCGGTGTAATTCTGGCCGCCGCCGACTTGTTGATGGTTAGGCCCCCAGCTGTGGTATGGCATGTACTCGCTCTGGTAATCATCCTTCTCCACGGCTGGGTCCAACTGCGCCAGCAGGAAGGGCGTGCGATAGAGCTGGGGCATGGATCCGGTCAGCCTGCTGTCAACCGTGGTCTCAAGTTTCCCGGTGTTGAACTGGACCCCGATCGCCTCACCGGTCACCGTCACCGTCTCTTTGAGATCGCCTGTCTTTAAAGTGGCATTGACGGTCACGTCGCCGCGTTGTTGCAGCAGCACATTCTCTTGCACAAATCTGCTGAATCCCGAGAATTCAATGGCGACAGAATAAGTCCCAGGCTCTACGAGATCAAACAGGTAATGACCGGCTTCATTGGTTTGCCGGTTTGTGCCTACGCCGGTACCGATGTTGACGATGGTAACGTTGGCACCGGCAATGGACGCCTGGCTGGTATCGGTGACAGTCCCTTGGATTCTGCCGCGGAATTCTTGTGCAAATGCATTGGCAGCGAGTAGGACTGCGGACAGGAACAGAATGTCTTTCAGTCTCACGGTAACCCTCCCACGATTGTGGTTGCGCTTCTGTTGACGGCCTCAAATGCCAGAGACCGGCCTCAGCGATGGCGGGATTATATCACTGCTGATTCCGAAAAAACAGCCAAAATCGGCAAATTCGGCGTTCCAAAATCGGCTTGCATGAGTGGGTGACTTTAATCGCTGCTCAGAGCGCCACGTCATCAAAACATGGGCTGCAAGGCAGTTTTTTAGTCGGGTTCTTCCAGTTTCAGGACTTGATCCGCATGTACTTCTCTAAGCGTCTGAAGCACGCCACTCGGCCAGCGCACCTCGATTGAGGCGGCCACCTTTTCGCTGCCCAGCCCAAAATGTACACGACGATCGCTCGTGGACATGAATCCAATGCTGACCGTCACGTGGTTGTACAGCGTCCGACCCGACGGCGTGGTGAGCTTGATCGTCGTGCCGATCCCATCGCGGTTGCTTCTATGACCGGTCGTCTGAACCAGAAGCCAGTGGTTGCCATTATCTGCTGAGTTGAGCAGGATTCGCGGCTTCTGGTTTAGCGATGTCACCACAAGATCGATAAAGCCATCATTGTTTAGATCAGCGAACACCGACCCGCGCTGAAAACCGGAACGGAGGAAATCAGCACCCATTTCCTGCGACACGTCCCGGAATTCCCGGCCGTCCACGTTTTCAAAGATTGTGTCGTGCTGCGGAGCGTTCGGCACCAGGTTGTCGACATCTCCGTTGGCGGAGAACAGGTCCTTCCAGCCATCGTTGTTGTAGTCGATGAACCCGTTGCTCCATCCCGAGTATGGGCCGCTCAACTGCACCAGCTTTGCTGCCGGCGAAGCATAGCGGAACGACCTGCCATGCTGATTACGGAACAGCCCCCAGGTTTGCCCCATGAGGTTGTTGTAAAAGATGTCCACCCATCCGTCGTTGTCGTAGTCCTTGGCATCGCAACCCATGGCCGACACGGTAGAGCCACTCTCGTTATATGCCACACCATAGAGCAGGCCAGCTTCCTTAAATGTGCCATTCCCCTGGTTCAAGTACAGGAAGTTCGGCTCGGTGTCATTCGCAATGAAAACATCCAACCAGCCGTCACGGTTAAAATCTGCGATGCAGATGCCCATCCCTTTACCACGCACCTTGCTGAAGCCAGACTTCTCCGTGACATCCTCGAACTTGCCGTTCCCGACGTTGTGATAGAGGCGGTTCGGCACACTGGTGTAGGTCGTCGGGCTGCAATAAAGTTCCACGCTGCCCCGTTGGCAGCGCCGGTCCTTTTCGGGCGTCCACAGAGTGTAGTTGGACACAACCAAATCCAGAAGACCGTCATTGTCGTAGTCGAACCAAGCTCCCTGCACGCTCAGCGTATCCGGTGGCTTCGAGGTGAGACCGGACTGTGGCGTCACGTCCGTGAACGTCCCATTCCTGTTGTTGTGGTACAGCGTATTCTTCCCGGTGTTCGCGATGAATAGGTCCGTCCAGCCGTCGTTGTCATAATCGGCCGCCGCGACTCCGTAACTGAAATCGAGATTATCGCCGGCCACACCGGCCTTCTTCGTGACATCCTCGAATGTGCCGCCGCCCTTGTTTCGGAGCAGACAGTTGTAGAACGACGAGTTGGTCTTCTTCAGTTCCGGCAATTTGGCGCCGTTGGTAAAAAAAATGTCCATCAGACCATCCTGGTCATAGTCCAGGATCGCGATGCCGCCGCACATCGGCTGCTGGAAGTACTTTCGGCCGTGAAAATCGTTGTTAGTGATATAGGAGATATTCGATCGTGATGAAATATCGGTGAAGTGCGGCCGCCTGATCGCGGTCAGCGCATTGTCTGGGGGATGCAGTAACAGAACCCCGCTGGATGTGGCAACAGCAACGAAGAGCAACATACGGGGGTACGTATTCAAGGCGTGAATTCCGCTTACATGATGCCACAGGGCGGATTGGTAAACCGCTATCCCGTTTCGCGATCGCGAGAACGGCCGCGGTGCGCTTCCTTTTCGGCAGCGTGGCTGATAGTCTCTGTACCCAAAAAGGAGCAGACATCCATTGTCCTTGTCAGCTGATCGTGAACGATTTCGTTTAGCATTCCGGCCTTCGACACGATATCGCCCTCGCGAACGCCGCATGTGGACCGCCCGCAGCGAGATTTGGCTTCACGTTTCGCCGGCCGGGCGACCCTGAATTGCGTGATAGTTTCTTCAATTTTAGGGGCAGGCGATCTTATTTGCGTGGCAAGACGCGGCGATTTCCCGCATTCCGCATGGGGACTTTCTGATCCGTTCTCGACTGTTAACTGCCGCAATAATTAGCAGCACTGTAGTCAGGACTCGCGATTTGTTTGACGCCATTGGTGAAGGCTCTCGTGCCAAATGATCTCTCAGCGGCGCTACCTCGAAATCTATGTTTATCTCACCCTGCACTCGCGCATAGCTGGTTTAGCCGGCCGTGGTTTTCGATCTTGGCTGTGCTGGTCGCGGGCCTGGGTTTTGTGACAGGGCTTGCTGCAGGCCGCCCAGTCAAATACCAAAGGATGCCGCCCTCGGCTAAGCAATTCAACACTCCAGACGATCTGGCATTACAATTGGACCGGCAGGGAACGGATTTGGTTGTAAGGTGGAACTGGAGCGCCGACGCCATTCGGCGGGCCAAGGGCGGACTGCTCTCGATCTGGGACGGCGACAGTTTGCCGCAGAGTCACACCCTTGATGCCAATGAGCTTCGGACCCTTAGCGTGTCTTACTCTCCGGCGAGCGACCACGTAGTGTTCCGGCTCGCGGTTTTCGGTTACGATGGCCGGAATGTAGCTGAACGGGTTCTGGTGTTTACCGCCCTGCGTTCGTCCGTTTCGACGAACGACAGGACCTCCAAGATTCCGAATTGAGCGCCGGGTGCAGGCAAGTTGCGTGCTGGTGAACGGTCTCTTCGATCTGGGATCGGTACCTCTTCGAGGACTTCCACATAATTCGAGTCCAGCATCGCCTTGCCGGTATCCGTCTCTCCTGGACGAAGCGGCGGTCCCAAGTGGTGATTTGAGGGCGCGCCGGGCTGCCAACGCGCTTGCTTCGTACCCCCCGGATACAGACTCCCATCCGACCCTCTGCCCGATCATGTTTGGCGCGAGGGCGCCGCGCTGCATCCACCTCTGTAGAAGCGAGATGGGCACGCCCGATTACGCAGTCTTGCTCAGGGGCCGCCCGGTCACGGCATTCATGCCTTTGCGCTTCGCCGTTGCCCACCGCTTCTTGGCAGCGAGAGAAATCCGCTTCCGGCCTTCAGCAGAGAGGCCGCCTTGTGCGGACTCCTGCGCGCCCGCTGGCGAACTCTTCGCGGCCACCCGAGCATGCAGGACTTCCTTCGCGCGAACGACCGACGTCTTGGCAGAATCGAGCAACCCTCGCAAGCCGCGGGCACTCGCCGGAAATTTCTCGATCACATCCGACAGGATCGTCTCAACCTTGTTCAACCGCTTGAGGGCCTTCTTTGCTTTCATCGCGCCTCCCGAGGATCGTCCATGTTATCACCGGGCCCAGTGCGGTGGGGACTGCGGCGGCATGTTCGCCAAGCAATCGATGGGAGTGGCAGAGCGGTGGTCAAAGAGCTCGAACGAGCAGGCGATGAAGACGCGGCTCAGGGAGTTGGTCGGCCGTGACGAAGCGGAGAGTGGATTGTCGCCGGCCACTTCTACGCGGAGCCGACGCGGCCAAGTGGATAGCTTCCGCCGACGACACGCCCGGATCCGCGCAAAGCTCCTGGCTCGGGATGGCTGCAAAGAGGGTGCTGTCCAGGTCGCCCTGGGAGGTCGTCCGCCCTGCCTGCGATCCTGTCGCTGTGAGGAGTAACTGGCTTCTCAACTCTTACCCTGCTCGATGTTTTGCAGTAACCCTTCGGTCATTCCGACTGCTCGATAGAGACCGGCTTCACCACCTGTCTCAAGCAAAACCCGCGGTGACGTCCTCTTGCTACCAAAAAACGGCGCAGGAAGCGCGCAACGTCAATGCGCGGCCGAATGGTAAGTTCGCCGCCGGACTGCACCTCCCGCCTGGATGATTGCAGTCCCTTATAGTGACTCGGTCGGACGGCCCGCTTTAATGTTCGTCTTGGTTTTCATGGCTTGCTCCTTTCGCCATTGGTAAAAGCACACGGCATACCATTCGACGCCGAGCCCATTCACCGCATACGGCTCATGGCTGGAAGCCATTGTACGGATTGGAGATAGCGGACCGGATAACAGCGCCGGAGGAAGCTCGCGAGCTTTTCCTTAGAACGCCGCGACGCCTATCGGAACGGATAGTCGGTGGGACAAAACGGATAGGGACCGGAGCCAGGCGACTGGCAAGCCGACATAGGGGATTTGTTTCCCGCTGCGGTTGCTGCGCCTCTTCGGCCCGAAAACGCACGAAACCTGTAGGGCGTGTTCATGTGCTCACTACTTTCGGGCAGTTTATGATACGTGGACGGGAGGATTCCTTTATGGCGCCCTTCGATGCGGATTCGTATCTCAGCCGGCGTGAGTGGCTGGGGCGTAGTGGAGGAATCGCGCTCGGATTAGCAGAACGCATGGCGGCTGATGCAGCGCAACGAAAGAGAATCGCCGCCATCATCACGGAATATCGGCTGGACTCCCACGCCGATGTCATCGTTGGAAGACTGCTCGAGGGCTACGAATACAACGGTCGGCATCAAACTCCTCAGGTCGAAGTGGGTTCCATGTATACCGACCAAGTGCCGTCGAACGACATGAGCCGGGCCATGGCCGCCAAACATGAGGTCAAGATCTCTCCAACCGTTCGAAATGCACTTGTGGGCGACCAAGGATTGGCAGTCCAAGGCGTGGTGCTGATCGGGGAGCATGGCAACTATCCAGAGAACGAGAAAGGACAGAAGTTGTATCCCAGGTACGAGCTGTATAAGCAGATCGTCGATGTGTTCAGCGAGACCGGCCACAGCGTTCCCGTCTTCTGTGACAAGCATCTTTCGTACGACTGGCAAAAGGCCAAGTGGATGTATGATCAATCGCGCACCTTGCGCTTTCCTCTGATGGCCGGCTCATCGATCGTCATGTCGTGGCGCCGACCGCCGATCGAGCTCGCGCTGGAAGCGCCTGTGGAGAAGAGCGTGCTCGCGTTTTACGGCGATAAGGAGGCCTACGGTTTTCACGCACTCGAAGCTAACCAGTGCATGGTGGAGCGCCGCAAAGGCGGCGAGACTGGCATCCGTGCGGTGACTTGTCTGGAAGGCGCCGAGGTTTGGAGATGGACGGATCAGAGTGCATGGGCGGGCCGCTTGCTCGAAACCGCACTCACGCGGTGCGAAGAGCGGACGCATGGATCGCCGCGGGATGTTGTCAAAGAGCCCGTGCTGTTCGTACTGGAATGTACGAGCGGCTTGGAGGGCGCCGTCTATCTACTGAACGGGCTGATCGAACAAGCCGTGTTTGCCGCCACTCTTCGCGGCGCCGCTGAACCGCTATCGACGCAGATCTGGCTACAGCCCTCCCGGCCTTTCTCCCATTTCTCCGGCCTGGCCCACTACATAGAGCAAATGATCGTAACCGGCAGGCCGGCATATCCGGTCGAGAGAACGCTGCTGACCACCGGAGCGCTGGCCGCGCTGATGGACTCCTCTTACCAAGGCCACCGGCGGCTTGAGACCCCTCATCTGAACGTGAGCTATCGCGCTCCGAAGGAATCGCTCTTCAGCCGCGGGCCGGTTCCCGCAGCCGATCGGAAGACGCACTCATGAGACTCATTTATGTTGCCTCCCTCCTGGCTGGCACGATCGCAGCGCAGCCGCAGATTTCGGAGCGCGCCCGAAAACTCCACCGGGAGGCTTTCGTATTCGATGGTCACGTGCATGCGATCGATCGCCAGTTGTATCACGGCGGCGACATCGGTGACCGGTGTTGCCGACGGCCAGTTTGATCTCCCTCGCGCGAAAGAGGGCGGCATCGACGCGATGTTCTTTTCCATCTTTGTCACGGAAGAATACTACCCGCAGCGGTTTGAAACCAAGCAGACGCTCCGTCTGATCGATCTGGCGCTTACGCAGCTTGCGACCAACCATGACACGATCGGACTGGCGATCAACGCATCCGACATCGAGCGCCTCAACAAGCAAGGCAAGATGGCAGCGATCCTGGACATCGAGGGAGGTTTCGATCTCGATGGTGACCTGGGGGTGCTGCGCGGCCTCTATCGCCTGGGCTTGCGCTCGGCGCAGCTCTGCGCGCACAACTGGACCAACAATTTCGCTGACTCGTGCTGCTCGCCGCCCAAATGGCACGGCCTCAACGAACACGGACGCGCGGTCATACGTGAAATGAACCGGCTCGGAATGGTGATCAATGTCTCGCATAGCTCCGACGAGGCCATTTCGCAAGCGATTGACCTAAGCGCGGATCCCATCGTGGCCACCCATCATGGGCTGCGGCATTTTAACGATATCCCACGAAATATGCCCGACTGGCTCTTGAAAAAACTGGCGGCGAAGGGCGGGGTCATTGGTTTCCAGATCGGCAACGAGTTTCACAATCGCAAGGTATTCGACTGGCGGACCCAACATGCCGGCCGGCCTTTCTGGGACACTACCGCGATCGGGAAAGATCAGGCGCTCACGATTGAGGATGTCGATCGCAGAGTCGCGCCCCAGTTCCCAATGGTGGGCATCGGCTGCCCCGAGGACCTGAAATTCACCGCAGACGACTGGGTGGGGGTGGTGGACTACGCCATCCAACTGGTAGGCGAAGATTACGTGGCGTTGGGCAGCGACTTCGACGGAGGTCCCACGCTCCCGCGCGGCATGCGCGACATACGCGATCTGACCATGATCACCGATGCCATGCTGCGCCGGGGCTACTCCGAAGCGCGCATCCAAAAGTTCCTCGGAGGCAACCTGCTGCGAGTCTTCCGCCAGATCACGAATAAAAGCAGCATCTAGCCGGTGGATATCGGGGCGAACGAGGGCGCCGACACCGCAGGCTTGGATCTTCAGGCAAGCCTCCGTGTTGGATTGACAGAATCTCGGGCACTATGCAATACTCCCGCCATTTGACCGCAGCGACTTCGAAAATCACCGTGCTGCTGTTTTTCGCTTCTGCATTTATGGCTGCTCCTCCTCCAGATCATCGGCCGCTCGTCGCCATTGGCGGCATCATGCACGAATCGGACACCTTCAACCCATCCAAAACAGGGCTGGGCGACTTCACGCTTCGCCGCACGGCTCCGCGCGAGCAAGCCCTGGACGAGTGGTCGAAGAGCAACGACGAAATCAGTGGTTATATCGAAGGTGCACGCCGCCATGGTCTCGATTTATTTCCGGTGCTGATGGCGTCAGCAACACCCAAGGGGACGGTTACCGACGATGCTTTCACTACGCTCACTGGGGAATTGATCGCGCAGCTCAAGGCTGCTCCACACCTGGACGGGTTGTTACTCGCATTGCACGGCGCTATGGTTGCGGAAAGCTATGCAGATGCCGACGCCGAGATCATGCGCAGGCTGAGGCAAGCTTTTGGCCCCAAGTTGCCCATAGTGGTCACGCACGATTTCCACGCCAATGTCTCCGAGGATATTGTCAGGCTTTCGACCGCTCTCCTCACGTACAAAGAGAATCCACACCTCGACACCCGGGACCGCGGTATCCAGGCAGCGCGAATCATGTCGGGCATCGTGCGCGGCCAACTCCGGCCCGTGCAAGCCATTGTAAAGCCGCCCATGATTTACAACATCGTCTACCAACACACGGGGCGGGAGCCGCTCAAGCCCATCGTGGATGAGAGCCGCCGGCTTGAGGAGAATCCGAAGATTTTGGCTGTGAGCGTGTCCGGCGGGTATCAATTCGCCGATGTTCCCGCCATCGGACCGAGCGTGATCGTGGTCACCGACAACGATGTGGAGTTGGCGCGCCGCGAAGCCCAGCGCCTCTCCGACATGCTCTGGGCAACTCGCGACCGCTTGAAACTCGATCTTCCAGACGCTGCCGGCGCGGTGCGGCAGGCCATGGCCGCGGAAAAATTTCCGGTGACGCTGATCGACATGGGAGATAACATCGGCGGCGGTTCGGCGGGCGATAGCACATTCCTGTTGAGCGAGCTTCTCAAGCAGCATGCGGTGGGTTGGGTTGTGGTCCTCGCCGATCCGGAGGCTGTGCATATTGCAGTGAGCAGTGGTGTGGGGCAGTCCTTTGATGCCATGGTAGGTGGCAAAACCGACCGGTTTCACGGCGAGCCGGTGCATATCCAGGGCAAAGTCAGATCGCTGCATGATGGCCGCTACGTTGAAGGCGAAGTCCGCCACGGTGGCGCGCGGTACCATGACCAGGGCTTGACGGCGGTTATCGAAGCCGAGGGCTCCACACCTGATGTGCAGAACTTGCTAATGGTCACTACCAAACGCGAAATGCCTTTCAGTATCCAGCAACTAGTCAGTTGCGGCATACTGCCGGAGCTGCAGCGAATCTTGACGGCCAAGGGAGTTATCGCGCCGCGAGCCGCCTATGAGCCCGTTTCCGCCAGTCTGATCCCGGTGGATACGCCCGGGCTTACCGCGGTGAACCCGGCGCGTTATACCTTTCATCGAATACGGCGGCCGCTTTTTGGTATTGATCAATAACTATTCCGACGACCCTGCTGCCCGAATACACCCGCGGGCAATCCCCGAATCGAATCGAACAGGTGTAAGCGGTTCAAATCCTCAGGCGTACCCCGGCGCAATTGTGAGTCGGCACTCGAAAGCTCAAAGGAAGGTGAAGTCCGGTTGGAGGAAGTCTCCGCACAAGAGGCCCCAACACTCTGATCTCCCTGATGTCTTGTTGGACCAACTGAAGGCGCAGCACCCGTTAACTCCGAGAGCGCTAACGGCAAACAGCTACCGTTGTCACAATTTCGCGCTGGCGGACGTTTAATAGGATGAGGTTGGGAGGCTGGCGTTGCAAGAGGGCTGCCTTCGCCCAGGTCCCGCGAGAGCGAAGTGATGGGCCACGCCTGGTGACGGTCGGGGTTGTCTCCAGCCTGATTATGCCTAGCGAGTCTGTGTGGCGTCGGGCAATATTCGAAATGCAATCGCCTATCGCGCGTTCCCTTCCATTTGGGCCGTTCTCGAATATTTCTGCGCCGAGTCTTGCGATGATCGGTTACGCTGGCGCTTACCTGCTCGTCGCCCTCGCCATCGCCATCCACCACTTCGCTCATCGAGACCTGTGAGACACGGGGATTTGATACTAAGAGACGGGGATCTGATAACTTGCCGCTACTGGAATTGCACCCGATGAAAGAACACGAAGTCGGGTTCGAGGAAGAGTGAACGGCAACGGTTCGCGAGGGGATCACGGTTCTGAACCCCGTTTGGGGATCATGATCATCCAGAGAAATCACTAGATGCCCTGGCGACCGCTCAGGATCTATGTACTGGGGACCCCACCTTATCCAAACATAGTCAATCGGACAGGAGTCCGCGAGGCCAGCATTCCGGTCCTTGAAAGACAGACACGTTCGCGAGAATCGCCGCAGTGTTTGTAACCGATCTCTTGCCAAGTTGAGGCTACTGGCCGGATGCCTGCATGGACCAAGGTATAACTGCCCAACGTCTGAACGCGCGTCCGGTGGATACGTGATTTGTCGGCCATCCAAGTGCCGTCCCGTGGGTTGTTTCTCGGGAGGATAATTAAATGTTGAGGCAACCCGATGCGCTTACTGATTCTCTTAGGCTCCGCAATCTTGGCGCTGCACGGTGCGGAGAATGATTGCCACACGCCACTCGATATTCCGTGCTCGACAATCCAATATGAAATGAGCCAATGGGAGGCACTATCGCTCCCGCGCATTTCGCATTACAGCTCTGCGTGGACGGTCGCCGTGCGCTCGGATGGCTCCTGGGCGTCAACGGCTGAGATGGCAACAGCAAGCCTGTTCCGCATCGTACGCGAGCAAACCCTGGTTACGGGGATGTATCTGGCTCCCACCGACGAGGTGCTCCGCATCGATCATCGCCATCGCACCATCAGCCACCGCCCACCCATCATCTGGCATGACCGTCCACACCGTCGAGCCAAAGACGGCGACGCCATATGTGCGACCGGGATTCTCCACGCGGGTACTGATTTCCATTTAACAGGTGACGCCATGGTCGCTGGCATGCCGGTAAAAAAATGGGAGCGCGGCGATGGCATCTTCTGGCACGAAGAGTATGACCTCGCGCCGGGCCTCGATTGCACTGTCCTGCGGCACGCTGACGTGCGCCGCAACTGGCTCTTGCTCCCAACCGTGATCACGCGGATGGAAGCCACGTCCGTCGGACTCGGCGCGCCAAAGTCAAAATTATTCACGATTCCAGCGGATTATCAAGAGGTCAAAGACCCGCGGGAGGACTCCCTACGCGCGTTCGTTGCCCGGAACCATCGATCGCGTCAGTGACCTGCGAATCCTTGCCGCTTCGCTGGGTGAGCCGCCCTTTTTCAATTTCTCTCTCGCGTTTGCTAATCCCGCCCGCGTACCTCAGCACGCTCCCGCTCCCGGCTTGACCAGGGCGTGCATCACCGTTGTCGGGACTCCGCGATACCCTTCAGGAAATTTGCGAGGCTCTGGCGCTCAATCTGGAGAGAGGCCGGTAGCGAGAATTGCGAGAAATCCGCGTGTGTTCGTTGGGCAGATTTCAGGCATGTATGGAGTGGGCGGCACAGGCAGGCTACTCGCGTCAAGCTGGCCGTCCGGAGAGCTGACAGGTACCGACTCTACCACTTGCTCTGGTCGGACCCGGTCGGGTACATACTAGCAACTGTAGTCTGGCGGCGCTGGCGTCGCTACAAGACTGCTTTGGATTAACTGCGCACTCAAGGAGAAAAAGAAATGAATACCACCTCCCGAATCAATCTGCTGCGTATTTCGGCCCTGCTACTGACGTTGGTCGGCGTCGCCGCTGCTGCTGATCAACCGGGCATCCGCGCTGCCCTGTATCCAGAAAAAGAGCGGAAGCCCGCCCCCGACTTCGCTTTGCAAGATGCTACCGGCAACACGGTAAAGATCGAGG
>Ga0137403_10007622_pt1 | contig 12180 bp, 8 predicted proteins | sample CZOMad2_1_16fung_FD_122057 | JGI IMG/M metagenome (GOLD analysis project Ga0137403, IMG submission 122057) | Vadose zone soil fungal communities from Angelo Coast Range Reserve, California, USA - CZOMad2_1_16fungal (Hybrid Assembly) | ecosystem: Environmental > Terrestrial > Soil > Vadose zone...
CAGAATCAGCAGAGAGAAATTATTGAAACCGCATTGGCTGAATGCAGGGGGAAAGTCGCTGGCCTAGAAGGTGCGGCAGCGAAACTCGGAATTCCCCGATCCACGCTGGACTCGAAAATCAAGCAGCTGAAGATCAAGAAACACAAGTTTATCTCTGAGTAGTAGTAAGTCCCTCTTTCTAATTCCCGAAAATTCGGCACTTCCCGAAGTCTCGTCATCCAATTTATCAACTAACGCCTTTCGTTTCAGTGCCTTCCATATGGCACCCGCGTTGCATCTTCGTCAACCGACAGCCGCGATCGCAACCATGCAGCAATGCCATGGCTGAAGATCAATCTCTAACCGAGGCGTGCCTTGACCAAAGCATTGTTGGGCCGTCCAAGAGTGCGATTGTTTCCGGTTCATCGGTTCATCGAAGCGTCAGGGTGGTGAAATGGCGAACAACCAGGGCGCCAAGTTCATTGCAATCGTCGATGACGATGGATCGGTCCAAAGCCACTCCAGGACCTGGTGGAAGCGGATGGGCTTCTGGCTAGAAGCTTTGGATCAGCGGAAGAATTCCTCGAATCCGGTCTGCAGCGTAAAGCCGCGTGCGTAATAGTCGATATCCGAATGCCGGGAATGTCAAGCTTGGAACTGCAAGCAAAGGTAAGGCTGATCGATTTAACACTCCGATTCATGACCGCGCATGGAGATGCGAGAGTGCGGATGCATGGAGGGAAGGCGCGGCCCGAGTTCCTGGTGAACCGTTCGACGATCAGGTCTTACTCAGCAGGGTTCGCGCCGCACTCGATATGTGAGCAACCGACAGGTGGCACGGGAAAGCGCGCGGCTTAGTTGTGGAGGTCTTCTGTGAACAGTTGCGAAGCAATTCTGTACGCTGAGCCGAGCCGCGCCGAGCGCGCATTCGAGCGGATACTCGGGAACAGCGCTGCTCTCGAATCTGTACTTGAGCAAATCGAACGTGTTGCGCCCACTGACTCCACCGTTCTGATTCAGGGTGAAACCGGCACAGGCAAGGAGCTAATCGCTCATGCCATCCACAATGTAAGCGCGCGATGCGGACGTGCGCTAATCAAGCTGAATTGCGCCGCTATTCCCCTCGATCTCCTGGAGAGTGAATTGTTCGGTCACGAGAGAGGTGCCTTCACCGGAGCGATAACGCAAAAGATTGGGCGATTCGAAATGGCCCATCAGGGGACACTGTTTCTGGATGAAGTGGGCGACATTCCCCCAACGGTACAGCCCAAATTGCTGCGCGTCCTGCAAGAACGAGAGTTCGAGCGCTTAGGAAGCGGCCGGACCCATCACGTCGACGTTAGGGTAGTGGCTGCGACGAACCGAGATCTCGCGGCGATGGTAGCTCGGGGCGAATTTCGCAGTGACCTGTACTACCGGTTGAACGTGTTTGCCATCCTGCTGCCTCCACTTCGCTCGCGCCGCGAAGATATCCCGGCGTTGGTCAAGCAGTTCGTCAACGTTTTCAGCCGCCGGATGCGCAAGGAGATCGCTTATATTTCCCCGGAAACCATGGCAGCATTCATCTCCTATCCTTGGCCCGGCAACGTCCGCGAACTTGAGAACATGATCGAGCGCGCGGTGATCCTGGCGAATGATGGAGTGCTCACAAATCCTTTGCCGGGGTCGGGTCTGCGGACTATGACCTGCGCTGTACCGGCCGCTCCCCCAAATCCTAACCCTCATGTACCGAAAACACTTAGAGAGTCCGAGCGCGCCCTTATCCTTGCGACGTTAAACGCGACTGGATGGGTCGTCGGCGGATCAAAGGGCGCAGCTACACAGCTCGGCCTGAAGCGAACGACCCTCATCGACCGGATGAGGAGGCTTGGCATTCACCGTCCGAGTTAGCGTCGCACTCTTGTGGATACTGAGCGACCCGAATCATCGGATGGACTGTCAATATTTGCCAGCCTCCGTTCCTACTCTCGTTCTAAACGTTGACCGAGTGAAATCATTCGATAACCTCTCTAAACCAGACGTCGTTCAGCGCTACGTTGTGCAGCGCTACGGAGCAGCTGTTGTGGCGGTGGCGTCTGCACTCCGTCCCTGCGGCCTACAACTTGCCGCATCCGTTCAGTTCCTTTTCTCTTGCGGCAATTGCGCTCTCCTTTGGTATACGGGCCTGAGATCGGCTGAACGCAAGGGGAAAAGTTGCTGGCCCAAAAGGTGCGGCAGCGAAACTAGGAATTCCCCGATCGACACTGGACTCGAAGATCAAGCAGCTGAAGATCAAGAAACACAAGCTTATCGATGACCAGTAGGAAGTCTCTCGGTTTCAATTCCCGACAATTCGTCACTTCCCGAAGTCTCGTCATCCGACGGTGCCTATAACCGCCTGTTTTCAATATGTTGCATGTGGCCTCTGTATTGCATTTCCACTTGCGTCACTGGCCCGGGATGGTGGCAATGCAGTCGCATCGCGACGACAACCGATGATCTTGAGAATCGAGAGATCAACGCGGCAGAGATCACGGTGTTCACCCTAAGTGGGCGTATGGAGGCGGCGCAGGTCCCGGAATTGAAGGAGCTTTTTGATCGCGACTACCGAAACATCATTCTGGATTTGCGAGATGTGAGGCTGGCGGATCGCAACGCAGTGAGGTTTCTAAGGAGTTGCGAGGCGGATGGCATGAAGCTTGAGAACTGTCCGGCCTACGTCCGCGAGTGGATCGGCAGAGAAAAAGATTGAGGGAACGACGACGTGGCACTGCTGCGGCTCAGGTTTGAAGGAGGAAATCCATTGCGATGACTACGTTTGGTTCATTCATGGGAATTTCTCGTTTCCAATGGGATTTGGAGCTTGATTGTGGCCTTTCCCACCGAGACTCACAGGATCAAGTAGAGGACCATGGAAAAGGCGATTGAGTTTTGCGTACCAGAGCGCTTTCGGAAAGCGTTCGTGCGTGCCGATCAGGCCCAACCGGGAAAGGTCATCGAATTTTGTTCGTGGGCAAAGGTGCCAGCATCGATTCCATTTTCTGGCGGGGTCATTGCGTGGCTCCTGTCAGGCACAGTGTCCAGCCCTGCTGCAGGTAGTGAGTAGTCTTAGAGACCCGAGGTTGCGACGAGAGGATCCTGTTATGTCGGCGATAACAACGTTCATTGAAGGAGAGCCAACAGTTTGCCCCGGCGTCTTTGCCGAGCGTGCCCAGGAACTGGACTGCGTTGTGTCCCGATACCTGCCTATGTTTTACAAGAGGGCTTTGCGGTTCTTGGGGAACGCACCAGATGCGGAAGATGCCGTTCAAGATGCTCTCCTTTCCGCTTACATGCATTTAGGGCAGTTCAGAGGACAAGCGCAGCTTTCAACTTGGTTGATGACAATCGTCACCAACGCTGCACTGATGCAACTACGACGCCGCCGTAGTGGCTACTTTTCGCTTGACCAGGAGCAGGGGGAAGAGGGTCTCACATTTTCGGAACGGTTACCTGACTCGAAACCAAGTCCGGAAGAAGTCTGCTCCGCTGTGGAAGCACGAAACCGGCTGGTCGAGGGTGTTGAGCGGCTTTCACCAAAGCTTCGCAGAGCATTTCAGTTGCGCGATATCGACGGTTTGACGACGAAGGAAGCTGCGCATGTCTTGGGTGTCCCCCAAGGGACAGTGAAAGCGCAGCTCGCACGGGCGCGCGCCCAGCTTGCTGGAGTCGTGCGCCGTAAACCTGTCAGGCAGCGGTCCCGAACGGTTTCAGTTGGTAAAGCGCTCTCCACGAAAGGAGCCCCATCGGAGAATTCGATTTGGATCCCAGTGAGTGGTCCGTTCGGGCTAACGCCGGGAAAATAAGGGTAATAAACAGGAATTTCTATGACAACAGCAATCAAGTCCGCAATTTCTCCCTTTTGCGCAGCCCAAGCCGGAGCTCAACGCAAAGGCGATTCGCTTCCTCGATGAACAGGATGGCGTGGAATTTCTGGTCATGGAGCTGGTCGAGGGCGAGACGCTGGAGCAGCGATTGATAAGCGGGACGAATCCACAAAACTCTGAGCCAGAACGATCAAATTGGATTGTTTTAGTGGGAGGGATGTTTGGAAGAGCAGGTGCTCTGCAATAACGCTGGTACGTTGCCGAATAATCAAATTTCGATAATGCAACGTTCCCGGAGGACCGACTGAGCCTGCGGCAGAAACCAATGTCATGCGACAATCCTTTGTCCTTTTACTTTTTCTGGCTGCCTATGCGCTTTCAGCGCAAACACCGGCCCCCGGAAACCAGGCCCTTTCTCTTGCAGATGCTCTGGCAATAGCGCAAGACAAGTATCCAGCCATCAAAGCCTCGCTGGAACAGCAGGCGGCGGCGCAACATCAAATTGGGGTAGCCAGAACTGCCTATCTGCCCCGCCTTGACATGCTGTGGCAGACCAACCGTGCCACCGATAACAATCGCACCGGGCTTATTCTGCCGCAAAGTGTCTTGCCGCCCATCTCCGGTCCTGTCGCCGTTGACGCCCCTGGCAGGAGCGCATGGAGCAGCGCCGGCGGCGCCCTCATCGATTGGCAACCTTTCGATTTCGGCGAACGGGCAGCCCAGGTCAGTGTCGCGCGAAAGGGCGCGCTTGCAGCAGTGAGCGCCACCAACCTGACGCGCCTGGGGATCGCGGCGGTCACGGCAAATGCCTATTTGGATGTAGTGGCGGCACAGCAGTTAGTGAACGTGGCGCAAGTCAATGTCAGGCGGATGCAGACGTTTGCGGACAGCGTTCACGTTCTAGTGGATAACCAGCTACGTCCGGGTGCAGACGCTTCGCAAGCAGATGCTCAGCTTGCCCTTGCCCGGACGCAATTGATCCAGGCGCAAACCCAGGAAAAGGTCCGGCTTGCGGCGCTCGCGGATTTCCTTGAACTTCCCACTCAGCAAGTTAAGGTCGATCCTGGGAGCGTACTCTCTGCACCTCCTGCGGCTGATCCTGAGGCAACCCCAGTCAACGCACATCCGGCAGCTCAAGAAGAAGCCGCTCTCGTCGAAAGGCAGAAAGCTCAACTTCACGTTCTGGACCGTTCCTATGTGCCAGTGTTTCATTTGCTTGGTTCGATTTCGGGCCGTGGCACCGGCCTAGACGCTCAAGGCAATTTCATGGGAGGAACTTTCGGGCTTGCCCCAAACACATTGAACTGGGCGGGAGCGGTTCAAGTCTCTTTTCCGGCATTCGATATTTTCAAGATCCATCAGGAGAAAAAGGTACAGGCGGCTAACGTCCGTGCCGAGCAGATGCGTTACCAGCAGACGATGGACGACCTGTCCATTCAAGTCGAGCAAGCGCAGGCAAAGCTGGATGGCGCGAGACAAATAGCGCAGAACACCCCTATTGAAGTAGCTGCAGCGCAGCAGAGCGAGCAGCAGCAGCGCGCCCGCTTTCAATCCAGCCTGGCCACGGTTGTCGAAGTGGCAGTTGCGGAGAGCATATTGACTCAAGCTCAAGGCGATGATGCCATCGCTCGCCTTAACGTTTGGCGGGCGATTGCGGATCTAGCAGTAGCACGGGGAAATGTTGCGCCCTTTTTGAAGATGTTGGGGAAATGAATTCATGTGGCTCATTCGCCTGGCTCTAAGACGTCCGATCACGATCATCGTTATCGTGGCGGCCATAGCACTTTCGTCGATCCTCGCGGTTATGCGAACCCGCATCGACATCTTCCCTACTCTAGACCTGCCAATCATCTACGTCGCGCAACCTTACGGCGGGATGAGCCCTCAGCAGATGGAAGGATTCATCTCGTATTACTACGAGTACCACTTCCTGTACATCAATGGAATTGAGAGCGTGGAGGCAAAGTCCGTTCAGAGTACAGCTTTGCTGCGGCTTAGCTTCCATCCCGGCACGAACATGAGCGAGGCGCTTGCGCAAACTGTTTCTTACGTAAATCGCGCGCATGCTTTCATGCCTCCAGGAACCGTCTCGCCCTTTGTCATTCGTTTCGATGCTGGGACCTTGCCGGTGGGCTATCTTGTCTTCTCAAGTCCATCACGTACGCTATCGGAGATACAGGACCTAGCCCTTAACCGCGTTCGTCCGGTATTCGCAACATTGCCGGGTGTCTCGTCGCCACCTCCCTTTGGCGGCAACCAGCGGACGATCGTGGTCGACGTCGATCCGCAGAAGCTACATGCCTATGGGCTGTCACCGGACAACGCGGTGCAGGCGCTGACGACGGGCAACAGCATTCAGCCGGCAGGAAATGTTGACATTGGCACAACCAATACTCTGGTCACAACTGATTCTACGGTGACGCAGATCAATGATCTGCTGGACATTCCGTTGCACTCGGGGTCGGGGGCCTCCGTGTATCTACGTGACGTAGGCACTGTCAGGGACGCGTCGGATGTTCTTGCAGGTTATGCACTGCTGAACGGCAAGCGGACCGTCTACATTCCCGTGACCAAGCGGCCAGATGCCTCCACGATCACGGTTGTGAATGAAGTGCGTCAGAATATCGAACGCTTTCAGTCACTCATTCCGCAAGACATCAAGATCACTTATGAATTTGACCAGTCGCAGTACGTTCGCGCTGCCCTTCTCTCCGTGCTGCGCGAAGGCCTAATCGGAGCTGGACTCACGGGTCTGATGATCCTGTTCTTCCTGGGCGACTGGCGCAGTTCCCTCATCGTGGTCATCACGATTCCATTTGCATTGCTGATGGCGGTAGTGTTGCTGCGGGCAACCGGGCAAACGATCAACATTATGACTCTGGGCGGACTGGCACTTGCCGTGGGCGTGCTGGTCGATGAAGGAACGGTGCTGATGGAGAATCTCCATGTGCATTTGGCGCAGGGAGAGAAAAAAGCGCAAGCCGTTCTGGCGGCCAGCCGCGAAGTAGCGATCCCGCGCCTATTAGCCATGCTCAGCGTGCTGGCTGTGTTTCTGCCGTCCATCTTTATGACCGGGCCTGCACAGTCTCTATTTGTGCCATTGTCCCTAGCAGTTGGATTCTCGATGGGTGCATCGTATTTGCTTTCGAGTTCCCTGGTGCCAGTACTGGCCAATTGGATTCTGAAACAGGAAAAGGACGAGCCCGAACACCCAAAGGAAGAACGCTTCGATCGTTTCCGTAAACGCTTCCAGGGCGTCCTGGAGCGAATCATGAAATTCCCGAAGTTGCTGCTCGGTGCATATGCCGTAGTCGCACTGCTGATTATCGTGCTGCTCGGACCCGGATTGGCCGAGGAAATCTTCCCGTCCTCGGCATCGACGCAATTCCGTCTGCGCATTGACGCGCCTGATGGCACGCGAGTGGCTGTGACGGAGGCCCTGGTCCAGAAGGTGTTGGCTGCGATTACGCGAGAGGCAGGCGCCAGCAATCTCGAGCTCACTCTTGGCTATGTCGGGACACAACCTTCCTCGTACCCGATCAATACAGTGTTTTTGTGGACCAGTGGACCTCAACAAGCCATCATTAATGTTGGCTTGAAACCTGGGGCGTCGATTTCGCTGTGCAGCCTCGAAGAGAACCTTCGACACAAATTGCAGCAGGAATTCCCAGGCATCCGTTTTTCTTTTGATCCTGGCGATCTCATCAGTCAAACTCTGAGCTTCGGTGCGCCTTCGTCCGCGGAAGTCGCTATCACCGGCCCACAGTATGCCGACGTCCAGAGCTATGCCAATCGCGTTCAGCAGCAACTGGCAAAGGTTAAAGAATTGCGCGATGTCGAATTTGAAGAGCCGCTTAGATATCCCACGGTGAACGTTCACGTAAACCGTGTGCTTGCTGGCCAACTGGGCGCAACTGCGAATGATATCGGCGCAGCTGTAGTTTCCGCCACCGCTTCGAGCCGCTTCGTTGCCCCCAATTTTTGGCGAGATCCCAAATCCGGGGTGAGTTACCAGGTACAGGTGCAAGTGCCTCAACCGGCCATGACTTCGCTCAAAGATATCCAAACCATTCCCGTCAATAGTAGTACGGGAGCGCACCCGCTCTTGAGTCAAGTCGCCGATGTGCAGTCAACGACAGTGCCAGGAGAGTTAGACCGGCAGAATGGAATGTGGATGATCATCGCCTCGGCCAATGTCGGGAACAACGACTTTGCACGAGCCGCCAAGGAGATTGATCGCGCAATTGCTAAGGCAGGCCAGGCACCTCGCGGTGTTACGACCCAGGTACGCGGCCAAGTGAGCGCACTTAAGCAGATCTTCAGCGAGTTGGCCGTCGGTCTGGCTCTGGCCGTGGTTGTAATTCTGTTCCTACTCGCAGCGAACTTTCAGTCGTTCCGACTCGCCCTGGTCGTCATCTCTAGCGCTCCGGCTGTACTTGTCGGTGCCATCCTGATGCTCTTACTCACTGGCACTACGCTGAACCTTGAAAGTTTCATGGGCACCATCATGGCGATTGGCGTCGCCGTGGCAAACGCGATTCTTCTGGTCACCTTCGCTGAGCAAAGTCGCCGGAATGGCGCCGATCCCGTTTCTGCCGCACAGACAGCGGCGGCTGAGCGCTTGCGGCCCGTGCTGATGACGAGCCTGGCAATGATTGCCGGAATGGTTCCCATGGCGCTTGCGATTGGCCAGGGGAGCGAGGAAACAGCTCCACTGGGACGCGCAGTCATAGGTGGTTTGTTCGCTGCCACGCTCGCAACCCTGTTCTTGCTGCCGACCGTGTTTGGCATCGTTCAAAAGCGCGCATCCCTCAAGTCGCCGTCTCTCGATCCTGAAGACCCTGATAGTCCCTTCGCCCAGAAGCCGGAGAAGACATGATGAAAACCGTTATCGTTGTGTTAGCACTTTCACTCTTCATCTCTGGCTGCGATGGCAATCCAAAAGCCGCAAGCAGCAAACAAGCGGAAACGGATGCGCAGACAGTGGAAGTTGTCCCTGTTGCCTCGCAGAAACTGGCAACAGTATTCACACTGCCGGCGCAACTCGTGCCCTTCGAGGCCGTGGATATCTACCCGAAAGTTACAGGCTTCATGGACATGATCCGCGTGGATCGGGGCTCTCGCGTACACAAGGGCGAACTCATTATCCGGCTATCCGCCCCGGAACTCGTGGCCCAGCGCGCGCAGGCAGAATCCGCCCTGCGCGCGGCTGAATCGCAATTGACCACCGCCCAGGCCAAGCTCACCTCAGACAAGGGCACTTACCTGCATATGGCTTCTGCTGCCAAGACGCCTGGAGTGGTCGCCGAGAACGATGTGATGGTGGCCAGCCAGACCGCTTCCGCGGATCAAGGGCAGGTGCAGTCAGCAGAGGACAACGTCGCGGCGGCGCGGGACGGGCTGCGCAGAGTAGCGCAGCTCGAATCGTATCTCAACATCTATGCACCATTCGACGGAATTGTCACGACCAGAAATCTGCATCCTGGAGCATTGGTCGGACCCGCGTCCGGCCAGTCTGGAACGATGCCCATTGTGCAGATTGTCGACAACCGTCATTTGCGGTTAGTGGTGCCAGTTCCAGAAGCATATGTGGGAGAAATGCAGGTAGGCCAGCAGGTGGCGTTTACTGTTCCTGCCTATCCCGGTCAGACGTTCCACGCGCCCATTACCCGCATTTCGCATGACGTGGACCTGAATACCCGGACGATGCCCGTCGAGCTGGACGTCCGTAGCAGCGATGGTCGTTTGTCTCCCGGCAGTTTCAGCAGTGTGCAATGGCCGGTCCATCGCGCTGCTCCAACCATGTTTGTGCCGGTCTCCGCCGTGACCAATGACCAACAACGCACCTTCGTCGAGGGAGTGCGCAATGGTAAGGCGGAATGGGTGGATGTGGTCACTGGTCTGAATGTGGACGGCAATATAGAGGTCTTCGGTGATCTTAAGGTTGGAGACGAAGTCATCCGCAATGCCACAGATGCGATTCGCCCCGGACAGCCTGTGAAGACTAGATCGTCCCATTCTTAGTGAACGAGCAACAAAGAAAAGGCGACGTGGTGGCCGTTCGCGGAACCGACGAACTACGCACCGGCACGGCCGTTTCAATTCAAGAAAGCCAGACCAAATAGTACGCATATGCCGATGTGGTTGGCTCATGTTGTTGCAGAGCTATTGCCTGCCGCACGGAGGTGGGAACAGATGGGTACACCTGCGGCATACATGGTGGGTCTCCGTGCAGAAGTGCAATATGGGATTTCGGCGTCACTTGCTATTTTCCCTTGCTCAGGGGACGACGACTCACAATACGCAAGTCGAAATCCTCGGCAGAGGAGTTTTTCAAGTACATGCGATGTTTGTCGATGCTAACCTCCACTGAATTGCCTTCAGTCCAAGTGCTGGGCAAATAATCCGTCGCGCTCTGATATCGTCCAACCAGCACAGTATCCCCCACCTGGACTGAAACGTCATACGCAAACGCAGTACTTCGAACGGGAGCATCCGTTTTTCCGTAGGAACCCCCATTTGCGTCCTCCTTCTGGACCGAAAGAATGGTTCCTGTCTGGTAAGTCTTCGTCTTGGGCTGGGCCGATGCTGCAGCAACAAGGATCACAAGCCAAGTGAGCAACCCCCACATCCTCATGGTCGCCTCCGTAAGAAGCGTGGGTTCTTCCTCGCTTCCCCAGCATTTAGCGCAACCCAGATGAATTTTGCGCGTATGCAACATTAAATACTGTTCAGGATTGTCTGGAGTGGACAGTCCCTTAACTCTCTTCTGCCTTCAGGTCCAACTGAATCCTGAATGAAATTTCATTATGGTTTCAGGGCCTGTTAATGAGAACACACTACGCTATCCTCTCCCGTTGGAACGGTCATTAGGAGCAACATATGTCCCCAGTGAAGATCGCCATTCTTGCCGCCGTGCTCATCGGTTTAGCGGATCTTGTGGCCTGCAATGACAAAGACAGGGATGAGCAACAAACCAGCGCTTCGCAACCTGTAGCGGGTGAGCAACCGGCAGCGCAAAATCCCGCCGAGAAGCCAGACGCCGATGAAGGGGAAGAGGGTGAAGAGGGTCCGGCCACTCCCGCGGTGGCAGCTGCCGAACAACCTGCTCCTCAACAAACTGCGGGAAAGCAGTTCGTCTACAACTTCGATGGCGATACGCTGGGACAGCTGCCCGCGAAATTCCACAGTGCAAAAACCGGGGGAAGCGCTACGGAGAAATGGATTGTGTCGGCTGACCCAACGGCCCCTTCAAAACCGAACGTCGTCACTCAAACTTCGACGGACCAAACCGACTACCGTTTTCCCCTGCTGATTTCCGACGAAGGATCTTTTAAAGATCTTGATCTCAGGGTGAAGTTCAAGGCAGATTCGGGAAACATAGACCGAGCAGGGGGATTGGTTTTTCGGCTCAAAGACCCGAACAACTACTACATCGTTCGCGCCAACGCGCTCGAAAACAACTATCGCCTGTATCACGTGGTCAATGGTCGGCGCAGCCAGTTCGCCGGAGCGAACCTCAAAGTCACCTCAGGAGAATGGCACGAACTGCGTGTGGAGGCGGTGGGCAACAAGATCACTTGCTATTACGACGGCAGCCAGAAAATCGAGGCCACTGACGACACGTTCAAGGATCCCGGCAAAGTAGGGCTGTGGACAAAAGCGGATTCCGTCACCTCGTTCGACGATCTGAAGGTAGTCGCAAAATGATTCCGCCTATTGCAGCATTTCTGTTATGAGTATAACCTGCGGCAGTGACAGCTACGAAGCAAGGCGACACCAAACCGCCCTGGCTCTTACTCGTGTTCAGCTTGCCGAGAAAAGGAGCCAGCCTCAGAGTGACGGTTTGGCGGAAGCTGCAGCGGTATGGAGCATTGCCGCTAGGGAATTCCGGATACTTTCTTCCGAGCACTGCGGAGAACCGGGAACGGTTCGAATGGCTGGCGACGGCGGTGCGCACGGAGCGTGGCGAGGCTTCTGTGCTTGAGGTGCAGTCCATCGACAATTGTTCCTTTCCGCAAATGAAGCAGCGGTTTTCCGATGCGCGTGCGAAAGACTATCGAGAGTTACTTAAGGAACTGCGAAAGCCCCCGACTTCCTCAAATCTGTCGTCGCGGATCACGCACCTCCGACAGCGCTTCCAAGACATCGTCTCCATCGACTTTTTCGGCAGTCCGCTTCGTGAACAGGTGGAGCGCGCACTAAATGCCATGCAAACACTCAAAACAAAATCAGTCGAGCCAGAGAGTAGCAGCGTTTCACCCGCGGAATATCGAAACCGGGTATGGGTCACACGGCCGCGGCCGGGTGTGGATCGAGTGACCTCCGCATGGCTGATCCGCAAGTTTATTGACCC
>Ga0137403_10007623_pt1 | contig 12180 bp, 8 predicted proteins | sample CZOMad2_1_16fung_FD_122057 | JGI IMG/M metagenome (GOLD analysis project Ga0137403, IMG submission 122057) | Vadose zone soil fungal communities from Angelo Coast Range Reserve, California, USA - CZOMad2_1_16fungal (Hybrid Assembly) | ecosystem: Environmental > Terrestrial > Soil > Vadose zone...
GGACGACCCGCCCGCTAGTTGCATTCTCACCGATCTCAGTCTGGGCGGATGCTATTTGAAAACGATTTCCCCGTTCCCGCAAGGAACCCGCATCATTCTTTCGATGAAGACCGCAGACCTGGCACTGCGGGCGGGCGGAGTGGTCAGGGTTGCGCATCCTGAATTTGGTATGGGAGTGGAGTTCCTCCAGAGCACCAGCCGTCAGCACGATCAGGTACGCAAGATGATCGAAACCCTGCGCGCCAATGGACAAAAATCGCCGGAGCTTCTGGTCGAACCAGACGGGCTGGAAGCATCTTCGCCCAGTGAAAGCTCGACCGATTCGTCCATCCGTACCGAAGACGCTCTCCTGGACCTCTTTCGCCACAAGTCCCAAATCCCGGTTGACGTCTTCCTCGAGCAGATGCGCGAGCAGCGCCACACCGTGGAATCACGGTAGAAACGGATCCCAGACAAACCGCCGGACCAACCAAAACCCTAGTGTAGAGACGCGGCGTGCCGCGTCTCCCTCGCGTGGGGAAGCGCCCTAAACTTCGTCCTGCTCCTTCAACCGGGCAATCACGCCAAAATCTTCAAGGGTCGTCGTATCTCCTTTGACGTCCCCGCTGCTCGCCAACTCTCGCAACAACCGTCGCATGATCTTTCCACTGCGCGTCTTGGGAAGCATGTCCGTGAAACGGATGTCATCCGGCTTGGCCAAAGCGCCGATCTCCTTCGCTACCCACCTCTTCAATTCTTCTTTCAGCTCCGGGCTCGGCGTGACGCCGTGTTCGAGCGACACAAACGCCGAAATCGCCTGCCCCTTGATGTCATCCGGACGACCGACCACCGCCGCCTCCGCCACTTTGTCATGCGCTACCAGCGCCGATTCTACCTCCATCGTGCTCAATCGATGGCCTGAGACATTGAGGACATCGTCCACCCGCCCCATGATCCAGTAATACCCATCCTTATCCTTGCGCGCGCCGTCGCCGGTGAAGTAAGTGCCCGGAATCTGCGACCAGTAGTTTTGCACGTAGCGCTCGGGATCGCCGTAGATCGTTCGCAACATGCTCGGCCAGGGCTGGCGTATTACCAGGTATCCTCCGGACCCCAACGGCACAGGCTTCCCATCCATGCTCACGATCTCAGGCGCGACGCCAAAAAACGGACGCGTCGCCGAACCCGGTTTGGTCGCAATTGCGCCTGGGATCGGCGAAATCATGATCGCGCCCGTTTCCGTCTGCCACCACGTATCGACGATCGGGCACCGTTCCCGGCCGATCACCTCTCGATACCACATCCACGCTTCAGGATTGATCGGCTCACCCACCGTGCCCAGCAGCCGCAAGCTATCGAGACGATGCTTCCTCGGCCACTGCTCTCCCCACTTGATGAAAGTGCGGATCGCGGTAGGCGCGGTGTAGAAGATGTTCACGTCATGCCGGTCGATGATGCTCCAAAAACGGTCGGGCTCAGGGAAATTAGGAGCGCCTTCATACATCAGGCTGGTAGCTCCGCACTGCAACGGTCCATACACGATATAGCTGTGTCCGGTTACCCACCCGATGTCCGCCGTGCACCAGTAGGTGTCCTCTTCGTTCAGGTCAAAGACGTACTTCATCGTCAGATAAGTTCCGACGGAATATCCCCCGGTGGTGTGCACCACGCCTTTGGGCTTACCCGTTGTTCCCGACGTGTAAAGGATGTACAGCGGGTGCTCAGCGTCGAGCGGCTCAGCGGGACACTGGTCAGATACCGATGCCATCAACTCGTGCCACCAGTGATCGCGCCCAGCCTGCAAATGGATCTGCGAACCCGTGCGCTTGTAAACCACCACGTGTCTCACCGACGGACAAGACTTCAGAGCTTCTTCGACCGCCGGAAATAGCTTGACTTCCGCACCACGCCGAAACGACCCGTCCTGCGTGATTACTGCCGTCGCCTGTGAGTCGTGAATACGGTCGACCAGTGCGTTGGAAGAAAATCCGCCAAACACAACCGAATGCGGCGCGCCGATCCGGGCGCAGGCCAGCATCGCGATCGGCAACTCCGGCGTCATGCCCATATAGATCGCGACCCGGTCGCCTTTCCTGATCCCCAGCGACTTCAGCACATTGGCGAATTTCTGCACTTCCTTCCAAAGCTGCTGATAGGTGTAGGTGCGAACTTCGCCCGGTTCGCTTTCCCAGATGAGGGCCGCCTTGTTCTTGCGTGCCGTCTGAACGTGCCGGTCCAGGCAGTTATAGGAAAGATTGATCTGCCCGCCCACGAACCACTTCGCCCAGGGCGACTTCCATTCCAAAACCTTGTCCCACTTTTTGAACCAGTGCAATTCCTCTGCGGCCCGTCCCCAGAACTTTTCAGGCTCCTCCACCGATTCCTTGTACAGCGCTTCGTAGTCCGCCAGACTTTTCAGATGCGCCTTCCGGGCAAACTCCTGGGGACATTCGAACTTGCGTTGCTCATCAAGAATGGAATCAATGTTGGTTTGATTATTTGTAATTGCGTCGGCCATGTTTCGTCCTCAGATTGTCGCAGCCGGCAGAACCGCTCTAACTGAGCGATTCTACTGTGCCTGGATGGCGCGCAGTACGGAATCAAATCTCTCGTTGGGCAGCTTTGTCATATCCCTCCAGCTCTACCGAGCGAAGAGCTCCACTCCTGACTACCGTCCTTTTCGCTCATCTCTCCACACCACCTTCATGACCTTATCAGAAACATTTCCGGGTGGTTCCGGCCACTTGCCTGACGTGGGCCGTTTCTTCAATGGAGGCGCGAGAACACCGCGAGCCACCAATCTTCTCTCACGCTCGGAGTGTTCTCTCAAGTTTGCGGACACCGTTCGCGACGTGGGAGACGTAAGCTTTGCCTTCAACTTGCTCATGCTGACCTTCTTCATACCGAATTTATAGATCATTTTCGGGATATTGTTCGCTGCACGAATGGGCAGTGTCGGTACCGATGAGTGTTTTAAGGAGAAATAAACTCTCCCACCGACCCCCGCTGCAGCAGATACGCCCCGGGCCCCTGTTGCCCGCGAATCGACCGGCAAAACTCTGCCACATAGAACCCCGCCCGAATAGCCTCCGTGAACGCCCAGCGTGTCGCCGCACGCCATTCCCGAGCCAACCCCATGTCGGAGCGTTCGACATCCAAAATCTCCCCGGGAATCTCGATGCTCACCCGTTGTCGTCCCAGCGACTCCGCCGGGTCTGCACGCGCCGGACGACCGTCGCCGTTGAAGCTCACCAACGGAGCCAAGTGCCTGAGCGCATCGAGCGTCTCCGCTCGCGTGTCCTTGCCCGCTATCCGATCCCCTACGCGCCGCGAGTCCAGCAACCAGCGCACCCAGAGCCGGTCGGTCCCATTGCGGTGCAGCACGCTGGAAGTTTCCGGCCCGTAGAAATCAACCTTATAGGTATCGGAAACAATTCCCAGCTTTGCGAAATTAAAGTGCGCGTTCCGGCTCTGCAGCGGATCGTACGTCCACGTCATCTCGCGGATGCCTAACCCCAGCGCCCGTTCCCGCTGCGCATGCTTCAACTTCAGCCCGAGATCGTGTTGACGATAACGCTCCAGCACCGCCAGCATGTGCGAGTGAATCGTAGTCTGCCCGTGTTCCCGTCCAAAGATCCCGAACGCGAACCCGACCAGCTTGTCGCCGTCAAACGCTCCCACGAAAATGCTCCCAGCCGCCTGGCAGGCAATCGCCAGCGTCATCGGGAGGCTGTCGTCGTCCGCCATTCCCCAGACTTCTTTTTCCACCGCTTTCACCTGGCAGAGATCGTCTAAGCTCTCCAGGTCGCGGATGACGACGGGTTGCGGTGTGCGGCGCACGTTCATCTCCGGTCCGCCGGCGTTGGGACTGAGGGAGCGTACCAGCGCACGGCCGCTGCTTCCTCGAGGTCAATTTGCCGCAAACGATCCAGCGACCGCTTGGATTGCACGTGAGCGTACGCCACCAGCAGCGCATCCAGCGCCGCCAGCGGAGCCACGTACGAGCCGCTGAAACTGGGGTTGGTCACGGACACTACCCAGTGATCGTGACAAGCGCGCGCTATGGGCGAGTCGCTGGCATCCGTGATCCCGAACGTCCAGGCCCCCAGTTCTTTGGCCGTGCGCGCGCCCTGGACCGAATCGCGCAAGCATCGTCCAAAGCTGATGGCGATCAGAACATCGTGCCTTCCCAATGCTTTCACCCGGTAATGCAGGTTCCCGGAACTCCCTACCGGCGCGTCCGCCCGCGCCCCCAGCCACGACAAGCCGTAAGCCAGGAACCAAGCCAGCGAATAGGCCAAATCCACACCCACGACCACAATCTGTCGCGCCTTATCAAGCCGTCGCGCCAGTTCCACTACCCGCTCGGGCGGCACGTTTTCGCGCAACGCTTCGATGTTGGCGCGATCCATTTCCAGGCTGTGCTGCACGTGACCCTCAACCGTGCGGCGCTCCCTGGTTGCCGACTTCATCATTCGATAGGGAGTAATCCGCGCCACAAAATACGACCTCAGGTCCGACGCGAACTCCGCAAACTGCCCGTAGCCAAGCACCTGGATGGTCCGCACGATCGTGGCGGCGTCCACATCGTAGCGCCGCGCCATCTTGCGCGAGGAAAGATAGTACGTATCAGCGGCATTCTCCAGAATGGAAAGGAGCAATCGCTTTCGACGTGGACTCAGCCTTCCGTCCGCTTGTTGTATCCGCTGCTCCAGCGGGGTCGACCACTTCGATTCTCCATTCATGCCGGTACTCCCAGGGAAAGTCTGCGCAACAGAGACACCGGGTTTACAACACGTGTTGCATTTCTGTCAACAGGATTCGCCGCGTGTTGCAGGACGCAACTCGCCGTTCCGCACTCAACGATGGATCTTCCCGTTAGGCGCATCTTACCTAAACAGCTGATACTGACTGCTGAGTGCTAACTGCTTTTTCCCGTGCTACTCTCAGATCCAGTTACGAGGAGTGCTGTGAAAACCATCATCCCCGTCCTGTTCGCAACCGCACTGATGGCCCTTGGGGCGCCCTTGCTGCACGCCGCCGAACGCGCCGCCCTGGTGCGTGAGGCCGTCATCTACCTCTCGCCTGATGCCGCTTCCGCCAAGCTCGGCGAGGCCGGCCGAGGCCGCGAAGTGATCCTGCTGGAGCGCAGCCGCAACTGGCTGCACGTCGAAGCTCTGCTCGGATTCGCGCAGACTCCCGACCCCGCCTTTGTTGAAGATGAAGACCTGGAAGGCAAGACCATCACCGGATGGATCCTCGACAGTGGCGCGGTGTGGGCGTCCACTCCCAATGGCGATCGCATTCTATTTGGAGCCGCCGTCGATTCTGAAGACGAAGCCAGCCGCCGCCACGGCCGCCGGGGTGCGGACCAGGACGCCTTGCGCCTCTACCGCCGCATCTACGATCTCTTCCCGACTTCCCCACTCGCCGGAGAAGGCCTCTACCGCGCCGCCGACATCAAGTGGCAGATTGAAAAATCCGACGTCATGACCCGCCCCTCCGCCCGCGAAAAAGATGCCTACCTGCGCCAGGGTATGGACGAACAGCCGATGAAACTGGTCATGAAGAAATTTCCCGGCACGAAGTGGGCTGACCTCGCCGCCTTCCACCTGCTCGATAACAAACTCTGCGGCGACTGGCAGGGCTCCTCCAAATGCCCCGACAAAGAAGCCGAACTATACGAGAAGTACGTAAAGGAACATCCCCAGTCGTCCGCCGCACCCGAGGCCCTGTACAACGCAACTTCACGTCGCGCCGCCCTGGTCGAGATCTACAAAACTGAGGAGCAGCCGAAAAAATCAGAGGAATCCAAGAACAGGGCGATCGCGCTTGCGCAACAGCTGGTGTCGCAATATCCGCAAAGCGATTGGTCCGCCCGCGGACAGACGCTGCTCTTCCTGTTGCAGCAGGGAGTCCCTACCTACGGCAACGCCACTCAGTAGGGTCCCGCAAAAATGTATTGGGAGGGCACGGCTTCACCAGGTGCGAAGAAAACAGAATGTCGACACCACCGTGGAAGAGCGGCCCTTCAGGGCCGCGTAAGGTTTGGAAATGCTTGCGGGCTTTAGCCCCAGTGGTCGGCTTGCTTCGGCGAATTTAATTTTCTGCAGCCTGTTTAGCCGTGCCGCAGCACTCTCCCAGAGAACGGCTTCAGCCCGTGGACGCCGGCGGCTACGCTTCCGCCAACACCCGATGCACCATATGAATTGCAATCGCCCCTTCGCCCACCGCCGACGCGACTCTTTTCACATTCCCCGACCGCACATCCCCCACCGCAAAAACTCCCGGTAGGCTGGTTTCGAGCAAGTACGGTGGACGCGCCAGCGGCCACGTAGGATGCTGCGCCGCGACGTCGCCAAAATCGCGTCCCGTAAGAATGAACCCTTTGGCGTCGAGCGCCAGGCAGCCCTGCAACCAGTCCGTGCGCGGCGACGCTCCGGTCATCACGAACAAGTGACGGATCGGATGGGTTGAGGTCTTTCCCGTCTTGTTGTCTTTCCATGTCACGCTCTCCAGGTGTGTATCCCCGTCGAGCCCGACGATTTCGGTGCGGTAGTGGAGTTCGATCGCCGGATTCTCCTCGATCCGCTGAATGAGGTAGCGCGACATGGTGCTCGACAGCTCCCCGCCTCGGACCAGCATGTAAACCTTGCTCGCCGACTGCGACAGGTAAACTGCTGCCTGCCCCGCTGAATTGCCTCCGCCGACCACAATGACGTCATCTCCGCCGCACAACTGCGACTCCATATAGGTCGCGCCATAGTAGATTCCCTGACCTTCAAATTTCGCGAGGTTGGCAATCTGCGGCTTGTTGTACTGCGCGCCGCTGGAAATGACGATGCTCTTCGTTGCCAGAGCCGTCCCGTCGTCCAGCACAACGTGGTAGGGCCGTCGATCGCAGTTCAAACGCTCCACGCTATGAGCAATCATCATTTTCGTGCCGAACTTCAACGCCTGCGTGGTAGCGCGATTCGCTAGCTCCTGTCCGGAAATGCCCGTCGGAAATCCCAGGTAGTTTTCGATCTTCGAACTCGAGCCCGCCTGCCCGCCCGGCGCGGCCGTCTCAATCACCATGACGTCGAGACCTTCGGAAGCCGCATAGACAGCCGCGGCTAGACCCGACGGTCCCGCTCCCACGATCACCACGTCGTGTACCTGCGATTCGTCGACAGTCGCGTTAAACCCCAGGCAGTCGGCCAATTCCTGAACCGATGGATTCCGCATTACTGACCGGCTGGCACAGATAACCACCGGAATCTCGTCCACTGTGACCTGAAAACGATCAAGCAGGTCCTGCGACGTTTGATCCGTATCCAGATCGACATACGTGTACGGCTGTCCGTTGCGGGTCAGAAACTCGCGCAGCCGCAACGTCTGCGCCGAGTGCCGCGAGCCCATCAAAATCAGATTCCCATACCCCGCGTTGATGAGCGCCAGGCGGCGCAGAATAAACGCCCGCATCAGGATCTCACTCAACTCAGCATCCTTGGCGATCACCGACCGCAATTCCTCCGCGCGGATCTCCAGAAATTCGCCCGGCACCTTAACGCGGCCCCGGACCAAAGTGCGCCGCCCGGAGATCATCGTAAGCTCCCCGGTAAAATGGCCGTGCGCATTATGCGTCACGATCAGACGTTCGCCTTTGAGGTCCGGCTGCACGATCTCCAGGCTCCCGGACAGAACTACAAAAAAAGGAATGTTGGTATCGCCCAGATCAAATAGGATCTCGCCGGCCTCGACCTTGCGGACTTTGCCATGCGGGAGAAGACGGTTGATCTGCGCTTGCGTGAGTATGGGGAAAGTCTGCGTGCTGGCATCGAGTGCGCTGGGGATAGGAGGAGCGGCCATTGTTTTTCCTGGATTCACCGTAAATACTCTAGCGCATAAGTAGATGATGCGGGCATGCTCCCGGGTTCATCAGACCTGCGTCCACATTCGGCCTTCCGCAATCGTCTTTGCGGCTTTGCTTCGCGATCTTGGCGGTTAGAAGCTCTTCGCCGCAAACGTCGCAAGATAACCATACCCAATTCTGAATAGCCTCGAAACCCCTTGCTTCCTGCTATCCTAGAAAATCTTCGCCGAGGATTCCGCAATGAGAAAGCTTTCGATTGCCTTGCTCTTCTCCACATTCACTATTCTTGCGTTAGCCCAGCCCCCCTCCCATTTCGACGGTCACACATGGTGGGACTACATCAAAGTCATCGCCGACGACAAGATGGAAGGTCGCGACACCGGCAGCCGCGGCGAGCATGCCGCCCAGGAATACGCCGTCGACCAACTCAAGAAAGCCGGCCTCGACCCGGCCGGCATCGACGGCTTCTACCAACCCGTCCGCTTCGTTTCGCGACAAATCGTAGAGAAAGATTGCAGCCTGACCCTCGTCCGCAACGGCCAGCGCGAACCGCTCGTGCTCGGCGACGACGCCCTCATTGGCACCCGCATCATTCCCGCACCCGAGGTAAAGGCGCCTCTATTTTTTGTCGGTTACGGCTTGAAAGTTCCCGAAAAGAACTATGACGACTTCGCCGGCCTCGACGTGAAAGGCAAGCTGGTCGTGATTTTCTCCGGGTCGCCCGCCGACATTCCGGGTCCGCTGGCCGCGCACTATCAGACGCTGCTGGAACGATGGAAGGTGCTGCGCGCCGCTGGCGCAGTCGGAATCGTCTCCCTGATCAACCCGGCCTCGATGGACATTCCCTGGTCCCGCATTTCACTCAATCGTACGCATGCAACCATGGACCTCGACTATCCTGAATTCGACGAAACGGCAGGTGCACGGTTGTCGGTAACCATGAATCCCGCCAGCGCGGAAAAACTTTTCGCCGGATCCGGCCACACCTTCGCGGAGATCGCCGAACTTGGCAAAGATCGCAAGCCGCTACCGCACTTCCCGCTGGCCGTTTCGCTCGAAGCCAAGACAAAAGTCGAGACTCTGAAAGTCGAATCAGCCAACCTGGTCGCCAAATTATCTGGTAGCGATCCCAAATTGAAAGATGAGTACGTTGTGCTCTCAGCTCACATCGACCACGTCGGCATCGGCGCCCCGATTAATGGCGACAGCATCTACAACGGCGCCATGGACGACGGCTCCGGTAGCGCTCTGCTCATCGACGAGGCCGCAATTTTCAAGAAGAATCCCGAGAAGCTGCGCCGCTCGATCCTGTTCGTATTCGTTACCGCCGAAGAGAAAGGGTTACTCGGCTCCAAATACTTCGCCGCCCATCCCACCGTCCCGCCGAAGTCTCTCGTCGCCGACGTCAACGTGGACATGTTCTTGCCCATCGTACCCCTGAAAGTTCTGCGCGTGCTCGGCCTGGACGACTCCGATCTCGGCGACCGCGCCCAACAAATCTCACAATCTCAGGGCGTGAAAGTTCAGCCCGACCCTGAACCGTTACGCAATCTCTTCGTCCGCAGCGATCAGTACAACTTCATTCGCCACGGAGTGCCGTCGATCATCATGAGCGTAGGTTCCGAACCCGGTTCGCCCGAACAGCAGATTTTCAAAGACTGGCTAACCAACCGTTACCACGCACCCTCAGACGACCTGAACCAACCAGTCGATTTCGATGCCGCCGCCAAATACGAAGAAATCGTACGCAGCCTGCTGATCAATATCGCCAACGACGATCACCGTCCGCAATGGAAGCAAGACAGTTTCTTCCGCCGCTACGCAAAGTAGAGACGGGGCGTGCCCCGTCTCCGCCGGCACAACCGTCAATGCAGATTCTCGAAGCACGCGCATCGCAAAGATGCATGGCTCTTGCGTGGAGCAGCGTAACTTGGGTGCAGCTCTGTAGTTGATCGGACTTCACTCCAGCGGACGAACCCCGCCGCCTCAGAATCAATCTTCGCACCTTATGTGAAGCCATTTTCTGCAATACTGTTGCGGGGCGTTGGGAGGAAAATTGAACGACTACCTGCTCTCGCTTTTGCTGGGCATCATCGAAGGCCTGACTGAATTCCTGCCCGTCAGTTCTACCGCCCATCTCCGCATCGTCGAAGAATTGATGCGGGTGCCGCTCTCAAGCGGCTACTGGAAGATGTACTCGATCGTCATCCAACTGGGCGCGATTCTTGTGTTACCGATCTGTTTCCGCGATCGCATAGCCAAGCTCGTCTCGACCTTCCCCGAAGGCGAGAACAAAGACTGCACCGTCCTGACTCATCCGCTGAGTCTGGTGATGATCGCCTTCGTCGTCACCGCGATTCCGAGTTATCTGCTAACCAAGGTAATTGGCAAGAACCTCGAAAGCCTGTTCGTAATGGGCACATCCCTACTCGTCGGCGGCATCGTGATGTGGGTGATCGACGCGATGAAAGCACCTTGGGAAAAAGCCGGTCCCGGCGCACCCGGCTCGCCGATTCATACCTGGAAGATGGAACAGATCCACGGAGGCCAGGCACTCTGGATCGGCGCCTGCCAGATCCTTTCCGCAGTCTTCCCCGGCACTTCCCGCTCCATGGCGACAATTGCGGCGGGTCAAGTGGCAGGCATGTCGCGAGCTGCCGCGCTGGAATTTTCTTTCTTTCTCTCCATGCCGACCATGGCGGTCGCCACGCTCTACACACTCTATAAATCAGTTTCCGGAAAAGAGGAGAATCCGATCGGCGTCGCGGACCTGACGTCTCATCAATGGATCATTCTCGCGATCGGTTTCGTTGTCTCTTTTATGGTCGCGTATGCAGCTGTAGCATGGCTCATGAATTGGGTCCGCAAGCGCGGATTCGCGCCCTTTGCGATCTACCGCATCGTAGTTGGCGCAGCAGTGCTGGCTTGGGCAACAGGATTAGTAGCGTGAAGATTGCTGGTAGCCAAATAGCTAGTGGGTAGTGGCTATGTCGCTACCCTGTACCATTTCCCGCATTGTCCAGCAGCCGAATTTCTTGTCATAATCATCTGGCTCTGGCTTCTTTACGGCGCGTCGGGTGAGGTGTCTGCATCTAACTCTCGGTCGCCGTTTACGCCAATGAAATTTCTCTCGACGATATTTGAGCCCACGCGGAACCGGCGCCTCAATGAGCTGGTCGGATTCCTGCTGTGCGTTTCCGCGCTCCTCCTTTTTCTCGCGCTGGCGTCTTACTCGCCGCTTGACCCGTCTTTCAACAGCGCTTCAGTGCTGACTGGATCGCACGCTGCCCGCAACTGGATCGGAATCATTGGCGCTTATCTTTCCGACATCATCCTGCAATTCTGGGGCGTCGGGTCGTTTCTTCTGCCGGTGTTCCTTGCGATGCTCGGCATACGCTGGTTTCGTTCGCGGGCTTTGCGGACACCGATTGCGAAGACTCTTGGCGGTGTTTGGCTGCTGATGTTCGTGCCTGCTTGGCTTGCCATTCTTCCGGGACATTTCCGTTGGATGGGCGCGATCCCGATCGAGGGCTTGGCTGGTCGCATCGTCGGCGATGCTCTCATTCGATACTTCAACGTTGCCGGCGCTTATATTGTCTGCACAACGTTTCTTGCGGTCGCGCTTTATCTGACGACTGCGTTCTCCTTTGCGGCGATTCAGGTTTGGGCTCCGACGCGTTTCGCATTCGTTCTGGCACTTCGAGATCGCTGGCGAGATTGGCGAGACGATCGTCTGCGGAAACGCCAACAACTGGAATTGGAACGGCGGCGCGCGCAAAGGCCGTTGGTTCCAACTCAGCTTGTGCCCGCTCGTCCGACAAATGCGCGTCCGGAAACTGCGCAGGAGTTTGCTTCTGCTCGCGCTGACTCTTCACAGTCGCGCCGAACTGGTATCGAGCGGATGGCGGAAGAAGAGCCAGTTGCGTTCGTTTCGCCTGTACCAGAACCCGATGCTGCGATGTCAGACATTGAAGTCACCGACCGCGCCGATACGCAGCACAAGTCGAGGACTACACTTCCCAAGATTGCGGGCAGTTACAAACTTCCGCCTTCGAGTCTGCTGCATCGTCCGGATGAAGCGCAGTGCGTCGACGAAGGAGAACTCAAGGTTCTCGCGCAGGTTCTGACGGATAAGTATGCGGAGTTCGATGTTCATGGACAGGTGACGCAGATCAATCCTGGTCCGGTTGTTACGACGTTCGAGTTCAAGCCTGAAGCGGGTATCAAGTACAGTCGCATCACTGGACTGACTGACGATCTGTGTCTTGCTCTGCGCGCGGAGAGCATTCTTATCGAGCGCATGCCTGGAAAGAGCACGGTTGGAATTCAGGTTCCGAATCGTGAGC
>Ga0137403_10007627_pt1 | contig 12179 bp, 7 predicted proteins | sample CZOMad2_1_16fung_FD_122057 | JGI IMG/M metagenome (GOLD analysis project Ga0137403, IMG submission 122057) | Vadose zone soil fungal communities from Angelo Coast Range Reserve, California, USA - CZOMad2_1_16fungal (Hybrid Assembly) | ecosystem: Environmental > Terrestrial > Soil > Vadose zone...
GCTCCATGACCAGGATTGCGAACAGCCTTGGTGGCACTTCGAGCAGCGCATTCGCGCTGAACGACTCCGGGCAAGTGACGGGCTGGGCCGATATCTCGCTGGGTCTGGGAGTGTCGTTCGACCCGAACCTATCGGCAACAGATCGCTTTTACATTGTCACCGGCAGTTCTGCGGCACCGCTAAGCAAAGCATCGCTGAATCTGGCGATCGCTATCTATGTTTATGGGCGAAATCCCCGAAGCACACCCCACCTAGCCCTGTCCGCAATTGCATTCCTGGGAGCTCTCTGGGCCACGGGAGTCGCGTTCGGCAGCTACTCCAGGCCCGCTTCGCTCGTCTTTGTGAGCTTCACCCTCGCAGTTGGAAGTCTTGCACCACTCTCAGCTCTCGTTCTCGCAGAAGCTTTCCCGTCAGGGCGCGGCCTCAGAGCAAGCATCCCCCTTCGGCTGTTTACACTTCCGTCACTGATTTTCTTCGTGCTGGCCTTCACTTCCTTCCTAGTGATTTCTGTTCGAGAAGATTCCTCTGGCGTCAGGATTGAATATGGACCACTCCATCCAGTCTACGGGGTCTATATCCTCTTCTGTTTTGGGACCGCAATCTGGATTCTGGCCAAGAAGCACAGAAACGCGGCTGGAGCCTTGCACCTTCAGACCAGATATCTCCTGATTGCGCTATCCATTCCAATCGTCCTAGGAACCGCGACCAATCTCCTTGTGCCGCTAGTCTTTGGGACGTCGATGCTGAGCAAATTCGGTCCATTTTTCTCCCTCGTCATGATCGGGTTGATCGGCCATGCGATCATCCGCCACCGCTTGATGGACATTCGCGTGAAGGTGCGGCGCGGAGCAGTGTATCTAGCCGCGGTGCTGGTGGCGGGCGTGGCCCTCCTGAGTCTCCTGGTGGCGTCTAACGCCTTCTTCCACGATCAGGACCGAGTGCCGGTGCGCGAGATCCTTCTCGCGCTGCTGGTGGCGGTACTCTTCGCGCCGCTGAAGGGGCAGATCCAGCGCGCATTCGATCGTTATCTCTATCGCGAGCCGTATGACTACCAGCGGACGATCCGGGAGACGAGCCGCGCGCTGAGCGCCACCATCGACCTGCCCGCGCTGCTGGGCCACTTCGCGCGCACGGTCGGGGCCACGCTGCGACCCGAGGGGCTCGCCATCTACCTTCTCGACGTGGAGGAGGACCGATTCGAGCGCGCACACCTGCTCGGGCATGGCAAGTTCCCCGAGCACGCGCAGCGGACGATGCCGCTCCTGGGGACGCTCGATCGGGAGCGGCGACTTCTCTTCCGCGACGAGGTCGGTCGGCCGCCAGACGGCGGCGACGCAGGGACGACGCTGGCGGAGTTCGATCTGCTGGCCACGGAAGTGCTCGTCCCGCTCATCGCGGACGACCGCGTGATCGGATTTCTTGCCGTCGGGCCCAAACGCTCAGGCGACCCCTTCTTCACCGACGACGCCGATCTGCTCGCGACGCTGGCCAACCAGTCCGCGGTGGCGGTGCGCAACGCGCAGATTCACCAGCAGGTCCTTCAGGTCAACGAGCACATCCAGCGCATCCTGGCCACGATCGAGAGCGGCGTCGCCGCGGTCGGCGCCAAGGGCCGGATCACGCTCTTCAATCGGGCGGCGGAGACTCTGGCCGGAGTCTCCGCCGAAGAATTGCGGGGGAAGCCGGCCGCGCACCTGCCCGGCGCGCTGGCGCGGCTGCTCGAGTCGGCAGCCGCCGGCGGTTCCAGCTCCCAGGTCGAGATTGCCCTCCCCGACGCGGCCGGACAGATGGTCCCGTTGATGTGCTCCACCTCGCCCCTGGTCGGTCCGCGGGGCATCCCGCTCGGGGCAGTCGCCGTATTCAGCGACCTCTCGCGCCTGAAGGAGCTCGAGCAGGAGAAGCGCCGGGCCGAGCGGCTGGCATCGCTGGAAGCCATTGCCTCCGGGATGGTGCACGAGATCCGGAACCCGCTCGTGTCCCTCAAAGCGTTCACCCAGCTGTTGCCGACCCGGTTCGACGACCCCGAATTCCGGGCCGGGCTGGTCCGCGTGGCCGACCGGGAGATCTCACGCATCGACGAGCTCCTCGGACGCTTCCGGACCCTGGCCTCGGCCCCAGCCCAACCGATGGGGCTGGTCGACCTTCTTGACCCCCTTCAGTCGGCATTGGAGCTACTGCTGCCAGAGCGGGAGGCGAGAGGGGTGCACCTGCGACGGGTCGGGACTGAACCCGTGCGCCAAATTGTCGGTAATTGTTCTCTATTGGAACAGGTTTTCCACAACTTATGCTTAAATGCCATAGAGGCTATGACCGCCGGGGGCGAACTCACGGTGCGGGTTGCTGACCTGTGCGAAGCGGGCGGGAGCACCCTGCTCGTGGAGATCTCGGACACCGGAGGTGGCATCCCCGACGACCTCCTCGACAATATCTTCAATCCCTTCGTGACCACCAAGTCGAGGGGTTCAGGCCTCGGCCTCGCCATCTGCAGTAGTGTCGCCGATGCCCATCGGGCAATCTTGAGTGCCCGCAACCACATCGGCCGACCCGGCTGCACGTTCGCAGTCGAATTTCCCGTCCCCGATAGGCGCCCCTCCAAGCTTCACACATGAGAACGGCCCTGGTGGTCTCGGCAGACGAGGCCCTGCGAACTCGTCTCCGCCGCAGCCTGGATGGCCGTGCGGTGTTCACCGTCAATTCGGACGAGGAGGCCCTGCGGACGCTCCGGTTCACCGCCGTGGATCTGATCGTCAAGGAGGCGACACCTACTCGCGAAGTCCCCGTCTTCATCGAGCGGGCCCGGCAGATCTGTCCGACGGCGGTGGTGGTCTGTGTCCTTACTGCCGACGCGCCACCCGAAGAGGATCCGGCGGTCGAGCTGGCCGACTTCGTCCTCCTCCACCCCTTCTCGGCCAGCCACTTCCAGAGCGTCCTGCGCCAGGCCGAGGAGAAGCTCCGGCTGCTACAGGAGGTCTCGGCGCTGCGCTCGACGTCGCGAAGGCTGCCCGAGGCGCCGACCGTCGCCGTCGCCGTCGATCCCGGTCCCGCGCTCGACCTCCCGTCTGACGTGCTCACGCGGATGGTGAAGGAGTTCGCCAAGGCCCTGTCGGCGGGATTCGACCTTTCGCGCGTGCTCGATCTCTTCCTCGACGCGGTGGCCGAGCTGGCGCGGCCGACGCGCAGCGCCATCCTGGTGGCGGACCAGGTTGGCCGACAGTATCGGATCACGGCCTTCCGGGGCTTGGCGCCCCATGTGGTCGAGTCGGTGGCGTTGTCCGCGGACGCGGGCCTGCCCCTCTGGCTCGCTGGGGAAGGTCGCCTCATCCACATCGAGGAAGCACAGGCGCGTGCCTCGGACCCCACCGCGCGCGAGATCGCGCGGGAGATGGTGGTGCTCCAGGCGACCATCGCGATGCCGCTCATGTCGCACGGGGAGCTGGTCGCGGTGCTCACCCTGGGCCAGCGGGTGACCGGCGGCGGCTACAGCCGGCGCGAGACCGAGATCATCTACAACCTGGCCAGCCACCTCGCCACCGCCATCCGGGACATCCGCGTCCACCACCTCCTCGAGTACCAGAAGCAGTTCACCGAGCGCATCCTCGCGCACATGTCCAACGGCGTCATCACCATCGGGCCGGACGAGCGTGTGGTGATCATCAACCGCCGGGCGGAGGAGATTCTCGGGATGGCGGCACGGGACGCGCTCAATCGCGACCTGCGTGTCCTTCCCTCGCCGCTGGGCGATCTGCTCTTCGAGACGCTCACGCGCGGCCGCGCCATCCACCGCGAGGAGGTGCAGCTCGCCCTGCGCAGCCTGCCCCTCGAGGTGTCCACCTATCCGGTGATGGGCGACGGCGCCACCACCCTGGGAGCGGTGCTCGTCTTCGAGGACCTCACCGCCCAGCGCCAGGCCGCCCGCGAGCGCCGCGAGGCGGAGCAGCTCGAGCTGCTCACCCGCGTGGTGGCGCGGATCGCAGACGAGATCAAGAACCCGCTCGTCTCCATCCGCACCTTCATGGAGCTCCTCGAGGAGCGCTACGACGACGCCGGCTTCCGCAGCCATTTCGCCTCCGTGGTGGGGCGCGACGTGCGGCGACTCGTGCAGATGTTCGAGAAGCTGGCCGCGCTGGTGAACGAGGGCGACTACAAGCTGGAGGTGTTGGACGTGCGGCTCGCGGTCGAGGAGTGTCTGCTGGAGCTGGGCGCCCAGCCCGTGCCCGCCGCGGGCGCGGAGGCGCGGCTCCTCACCTTCATCGACGAGTCTACCCAGAAGCACGTCTCCGCCACCTATTCCTACGAGGGTCGGACCTTCCTGGTGCGGGGCGACCGCGCCATGCTAAAGAAGGCGATTGCCTACCTCGTCTGGTATCTCCTGCGCAAGACGTCTGGCCAGGACGCCAAGCTCTCCGTCTCCGTATCCCGTCTCGACAAGGAGGACCGTGTGCGGATCACCGTCGCGTCGCGCACCGCCGACGTCCGGGCGGACGAGCTGCACCGCATCTTCGACCCCATTCAGGTGGTTCAGGAGAACCTCATCGACGTGGGGCCCTGTGTGAGCCAGCGCATCATCGAGGCTCAGGGCGGGCGGCTGGAGGCCAAGCAGGGACGCGCCGAGGTGGCCTTCACCGCGGTGCTGCCGGGCGTCCCCGGGAGCATGGCATGACGGACCGCGCGCGCATCCTCGTGGTGGACGACGAGATGGGGCCGCGGGAATCGCTCCGCATGATCCTCAAGCCCAGGCACGACATCGCCACCGCCGATAGCGGTGAGGCGGCGCTGCGTACGCTGAAGAGCTTCCACCCGGACCTGATCTTCATGGACATCAAGATGCCGCAGATGGACGGCATCGAGCTCCTCCGCCGCATCAAGGGCATCGACCCCAGCATCGAGGTCGTGATGATCACGGCCTACGCGTCCCTGGAGACGGTGAAGAACGCGCTGACCCACGGGGCCTTCGAGTACCTGATCAAGCCCTTCAGCCGCCAGGACCTCGAGGAGACGGTACGGCGCGCGCTGGCGCGGCGGCAGACCGAGATGGGCACGCGCAATCAGCTCACCTCGCTCGTGGACGAGATGCGCGCGCTCTCCGGCAAGACACGCGACCTCGAGGAGGAGGCTCGGCGCGAGCAGGCGGAACAGTCGCTGCGGGTGACCCAGCTGTCCATCCTTCGGGAAATCTCGCGCGGCTTGCTCGGCCAGCTCGACCTCACCCAGCTGGTGGCCACCATCACCGAGCAGCTCCGCTCCGCGCTGGGCTACTACGAGGTGCGGATCCACCTGGGCTCGGCGCCGGCGGAGACTCCCGCAGGCCCGGCGACGCTGGTGTGTCCCATCCGCGAAGACGGCAGCACGCTGGGCTATCTCGCCGTCGCCAACCAGGCGGGCACGCGCCCCATCGATCCCCGCGAGCGCGAGCTGCTGGAGATGCTGTCGGACTACCTCGCGGTGGCCATCCGCAACTCGCGGCTTTACGGTCAAGTGGCCGACACCAAGCGCTCGCTCGAACAGCTCATCCAGTCCGCGGGTGACGGCATCATCTCGCTGGACGGCAACGACAACATCGTGGGCTGGAATCCCGCCGCGGAGCGTGTCTTCTCGCTGGCCACCCGGGACGCGATCGGCCGCCCCATCACCGACCTGCTGCCGCGCGACCAGTACCAGAACGCGCGCAATGCGCTGGCGCCGACCGCGCCGGTACGGGTATTCGAGGTCGCCTCGCGGCGCGACGACGGCAGCGGGCTCAATCTGGCGGTGACCCTGTCCGCCCTCACCGGCCGCGAGGGACAGCTCGAGGGCGTGCTCGCCATCGTGCACGACACCACCGCCCAGCGGGAGCTCGAGGCGCAGATGCTCCAGTCGGAGAAGCTTACCGCGCTGGGGCAGATGGCGGGCGGCATCGCGCACGACTTCAACAACCTCCTCCAGGCCATCCTCGGCTACGCCCAGCTCATGGGGAAAAACCCCGCCAACGTGGACGTGGTCCGGCGCGGGCTGGACGTCATCGAGGCCGCCGCCACCGGCGGCGCGGAGACGGTGCGGCGCATCCAGAAGTTCGCGCGGCTCCGGCCCGACGAACCGTTCGTGTCGCTCGACCTCAACAGCGTGGTGAACGACTCGGTGGCGATCACCCAGCCGCGCTGGGAGGAACGCGCGGCCAAGGGCGGCCTGCCCCTGCGGATGGAGCTGAGCCTGCCCGCGATCCCCGCCGTGATGGGGCGCCCCTCGGAGCTGAACGAGGTGGTCACCAATCTCATCCTCAACGCCATCGATGCGATGCCGGAGGGAGGCGTGCTGAGCATCCGCACCAGCGTCGAGCGCGGTGACTCCGTCGTCCTCACCATGGCCGACACCGGGACCGGCATGCCGGAGGCGGTGCGCAAGCGCGTGTTCGATCCCTTCTTCACCACCAAGGGCGAGCTCGGCACCGGCCTGGGGCTCTCGGTCTCCTACTCCATCGTGAAACGCCATAACGGCGAGATGCGCGTGGACAGCCAGGTCGGCCGCGGCACCACCTTCACCATCGTGCTCCCGGCGGCGGTGGCGCTCTCGTCCGAAACGCCCGCGGACGCCGACACGCTGGGCAGCCGGCGCGGCCGCATTCTCCTGGTGGACAACGACGCCCAGGTGCTCGCCATCCTCACCGAGATGCTGCGCGAGGGGAACCACGAGGTGATGCCGGTGGCCAGCGGTCCCGCCGCGATGGACGCCTTCCGACCGGGCGCCTTCGACCTGATCCTCACCAATCTCGGCATGGTGGGCATGACGGGCTGGGAGGTCGCGCAGCGCATCCGCGCCCGCGACCGGAACGTGCCGGTGGTCTTCATCACGGGATGGGGACTGCACGAGGAGGACCAGGAGCGCTGTCGGCACCTGGGTATCCACCACGTGCTGTTCAAGCCGGTAGGCCCCAGCGAGCTTCACCGGGCCATTCAGAGCACGCTCGCCGAGCACGCCGCCCGCGCCTAACCGGCCCGGCGCCGGGGCGAGCGGACGGACGTTCTTCCCGCCTACGCTTTCCGGTCCTTCACGAGCTTGGAGAGCTTGCAGAAGGCGCAGATCTCGCCCGTCGTCACCTGCCCGCACACCCCGCACTCCTGGAGCTGTGGCCGCGCGGTCGGCTCGAAGGCCGCGCGGGCCTTCTCGAGGAACCCGAAGAGGAAGTTGTGCTTGGCCCCCGGCGAGACTTCCTCGAGTCGGTTGAGGACATCCTTGTGGGCGAGCGAGGTGGCCCCGCGCGAGAAGGGGCATTCCTCCACGATATAGTCGATCCCGCGCAGGAAGGCGAAGGCGGCCGTCTCCCGCTCGGACAGGCGGTAGAGCGGCTTCACCCGCCGCGCCAGCTTGGGATGAGTGGAGGTCAGCATGGGCGACTGGCGCGGGAGAGCGTCCATCTGCCAGTGGAGCACGGACCCGAACAGGGTGGCCGCCTCGTCGTCGAGATTGTGCCCGGTGGCGACCACGGAGTACCCATGCTCGAGGGCGGCGCGATTCAGGAGATAGCGCTTGCTGAGCCCGCAGGCCGAGCAGGTCGGCCGCCGGGTGACCTTTTGCACCTCGGGGATGGGCGCCCCCACCGCGTCCGTCACCCGCTCCACGATCAGCTTCTGGCCGCGCGCCGTCGCGAAGGCCTCGCACTTGGCCTTGGACTCCACGGAGTACTCGAAGATCCCGAGGTCGAGATAGATGCCGGCGGTCTGGTAGCCGTCCTCCAGGAGGACGTCCCAGAGGGCCAGCGAGTCCTTGCCCCCGGACACCGCCACCAGCACCGGCTCGCCGGGCTCGAGCATGCGGTAGTGCCGGATGGCCTCGCGCACTTGCTTCTGGAAGAACTCGATGAAGTGCGGCGAGCAGAAGGCGGCGTTGTGGCGGCGCAGCTCCAGCGCCGCGGTGTCGCCGCACTTTCGGCACTTCATCGCGCCCCTCCGCCCGAGATCACCGGCCGCAGCTCGATCTCGTCGTCCGCGCCCACTACGGTGTCGGCGGTGAGGAGCTCCGAGCCACGGATGACCAGCACCGTCTCGGGAATGACGTCGAGCTCGCGCAGCAAGTCCTTCACGCGGCGCTTGCCCGTGATCTCCACCTCGCGCTTGGGATACCGGAGGGTCACCTTCATGCGAGTACGTCCGATTATAGCGCGTGGTACAAGGATATGGTCGCCATGAGCGCTCCCGACGGATCCTCCGCGCGCGACAGCGCCGCGCTCGCCCGCATCCCCTGGAAGACGGCGTCGTCGCGCCCGGTCTACGCCAATCCCTGGATCCGGGTGCGTGAGGACGTGGTCGAGCTGCCCGACGGCCGCACCACCATCTATGGTGTGGTCGAGTGCGCGGCCGCGGTGGGCATCCTGCCCTTCATCGATCCGGATACCGTGCTCCTGGTGGGCCAGTACCGTTACGTGGTGGGCGACTTCTACTGGGAGATGCCGACCGGCGCCGCCCATGCCGGCGAAGGCCTGGAAACCACCGCTCAGCGCGAGCTGGCCGAGGAGGCAGGCTACGAGGCGGGGCGCCTGGTAGCGCTCGGGAGTTTCCACACCTCCAAGAGCATCCTGCACGAGGTGGCCCATCTCTTCCTCGCGGAGGGCTTGCGGCCGGCCTCGCGGCCCCCCGATCCCACCGAGTTCATCGAGCGGCGGGCGTTCGCCTTCGCCGAGGCGCTGGCGATGGTGGAGCGCGGCGAGATCAAGGACTCGATGACCATCGTGGCCGTGCTGCGCGCCGCCCGCCTCCGCGGGCGCTGAGGGGTCAAGACTTCCCGACCAGCACCATGGGCCCCGAGGGGGCGGGCAGACCGCCGACGGGCTCGAGCGTCACGGCAAAGACGTCGACATGCGCCACGCCCGGCAGCGGGGGGACCCGCAGGCTGGCCGTGCCCTGGGCGTCGACGGTGAACACTCCCGCGGAGACCGCCGGGAGCGTTCCCGCAATGGCCCACAGCTGATAGGCCTTCCCGGCCGGCGCCGGCAGCAGGCCGGCCGCTACGAGCAGCCCGCCCTCCTTCTCGTGCCACAGCATCCGCGCGCGCGCCGGCGGGCTCGGAGCCTGCCCGCTCAGCGCCACCACCTGGGTGGCGGGATCGCCCAGCATGGCGAGGAGGGACTGCTCCCGCTCCACTTGCGCCCGGAGCTCGACGGCCTGCTGGCCAAGGGCCTCCAGCCGCCGCTCGTAGCGGGTCGATACCGCCAGCCCGACCGCGATGGCGGCGATGCCGGTGGCGAGCGCGCCTGCGAGCACCACGGTCCAGACGGCGTGACGCCTCCGCGGGGCGATGGGCATCGGGTTCAGGCGCCGGCGCGGCGGACGACGCGGCGGGCCTTGAGCTCCCAGCGCGGCAGGCTCTGCGCGGGCACCGCCACGGTTTCCACACGGATGCCGAGCTGAACGCGCACCGCCTCCTGGACCTGCGCGGGGACGTTTCCGCCGCCCGCGACCTCGAGGAGGAGCCGGACCTCGTCCATCTCGTGGCGGCGGTACACCTCGATCATGAACTCGTCCACCGCCGGGAAGCAGCGGACGATACCCTCGAGCGCGGAGGGAAACACGTTCACCCCGCGCACCACCAGCATGTCGTCCACCCGGCCGAGGAGCCCCCCTTCGAGACGGAGGAAGGTGCGGCCGCACGGGCAGGCCTCCGTGGCCATCCGCACGCGATCCCCGGTGCGGTATCGGAGCAGCGGCGAGCCGTGCCGGCCCAGGTTCGAGAGCACCAGCTCACCCTCCCGCGCCGGCGTCCCGCGGTCGGGATCGATCACCTCGGCGACGAACTCGGCCTCGTTGACGTGGAGCCCGGCCTGGGCCTCGCACTCGAAGCCGTAAGCGCCCAGCTCGGTCATGCCGGCGTGGTCATAGGCGCGCGCACCCCAGAGCGCCTCGATGCGCGCCCGCACCGAGGGGATGCCCGCACCCGGTTCGCCCGCGTGCACGGTGGTGCGCACGCGGAGCTTCTCGGGGTCCATCCCCCGGTCGCGCGCGGACTGGGCGAGATGCAAGGCGTAGGAGGGCGTGCAGCAGATCGCGGTGACCCCCAGGGTCTCGAGGGTGGCCAGGCGCTGGGCGGTGTCCTGGCCGCCGCCCGGAATGGCCAGCGCGCCCAGCGCCCGCGCGCCCTCGAAACCGGCCCAGAAGCCCACGAAGAGGCCGAACGAGAAGGGGAAGAAGATCCGGTCGCCGGGGCCGAGCCCGGCCGCGCTGAGAACGAAGCCCCAGCAGCGGAGCCACCAGTCCCAGGACTCCGCGGTGTCGAGCCACCGAATGGGCGCGCCGGTGGTGCCCGAGGTCTGGTGGATGCGTACGTACCGTTCGAGCCCGAAGGTGAGGTTGCCGCCGAAGGGCGGAAACGCGGCCTGGTCCTCCACGAGCTCGCTCTTGCGGGTGAAGGGCAGCCGCGCGAAATCGTCCCAGCCCCGGAGGTCGTCGGCGCGCCTGACGCCCACGGAGGCCCACTTGCGCGTGATGAATGCGTTGGCGGGGTGGACGGCCCGGGCCAGCGCCTCCACCCGGGTCCACTGCTGCGCGCGGAGGGCCTCGGGCGCCTGCGTCTCGAGGCGCCGGTCGAGGAAGCGAGTCACTGCCGCAGCTTGAACCGCTGGATCTTTCCCGTGGCGGTCTTGGGCAGCTCGGCGACGAACTCGATCCACCGCGGGTACTTGTAGGGCGCGATCTTGTCCTTTACGAACTGCTTGATGTCGGCCTCGAGCGCGGGGCCGGGGGCCTGACCGTCCTTGAGCACCACGAAGGCCTTGGGCTTGACGAGCCGCTCGTCGTCCTCCCGGCCCACCACCGCCGCCTCCAGCACCGCGGGATGTCCCATCAGCGTGTTCTCCACCTCGACCGGCGAGACCCAGATGCCGCCCACCTTCAACATGTCGTCCCCGCGCCCGCAGTACCAGTAGAAGCCGTCCCCGTCTTCGTAGTACTTGTCGCCGGTGTGGATCCAGGATCCGAACAGCGTGGCCTTGGTCTTCTCGTGCTGGTTCCAGTAGTACGCCATGGTGGAGTCGCCCTTGACGCGCAGGTTGCCGATCTCGCCGCGCGGGACCGGCCGCCCCTCGTCGTCCACGATGGCCGCCTCGTAGCCCGGCACCGGCAGCCCGGTGGAGCCGGGGCGGGCACGGCCGGGCCGGTTCGACAGGAAGATGTGCAGGATCTCGGTGGTGCCGATTCCGTCGAGGATCTCCACTCCGAAGCGCTCGCCCCAGCGCTTGTAGAGCTCTTCCGGCAGGGCCTCGCCCGCCGACACGCAGACGCGCAGCGAGGACAGGTCGAAGCGCTTTTCCGCGTCGGGGATCTGGAGCATGGCGGCGTAGAGCGTCGGCACCCCGAAGAAGATCGTGGGCCGGTGGCGGTGCATGGTCTCGAACATGGCCTCCGGCAGCGGCCGGCCGGAATAGAGCACCGCCTCGCCCCCCACCCGCATGGGGAAGTACATGTTGTTGCCGAGGCCGTAGGCGAAGAAGAGCTTGGCCGCGGAGAAGGTCCGGTCCGCCTCCGTCATGCCCAGTACCTGCAGCGCGTAGGTGTCGCAGCAGACGACCATGTCGTGCTGGAGGTGAACGGCCCCCTTCGGGAAGCCGGTGGAGCCGGAGGAATAGAGCCAGAAGGCGGCGTCGTCCTTCGACGTCTCCGCCGCCTCCAGCGTCGCCGAGGCTCGTCCCACCAGCTCGTCGAAGGCGAGCGCCGGGCGGGCAGGCTTCCCCGTCACCACCACGTGCTGGAGGAAGCGCGCCTCGCCCAGGATGGGCGCGACCACCGGATAGAGGGCCTCGGATACCACCAGGATGCGGGCCCGGCTATCGTTCAGGAAGTAGAGATAGTCCTGGCCGCGCAACATGGTATTGATCGGCACTGGCACCGCGCCGATCTTGATGGCACCCCAGAAGGCGGCCAGAAACTCCGGCGAGTCGAGCAGGAGGCAGAGCACGCGCTGCTCGCGCTCGAGGCCGAGCTCCCGGAAGGCATTGCCCGTCCGATTGACCAGCGCCTGGAGGCCCGCATAGGTGAGCGTGCCACCGTCGTGGTGGAAGGCGACCTGCCCGCCCCGGCCCTCCCCTACGTGCCGATCCACGAAGAAGGTGGCGGCGTTGAAGCGCTCGGGGATCTCGAAGGGCGCCACCCCCATCAGCGCCCCTTCCTGACCTGGCGCGAACGCCCGGACGCCCGGGTCTTGGCGGGCGCTCGCGACCT